>Ga0247780_1000053_pt1 | contig 101377 bp, 64 predicted proteins | sample UWRJL079202R5_FD_179927 | JGI IMG/M metagenome (GOLD analysis project Ga0247780, IMG submission 179927) | Plant litter microbial communities from Arlington Agricultural Research Station in Wisconsin, United States - UWRJ-L079-202R-5 | ecosystem: Environmental > Terrestrial > Plant litter >...
GCTTGCCCGCTCATGCACTTAGTGCCAAATTTCCCTCCAAGCTCCCCCCGGCTCCTCCTTCCTGGACACCCCTCAGCTCCACCTAGTAGCGTCACTCGGTTCAACTGCTTAACCACCAATATTGGCACTTGAACCCCCAGTTGTGAAAAATTCCCATTGCTTCTTTACTTTCTCCAACACGTGAATATTGGGATTAATTCTGGACAGACATCAAGTGCTCTTCCTTTCCAGCAACGAAACTGGTCATGTAATCCTGTCAGCCAAGGATTCACCACTTGCATAACCTGCGCCCTTCTGAAACCAACCAGGCCTCCACCAGTGTCCTTCAACCAGCCACTTGCCGACAAACTGCCATAGAAAATGGCACCCCTAACCTGTACCCGGCCCCCCAACCCGAAGGCGAGGCTAGAACACTATGAAGGTAGGCTCTCTGGCGAAGCGAGAGAGCCATAGAACAGAGTTGAACAAGCAATACAATCACACAATTGCAATCCAAGAGTGCAGTGCTATCTGACAGTGGAAGCTGCTTGGCAACAACCCAAGCACTTGCAGCCAAGCACTGCTGTTGCGGGTGCTTAGTTACACAAGGTCCTCTCAAGCACCAAGCACACAGCGATTAGTCGTAGGGTCACAGTAATCCGATTATATTTTTATTAGAAATACAATTTAAATATATAAAAATAATAAAATTTCAATCAAAATTGATTTAAATAAATATGCATAGAATACATTTTTGAGATTTATATCATTTTTATGAATAGGAGAGAAAGGAATTGAACCTTCGACGACTAATTTTGCACCCCTGGCCCAGTGCGCAACACAGTGCACACTGTTTCCGCGGTGGGGAAGCCGTCGGGCTGCACCGGCTCCAGTGACGTTCTGCAGAGTCGTCACACTCTGCTCTCAAGGTGCTACGTCTGATCTGACCCTGCAAAACAAACGAACAGCAGCAATCACAGCAGCATGGCTTGCAGCAAGTCCGAAAGCTAACATAGCCCTAGACCGAAGCAGCCTAGCTGCTTTATCGTAAATGCGGAGTACCAACCCCGTCAAATCCTCTCCGAGGGGATGCCCTGTGGGAGCTGAACGGACAGGGCCGTGACGAGAGACCAGCGCACAGCCATTTTACAAGTACCATCCATGCCAAGAAACGTCGTGGTGCATTCAACAGACAGTGGTAGTTTTGACAGGGTTAGGGTTAATCCCCAGAGCGGGTGCTTTCAGGGGCGAGTCGAGTGTACTGCTCAAAGGCCCAGGTGGTCCAATCACCGAGTTAGGGGAATGAAGACATGACTAAGATGACTCCCAAATCCCAGGATACTTAGGTGCATTACTTAGGTGGTCTAGCCCCACGTCCGGACGGTAATATATATTAAAAATGAGAGGGACATCAAGGAGAATCTAAAAAGAAATGCAGCTCTGGGGTGTCTAGATAGCTCCAAGTCAATCAACATCTACGGTCCCTGGCCACCCTAGACCCCGCAAATCATCGTTTAACATATCAACATCGTCCAGGGTGTATTGTCCTTGCTGATACCGTGTCAGCCACCAATCTCTTGGCCAACTTAGTGGCGCTTCGATGTTGAAACCTATTTAACCAATCGCATAGCCGCCAAGATATAGCACCATGCAGCTGAGAAAAAGCCCTGGAGCCGTGCATTCTGTATGGCGAGCGGGCTGTTCCGTGTGGTGGAGATGACCTTCCAACTGATCAATGAGTGACCACAGGTTCAGGGGGTTAAGGGCTGACGGGCTTTCTCTGATGTAAGACACCTCCAACATCAAACCACAGTGCTGTAAAGCGAAAGCAGAGGGATCAAAATGGCCAACTTTACACTCCCCAACGTCTTCCCCTTTCTGCTCCAATCCCAACACATCAACTTTTCCGAATGGATCTCCCTCTTCACCCTTCTTCTCGCACCGATAATCGCCCACATCGTCTCCGGCATCCCAAAGCTCACATATCTATCAACAGCACCATCGACCTTACCAAAATGGCACGACTACCTCGCCCTCTACAACCCCATGGCCATCATCTGGCGCTATGCCGCCATCACCAACCGTCGTCTTCGCGCACGCCGTAGCCAAGTCTGGGGCCCCACCGATATTGCAGCGGCGAACGCCATCTTTTGGACTTCGTCGGGGTGGAATGGGTCCGAAGACATTGTTACGCGCGGTAGTAATCTGGTGCACTGCGCACGGTTGCCATCAAGCGGATACGTGACTCTGCTCTCGGTCGACACGCTCCAGACGGTCATCGTCACGCTGCAGGGCCTGCAAGCGATTTACTGGCTTGCGGGCGGGCTTGCGCGCACCGTGAGCTTGCCTGGGATGGGGCTGGATACGGTGTCGTTCTCTGTGGCTTTTCTGGGGTTAACGAGGTTGTATGCTGCTGTGTGGATCACGAGCGATTACGAGTTTGTCGCGAGGGGTACAGCTACTGGTAGACGGCACGACCTTGCCTTCCAAACTGGTGTTGAGGCTGCGAATGCGCATCACAGGATGCCGCCACTAGATGCGGGGATTGGCGTTAATGCTTTAGGTGGTGTGGTGGGAGTGGATGCACGGACAAAGAACAGACATTCCGTTACGGAGGTGGACAAGACGCCTGTGATGATACACGTATCTAGCAGCGGTGGCGGCAGAGCTAGTGACGGAGAGGCGTTGGCCCCATCGCGGTTCCTCGCAAAGTCCTGGCCGAGCAGGATCTTCCGCGTCGTCTATATCACGCCACTGGCTCTCTTTTGGGTGTTGAGTCTCGGGTTTGCATTGCCTGGCCCCTGGCAGATCGGCAGGGCGCACCCTTTGACCAACTACCTCGCGGCCATCAACGGGTCGGTTGCGTTCCTGGTCATGATGGTCATGTATGTGTATTACTGGGCGCGACTCGGCTGCGGGTCAACCGTACTCCCTTGCATTGGCAAGCCGTGGTTCAAAGTCCTCGTGTGTATGGAATACACCTTTATGCTTTCCACTATGGTTATTTCGGCACTAGAAACGAGGAGGGCGCCGTGTGGAGTGTACACTACCATGGGAAAGGAGATAGATCCCTTTGTTTGTGCATCTTTCGATAGTTCTTAATATGAGAACCGGAGGGCTCATGTGGCGACGGAATAACTAGTTAGGAAAGGATATATTTTAATCTGCCTTTTGAGATACAGTTATAATACCTTGCTAACCACTAAACAACTAAGAACACTCTAACCATAACCAGGTTCAGTTACGACGTTCTGCGGGCACTTATACCCGGGCGCCCATTTCTTCTGGCGCTGCAGTTAAGCTGTCTGTTCAGCCACAGCCAAGAGCTCAGCATAAGCTTAGATAGCATTCTGTGTAAAAAGCTGGGAAAGAGCGTGCGATGCTCGACTCGTCTGTAACAGCTACCCTCGTTAGGTCAAGGTGAGAAATTGGTTCTTCGTTGGAAAGTGGTAAAGGTGCTTGATTAAGGGGAATATGTATAGCTGCGCCTCTGACTGCCTGAAATACTGTTCTGCTGAGTGGGGCTAATTCCGTCACTTTCACAGGTGTTCCTTCTAAACCTTATAGTAATAAACATAGACACGCATGGCAGAAGATGCATCATTTTCATCCCTGGGTATTTTTCTACACTCCTTAACGACATGTTTAATATACCAAAACCCTAACAGCCATTCACATTCTCCCCATCGCTATTAACCCTACCCTGATTTTATTAAAGATGTTCTCTCTGTAAATGGGGCAGAAAAATAAATAAAAAGCTAGAGGTACCCAGTTAATGGCATTTTTAGCGCGAGAGGGAGTAAATATGAAGGTAAGAAAAAGACATAGCTTTCTCTTAAAGGATATGAATACGTGTAAAAAGGTTGTTAAAATGTTACGACCTGCTCTTAACGAGGACCTGAGGGGGGACTGGACAAGATAAGACAGAGCGTATGGCAGGACGCTAATTTAAAGGGTGATTTGAAGACGGTTTGTTAAGCTAGCACTCTTAGACAAGAGTACACTGTCACTATAGTGACCTTTAAAAAGTCTGTGTGCACAGGCTACTCTATTAACTTCTCCCATCCTAACACCCATTCTTTAAACTTCTATTTCTTAGCCATTATTATAGTAATTAGAATGTAAGTAGTATTAAAATAAAGCTAAGAAGACGCTATTTAATATTTAGTATACTAGCCTTGAGCTCTATGCACTGTAAGCCGTCGATGAGGGATTGAATCTAAAAGGCACGAAATAAAGTTTAGATCTATAATATCCTACGCTCCTTTGATCCACGCTTTTGGAAGCTCTTTATCTGCTTTATTCTCCTTCAGATCTTTAAATTCAGGATGTAATTAATATACTAGCTTTTTCAAATGCTTTTAAATATACTTAATTGGGTTTAGGTCTGGGCTGTAAGGTAGCTAGTTAATAGGTATAATCCTATAGCTTACTAGATAGCTTAAAGAGTCCTTAGAATAATGGATAGATGTACTATCCTGTTAAAATAACCTCTTATCAGCTCTGCTAGAGTTTAATACAAGGAGTAAGCTTTCTTTTAATACTTAGATATAGCTGAAAGAGCTATATCTCTGCCTTAGAGAGTCTTTATCCCTCTTTATAAAGATAAGCTTAGATTTCCTACCCTTTTAGATAATTACTTATATTATAAATGAAAGAGAAGCAGCTTATTAAGTCTGGTTAATGAATTAATGATTAAACTTCTTATAGTTAAATTAAAAACCCTATTTAAAGCTTTTATTTAAATTGTTTTAGATAAAGTATTTATTAGTATAAATTGCCTTAATAAGCTCTTACTCTCGCGGCCTTTAGGTATGGTAATAGGTATATTAACGGCGTATAGAATATTTATTAAGCTTTAGCCTTTTAAACGAACGTTAATGCCTTAACCTAAAGTCTTAAATAATAAGCCAGAGTGTGTTAAAATAGATAGTGATGGTATCTTTATTTATTAGATAGTGAAGGGTTTTCCACTTGATTTTCAGATCTTAATAGATATAACAAATAATCTTACACTTATCTACACTGTTAAATTTTTTAAAGCAGCTACTTTTAAGTAAAGAATCTAAAGATTAGTAGTGCTGTAAACGTTTAAAGGTTATAGTAATAGTGTTTTAATAGACGTGATAATTATATACGACTTAGCTCTTTAGTGTAACGGTTAATATAGTTAAGATAATAAAAGAACAAGCTTCTTTTAATAACTCCTGGTTAGGGCTATGATTTCTGGTTATTTTAGTATTAAAAGCTCTGGAATTAAGAGCTATAGCGAATAATAGTAAGTAGAAGAAAAAGAGAGGTAGTTATAACGCGTCGCGAAATTTGTTTAAAAGTAGCTTGTGCATACAGATTTTTTAACAGGGATTATATAAGTCGCTGTCATTATAATATATGAAGGGAAATCTAAACAGTAAGATATAAATAAATAATATAATACTAGTATAAGGAACCAGATTCCCTTACAGCCATTTTAGGTATAATAATAACTATTTATATTAACTATTTAAATATCTTAATACTTACACGTTATATTCCCAGGACACTGTCCCGACCTCTGTTATCCTAAGGCCTGGGACGTTCCCCGCTGGGACACTCCTAACTGGTTATAAAGGCCTTAGGTCTTTACACTCTTAGCCCAGTGCGCAGTACCGTGTATACTGTCCTCCTGCACTATCCCTTCTGTGGGGGACACGTCGGGCCGCGCTGGCTTAAGTGACAGCCTGTAAGGTCGTTATACAAAACCCTGTGTAGCTTAGTTGAGAAAGCTTAGATAGAATAGATGTCTGGTAAGGTTATACGCCAGCAGGGTCCTTTAGCTTACAGTAAGAGTCTTACGCTTTATACTTATTAAACTTCAGGAACCTACAGGGCTGTAGTACAGCGGCTGTAGCTTAGCGGAAGAAGTGCGTACTGGTCTAAGCCGTACTATAGTACTGTAAGCACTGCAAGAAGTAAATAAAAGCCTGAATTACAAGGCAGTGCCACTATAAAGTAGGACTAACTAATATAAGTGTTAATTTTTCTAGTTACTAAGTACCCTGTACCGGGTACCCTGTAGTATGGTTGCGTACCCTGAAACTACTAGCTGAATCTTCTGGAACCCTTTAGGGTTCCAGAAGATTCCAATCCACTCTAGGGCCACTTAGGGCCCTTAGAGCACTCTGAACCTTCTGGAATTTAAGGGGGTGGAACCCCCTAAATTTAGTAGGGCTACTGCCTTATAAAATTAACTAGAACATTACAGTAGCTATGTTAGCCATTATATTAACAGAACTATATAGAATGGTTTAAAACAGTACTATTCCATTATTATATTAGTTAGTTCCATTTTACAGAAGGCTTTGGAATTCTTCCAGAGCCTCCTACAGCCTATAACAGGCTCTCTCCTCTCTTGTATCTAATTTTAGTTAAGTAAGCAACTCTACTTAATTTTAATTATTACATAAGGCACTGCCTTTTAAATCCTCTTATTTCTAGCGTTAATATTCGCTGTAATACCCTTATTTACAGTAGCACTGCCCTGTAATTCAGGCCTTCGTTTGCTTCCTACAGTACCTACAGCACTGTAGTACGGCTTGGACTAATACGCACTTCTTCCTCTAAGCCACAGCCGCTATATTACAGCCTTGTAGGTCTTTAAAGTTTAATAATAATAATAAAATAGTACTATTCTAAACTATTTTACGTAGTTCTGTTAACGTAGTGGCTGACGTAGCTATTATAACGTTTTAATTAATTCTGTAGAGTAGTAGCCCCACTGGATTCAGAGGGTTCTACCCCCTTGAATTCTAAAAGGTTCGGAGTGCTCTAGGGGCCCTAAGAGGCCCTAGAGTAGGTTGGAATCTTCTGGAACCCTTTAGGGTTCTAGAAGATTCAGCTAGTGGTTTTGGGGTACGCAGCCACACTATAGGGTACTTAGTACAGGGTTATTACAACCTGCACCCGACACAGGCCTTAAGAGGACTGGCGCGAGTTAAGACAGAACGTATAGCAGGACGCTAACAGGTAAGGGGCGTTCTGAAGACGGTTCGTTAAGTTAGCACTCCTAGACGGGGGTTTAACGTCACTGTAGGTTATTATTATTATAATGTATAAAGGTGAATCTGAACAGTAGGATATAAATGAATAATTAAATATTAGCGTAAGGAACCAGAGTCCCTTATGGTGGTTATAGGCATAACTATAGCTATTTATACTAACTAGCTGGGAGGTACTTTATACCTTACTTATAGTGTCGTAAGTGCTTATTATGTAAGCACTTTACACCACGTAAGCGTTCTACTCGTAAGGTTTCTCCTGCTTGTAATGTAAGCACTTAATATACTGCAAGTAACGCCTTATTAATTATAAGGGCTTTAAGTCTTTACACCCCTGGCCCAGTATACTTGGATAATATATACTACCCTCCTGCACTGTTCCTTCTACGGGGAATCCGTCAGGCCGCCCCGGCCTAAGTGACAGCCTGTAAGGTCGTTATACAATTCCCCCTCTTTAACGTTCTTTTCTTATAAAGGACCTAAAAGGTAAGTTTCTCCTTACACCACTTCACTATATAACAAGTGTCCAGCTCTTAAGTCTTAAAATGGGAATAGGGCAGAAGTATTAACCGCTGTCTAAACTTTATAGCTTACACATACGCGTTTAATGGCGAAATGTCCCCTTATTTTTTTTATAAGTCTGCTAATCCTCTACTTATCTGCCAGGTTTCAAACCAGTTTAACAGTTATAATTACTGTTTAGAGAGGCACTGGCCTTCTTAATGTGACGTTTTTAGTGTTAGTAAAGCGAAACTGAAGGCTTTTTTTATTAAAAAGCAAAACCTTAACTTGCAGGTTAAGTCTGCTGCTTAACAGCTTTATAAAGCTATTATTAAGCTTTAAGAGGCGTCGGTGTGCCTGGCGCACCTTTATAAGTAGCGGTCCTGTCTTAAGGACCAGGCTGTGAAAGTGTTTAGTTGTGAAGTGGAGTTACTGGAGTTTTAGGAAAGTAAGGAGGTTAAGTTAAACGCCCCTTTTAAAGATGTGGAGTCTTTTAACTGGGGGAACTTCCTGGCAGGGTCTTTATAGTAAACAGTTATTTTATGACTTAGTTTATAACTGCTTTTTCTAGTAAGAGGTTATGGGTTTAACTTCCCATAAGAGTTTTAGTGACTTTTTTCTTTTACTGACTTTTTCCGCTAATAGCACTTGTTTTTTATATAGGGCTTGTCGGGAGCTTTAAAGGCCCGGCCTCCTTATTAGGTTTAAGGTCTTTATAACCCTAGTTAAGGTTTCTAACAAATGTCCTTTTATACTTATTAAGGAGTTTCCTGCCGCTTTTTAAGTTTTAAGTCTTACAGTGGTCTTACTTTTTAGTTTAGCAGTTTAAATGTTAGATTTTATCTTATTTTTCTATTTCTAGAGTAAACTGGTTAGTTTACCTCCTTAAGGTTATATTAACTGGTTTAACCTTTATTTTACGTTCCTTACGGGTGGTTTTAATTAGTTTGGATTTTTTTAGTGGAATTTTATAATTAGGTCTGGGTATTTAAGGTTTTTAACTAGCTTTTACGAGTTGTTTTTAAGGCTGTAATTTAACCACTTAACGAGATACTTAAACGTGTTCTTTCCTTTCTGTGAATCTATAACTTCTTTAACGTCGTACTTATCCTTATTAGTGTTGATCTTAATCTTCTTTTTTAAAGGAACTCCTTTTAGGGTAGGTTTTAGAAGTGAGATGTGAAAAACCTTAGTCCGCACCTTTATGCTGGTGGGTAAGTCTAGTTTGTAATTAAAGGTGGTGATCTTTTTCTTAATTTAGAAAGGTCTGTACCTTTTAAAGTTAAGCTTCTTACTGGGTTATTTTAAATGTAGGTTTTGTAAAAAAAGGTAGATATAATCCCCCTTTTAAAGAGTCGGTCCTTTAACTTATTTACTGTTATAGTAGAGTCCTTTTTTAAATACTAGTTATTTAGTTTAGTGTTTATTAATAAACTTTTTTATTCGTTTATGTATAAACTTAAGTTCGGCTTATAAGTGGTTATATAGTTTTTATATCTGGTTTATATGGATTACGGTTTAGGGGGTGCCGGTAGGCGGGCTTTAACGGAGCTTGGGCTCCTTACTGTAGTTTGTGAAGAACAGTGACATACCTGTCGACTTAACTGGTGTTATGTTATAAGTTATCTATACTATTAGTAATAACTTAAGTTAATTATTTTATTTAAAGTTAATGTAAGTTTAGAGATATGTTATAAGTATCTGATTAATTTACTCTGTTTGGCTATCTGTTTATAGGTAAAATGCTGTTAAAAGCTTACTTTTCACACCTATTTTTTACATTAATCCTTATTAGAACTTTAACATAATTAGTTTATTTTAATCTGTGACGATATTATCTGGTTAAAGGTGTTGTGAAACTACCTCTTTTTTAAAGATATAAGTGAGTTACTTTACTGTTATGTCTTTTAAAGTTAATAGAAAGTAGGCCCATTTTGTTAATCTGTTAACTATTATAAGGATCTGGTTATAAGTGACTCCTGTAACAGGGTCTTTAAATTCTGGGATCCTAGTAATAAAGTTAAGTGAGATTAAACTCCACGGCGTTTATAGTATAGGGAGTGGTTTAAGAAGCTTATAAGGTTTATGGCGTTAATTCTGCTTTTAGTAGCAGATGTTATAGTTATTAACCACTTCCTTAATTAGCTTTTTCACTTTTAGGAAGGCGTACGCTTATTAAGCTTATGTAAGAGTCTTGGCTTAGCTTATATGTCCCCTAAGTTAAGATTTATAAACCTACTGGATATACTCCTTCCGTTTATCCGGGTTATAAATGTACAGTTTCTTTTAGTATTAAAGCTTTACTTTTAGTTTAAGTGCGCTATTTACGCCTTTTAGCAGCTATTTTAACTAACACTTAGTTTTATTATGGTTTGGATATATTAAACACTCTTTACTATAGTTTTACACGTGCCTTAAGAAGTCTTTTAAGGGGCACTTATACTTACAGGTTCCTTCTGCTAGCCTTTTTACTTAAAAGTCCTGTTATTACTAATAGATATTATATTTTGTTTATAAGTTTATATAGACGTTAATAGTTTATTTTAATATTTAGTTATCTGACATTTACAGTGTATACTTTAATATACTGTTTTTAACTTTATTAAATATAATAACGGGGATTAGGATTAAATTAACATCTTTATAATCCTGTCTCTAATTAAGAGTGTCGGCTTACCTATTATCTTTTCCTTTAACATAATGGATCTGGAAGTGGAACGGGGCTATTAACTCTACCCATTATGCCTACTGTGGGTTAAGCTCCTTTATTAAGAAGTATTAAAGGTTATTATAGTCTAAGAAGACTTAAACTGGTTCTTTTATACTGTTTAGGTACAGTGCCCACTTAGTAAAGTATTAAATAATCGCTATCAGTTCCTTATTATAGATTAGGTATTATAAGGCTGGGTTATAAATCTATTTTAATAAAAAGGTAACTAAGTGGCGTTTCTTATTATTCTAAACTTAATTAAGTTCTCCACTAATTATAAACTCTAAGAAGTCTGTCTTAACTTAAAAAAGCTTTAAGAAATCAGGGAGGGTTAAGACTGGCGCTATAATAAAGGTGTGTTTAAGGTCTTTAAACGCCTTCTACTATCTTTTAATCTATTTAAATAGCTTTCCTTTACCTGTAAGTTTATATAATAATCTTACAATTTTTATAAAGTACCTGATAAAACAGCGATAAAAGTTTATAAAGCTAATAAAGGTTTATAACTCTTTTTAGTTCTTTAAAGTAGGTTAATCCCTAACTGCCTTTATCTTCTCTAATTACATTTTAAGCTTTCTAAGGGTTACTTTAAACCTTAAATAGTTTAGTTCCTGAATGTGGAAGTGGCTTTTCTCTAGGTTTACTGTTAGCTTTGCCTTTTTAAGAGCTGTTAGAACCTGTCACATATATTTTTAATGTTCTTTTAAAGTTTCAGAATAAATTAAAACGTTATTTAAATATATAAAGATAAACCTGTTAAGGAAGGGGCGGAGAACATTATTAATAAGGCCTTAAAAGGTTATAAGGGTGTTTATTAATCTTATCAGCATAATATAGTATTAGTAATACTTATTATAAGTCTGAAAAGCTGTTTTATACTTATCCTCCTCTTTTACTTTAACGTAGTTAAATCCTATAGGGAAATTAAGACTAGAGAACTAATTCACTTTAATAATCCGTTCTCACATCTTTATAATAAGTGGTAATAGGTAGTGATTTTTAATTATATCCTCGTTTAACGTTTAGTAGTTAATAACTATATATAGCTTATTATCTCCCTTCCTTAGGATAAATAGTACTAGGTACCCTACTGGTAACTAAAACTTTATAATAAACCTGTTCTTTAAGTTCTTATTAACGTACTTTTTTAAGGCTTTTACCTGTTAAGGGTTTAGGTAGTAGGGCTAGAAGCTGCAGAGTTTCGCTCCTAGCTTTAGCTTAATTTTATAGTCTTATAGTCTGTGGTCTGGTAATTATGGTATCTTTTTTCGAAATAGGGTAAACTTCCTGTACTCTGCAGGTACCTTAGATAAGTTAACTTTTTCACTTGCCTATGGATTAGCTTTTTACTTCTTTCCACCTTTTAAATTATTATTTAAGTAACGTGGTAGACCTTTTAATCCTTTAACTGTCTTTATAAACCTAACCTAAACCGTATTTAATTCTAAAGGTTTAATGTGTTTTTAAGTGCTTTATGTAACTTTAAAGCGGTTTAGTGCCTTTTTAGCTTTCTTTAAATGGTGATCACAGCTGGGGGATTTGCTAAAGGCGAGGTAGCCACTCCCCTAGTTAATTATAGAGTTATACTTTTCCAGCCAGGGTAGACTTAAGATTATGTTATACCCTGCTACTAATGTAATGTTAAAGTCTATTTATTATTCATCCTTATCCACTTTAATTAGGAGTGGTGAGTAGTAGGTGACTTTACTGTTATTATACTAATATAGGCCTCCTTCTCCATTTTAAATAGGAATAACCTCTTTATACTTTTTATTAGGGAGTTTCCTCTAATTAACTAATAAAGGGTGTATTAGGTTAAAAACACTCCCGCTATTAATTACTACTTTTACCTTAAATAGCCTCCCTTTTCCATTTATTATATTAATATTAACAGAATAATGCTTATACTTTTTTAACATTTAAGTTATAATAATTATCTGTCCTTAAGGTCTTATCCGGCCTAACCTTTAAATACCTCTCCTTCTTTTTAAGGTTTTTACTAATTAACGGACTACTAGTTTCCAGCCCTTTTAAAGGGCCTATAACCTTTTCCCAGTTCCTTCTAGAAAAACAGGTAACTTTAATAAACCTGGCGATTAACCTTTTTTAAGTTTTCACACTTTAGCGTTTAATTAACTTTAAACGGTACGATATTTTTAAAGTCTTTAATAAATTAATAGTACACTTTATAAAACTAGATTATAATAATATCCTTTTACTCTTAAATCCGCTAGTAATCTTCTCACTTTTACCACTTTTAGGCTTTTCCATTAAGGTGTAGTAAGCATGTTACAGCTAGGTAGTTATTAAGCACTCCTCCTTATTAACACATGGTGGGGGATTAGTTAATTACAGTAACCTTCCACTTATTACTGGATTCTTTTATCAGGGAGTAGGAGATTTAATAATGAGCTGGTTTTAACTTTACCTTTATAATAGTGTAATCCCGTCTTTATATGCCTGGGAAGTGGTTATAAAGGGCCTTAAGTTTATAATACCGGTTAAAAGCGCAGTTATTATACACATAGTTAATTTATAATATATCCTTATAACTAGGGTAGTTAATGTTAACTGTAGGTGTTATAGTTATAAAGTACGGAATGGGGGAAGTGGTGCCTTATTTCTTCTCTTCTTCCACTTACCTTTAAGTGTGTTGTTTCTTTTAAACCTTTTTTTAAAATTCGGGTAATAATAATCTAATTTATTCTTCTATAAAATGGTCCTTTTTAACAAGGTGATGTTTAAGCTGATTAGTAAAGCGAACTCTATTATAGAGTTATAACCTAATTTCCACTACTCTATCCCTTAATGTCACAATAAGCCCTTTAACTTACAGGTCCTTTATTTCGTTTATTAACTTTTAATGTTTCTCCTCCAGCTTTTAAATCCTCCGTTAATATGCTTACTTTATACCTTCCCAGGGGACCTTTAAGGTACCAGTCTGAGGCACACTAGCTTTAATATAGGGTAACTATTTAAGCTGTCCTTCTTTTAAAGAGGTGAGGGTACTAATCTATTTAACGTACTTAAAGTGTTTAAGAGTCTTAAGGGGTACTGTTAAGAAGAACTTCCATTTCTCCAGTTTAATTCTCTTAACTTACTCTCTTTTACCTTTTAAGGCTTACTTTACTATTTAAGTGGCCTGGAGGGCTAATTCTTTAACTCCTTTTACCATCTTAATAATTTCTAAGTTAAGGTCCTTCCTGGACTTCCTTAATTCCTAAGCTTACAGGGTGAGGTTTTTAAAGCTTATAATAGCTAACTGAAACATCTCTTCCTAAAGTCAGTCTTCCACAACCTGCACCTTTAGTGGTTTTAAGTTTCCACTTTAAAGTCGGTCTTTTATAACCTACACCTTTATAGCTGACTCTTTTAAAACACCCTTAAGGACTAGATATACTACATCTTAAGGTTCTTCATCTTCTTCCTTATCTCCTAGGTTATACTTATTTATTTAAGTGTAATCTTCTTCGTTACTTACTATCCTAATATGGACGTCTCTAAAGTTAAACCTAACGTGCTTTCCCCCTTTTAAAACAGGTTTCTAACTAACTTACTTTAATAATAGGTATTATTATGTTATATATCCTCTCTTATTATAATTAAAACACTAAACCTGTAACAGGTCTTTAAGCTGCTTCTACTGCTGTTATTATTAAAGTTTGTTACAGTTAGGTTAATTCTGGCAGTTTACTATATTAATATCCATTAACCTAGGATAGTAACCTGTTATAGTTAATTAATTCCCCTTTTTTAGTTTACTTAACTGGGGGGTTTACTCCTTCTAAAAGTTCTTTTAATAATAATAATTATAATACCAATTATTAACCTTAATAGTTATCTTAACTAACTCTTAAAGACAGTCTAGTTAATCCTTTTAATAAAGGTCTCCAGTAACGTGCTCTTTTAAACCACTCTAAAATAACATTACCAGAGCCTCTTAACTAAGCTTAATCTTTACTACTTTTAGTTTAAAGCGTATGGAGAACTTAAGAATTAAAGACGTCTACCTTAAGGTTATAAACCACTATTTAACCCGTTTAAGGGCGTTTAGTTTTTTAAACTTAATCTGGAGTTAGTTAATAAAAACGTTAAAGTCGTTAAAAAGAGCTTAAGTCTTAAAGGCCTTTTTATACACTTTATTTATAAAAAGGTTATTAATTATCTTTATATAAGGTTTATATTAGTAAGTGGCTACTCTGTTTAGTAGGGCTTTAGTGAACCTGACTTTCCCTTCTTCTTTAAAGAACTGTTCGTTATAATAAGTGATATAACTTTAAAGTTAGGCTATTTAGGACTTTAATTATATAAAGTCTCCCTTAAAGTGTAAAGGTGGAGGGAGTTTTATTTATTTCTTTTACAAGCCCTTAAGGTTATTATTTTCTAACTTAATAATATTAAGTTAGGCTTAGAGTTTTTTAATAAAACTGATGTGGCTTTTAATATCTCTGGGGAAGGTTTTATTAAGTTCTTTAACCAGTCCCTATTAGTTAAGGTTTAAGTTTTTAAGGCGTGCAGCTAATTTATTAATAGTGGGGAGTTAAGGTTAGGCTTACACCTCCTTAATCTCCTTACCTTTTTTAAAGGTTGACATGTTAGTGGGAGAAAGGTAGTGTCTGGGAATTTAATAAACAGCGTTTAGAACTTAAACGCTAATATCGTATTACAACTTATACTTAATATAGGCCTTAAAAGGACTAGTGTAAGTTAAGACAGAACGTATAGTAAGACGTTAACAGGTAAAGGGCGTTTCGAAGACAGTTCGTTAAGCTAACACTTTTAGACGGGGGTTTAACGTCACTATAGGTTGTTATTATTATAATACACAGAGGTGAATCTGAATAATAGGATATAAATAAATAATTAAATATTAGTGTGAGGAACTAGAGTCTTTTACGGTGGTTGTGGGCATAACTATAGCTATCTATACTAACTAGCTGGGAGGTACTTTATACCTTGCTTATAGTGTCGTAAGTGCTTGTTATGCGAGCACTTTACACCGCGTAAGCGTTCTGCTCGTGAGGTTTCTCCTGCTTGCGATGTGAGCACTTGGCATGCTGTGAGCAGCGCCTCATTGGTCGTAGGGGCTTTGGGTCTTTGCACCCCTGGCCTAGTGCGCCTGGACAGTGTGCACTGCCCTCCCGCACTGTTCCTTCTACGGGGAATCCGTCGGGCCGCCCCGGCCTAAGTGACGGCCTGCAGGGTCGTCACAAGGGTACTTAGTAACTAAAAAAATTAACACTTATAAAGGCTATAGCCTATAGGCTTAGTAAGCTTATAAGGCCCTATAAGCCTCCAGCTTGTAATAAGGTTACTTAAATTACACTAAAGGGTACGTATTAAAGTAGTAGTCCCTGTACTGCTTATAACCCTTTAAACTAGAAGCTTAAAGAGCTTATAAGGCTTTATAACTACGTATAGTTTAACAGTATGTTTAAACTCCTTAAATATAACTAATGTAAATCTTAAAGTGGTAAGGTAATCACTTATAACATTATATATTGCTAAAGCAGGGATTTTAAATATGTTAAATCTGTTCCGATATAAACTAACTTTAATAGTATAGTAAGATCTAGTATTAAGATTAATACTTTTTAAATATAGTAATAATTTTTAAATAATCTTATCTACTTATATCTAATTACTTAGTGAGAAATACCTTAGTAGCTGGCAGTATATGTTACAGATAAAGGTGTATTTATAATAAGGGGTTATAAGGAAGCTTTTACTAGTAGAAGTGGGAGTAAAGAGATCCTGTCTAAACTGTAAGCTTAATTAGATATAAGTAGGTTAAGATTTACAGTATGGATAATATCTATACTAGTAATTATATTACTAATAAAAGTAAGTTAATTATATTCTACTGTTAAATAAAAGTATAACTTATAAGGAGCATTATATAAGGATATACAAATAATATTAATATAGTTTTTAGCTTAGTTTATAACGCATATAAGATTGCGCTTTTAGTTATTTAGGCACACTAACCCTGAAACGACTGTATCTACTGCAGTGGCGCTTAATAGAATTCGTTCTTTCATGATCTTGAAATACTTGAAACTAGCCCGGATGGGATCTTAACCATGTACTCTTAAAGATTGAAGAAATATCTCAGGCGTAACGGCTAGGCCAAGGAGCGTTTCCTGGATCAGCCGACTTCAAGAGAGCGGAGGAGTGTTGAAGAACTCATCAGAACTCTGACACACCAGTTGCAGCCGTTGTCTGGTCTGACACTTACAGGCCCGCTGCAAGACACCGAAATTGTTCTTTCTCACCTGAGAACGTATATAGACCAGTGTCTCTCAACGGGAACCTGGGTGATCAACCCTGACGTAACATACCGCAGCCGCCATAGTGGTAGTGAGGCCATTCTCGTCGAAGCCTAGGGACGATTCGACATTGTCACGCAGTTCATAGTACGGTCCGAAGATATCCCAATTCTGGATATCTTAGATCCCGCCTTTCGCGGACTTCGACTCGCCATCCAGAAGGAGTTGCCTCGCGCCCTTAGTTTCCTTCTTGCAGCCCTAATAGCTCTTCATCGGTTTAGCAGGAGCGACTTGATCAGCATCACCCTGAAGTTTCTTTGCGATGCGGGCCGAGAAATCCTTGGAGAGGAGCACCCGCTGCCCAAATTGTGGAGGGCCATCGCACAAGTCCCCTTTGGCGACAAATATAGACCATTCGAAACGATCTTTTTCTTCCTCATGCGTGAGCTGGCTTCCAAACTTGGGGACCGCAGCCCCTTGTTCGCCTCTGTTGCCATCGATTAATTCAACGGGGTGATGACAGCGAAGAGTACTGGGGACCAACTGACATTACTGAGCGAAGCGTTCGAAAGGATAGGCTTAAGTGGTGATAGCTCTGCGGGATCGGTATGGGCCGAATTGCGGATACGACATTACACCACCTTGCGGAATCTGAGCATCGAGCAGGGGAGGTTTGAAGAAGCGGAGGAAAGAACCGATCTTGACTTTCCCCCATCGGGATTGCTTAAAATCTGGCGACTCCAATCCAAGGTCAGGGTAAAGGAGCGCAGCGGCAAGTTTTCAGAGGCAATGGAGCTTTTTCTCCTGTGAGGGGCCAAGTAAGGTGGATACCGTTACTTGGTGACTGAATCGATTATGGTTTCTATAAAAAGGAAGATCAAGAGTAGATACAGGAGCTGCGTTCCGCGCAGCTATTTAGGCGGAGGCCCGCCTCCATGGGAGCGGTGGTCTGGGCTCTCAGCCCAGACCCACTTTGGGGCCTTAGCCCCGTGACATCTCCAGGCTTTTGGGATGACTCTGGACTTCACCGAGGAGTACTGGGTCCAGCCTACGCTGAGGTCCCTCGAACAGATCTCGTCAATTTTGGGCCATCATGCTGAATCGAGCGACATTGTCCTAGCTCCTTCCTCGTCGGTTGGCTCCGTGCCCCTAGACGCAAGTCGACATTCTTCACGTGAAAACGCCCTTTTGGGGCAAGACGCAATATAATCATTGGGCGTCAATCATCTTGGGCTTCGCGATCCAGTCTTCCAAGAACTGGAATCCCCTCATGCACCAGAACTATCCTATTCCGTCCAAGACCTGGTTGAATCTTTTGCTGCCGATGACGGTCAGCTTTCAAGCCATTCTGTCTACAACCAGGGGGAACCGTCTGCAACATACGATCTGGAGACACATGATTGGACCCGGTCCCAAGATACCCACTTTCACGATTCCGAACTGTATCCGAGATCATACAGTGCCCTCGAAGATTATGAATTAACGACCATGTCTTGGGGTGACCGCGACGAGTACTACGGTTCAACTGTTCAAATGTTCCAATACAGCTATGATGAGGGCCACCCCTCTCTGTATTGTTATCTCCCGACGGATGACCCTGGCAGCGCGTTGTATGATAGGGATGAACCTGCGCCGTACGATGGATCTACTCATCTGGGCAGGCCTAGGTAGAGTACAAACCTACCAATATTGGACTCTTTACTGAGTTGCTAACTGGAAGGTAGCTCGACAGGACTGGGCAGTGGACAAGGAGAGCAAGCGAATCCTGAGTATTGCCCCTCCACCAACGATCAAAATCGCTTCCATCGACATTTAAGTTCCCATGCTCGGCAAATTTCGGAGTGCGCGACTCCTTGGGGCGGCGGCACGCTCCTAAATCAACCGGACGACGAGAGATCTCCCGGGGATGGCCAATCGCAGACTCTATCCGGCGGTAATGCCCCTACCGATAGGTAGAGAGAGAGAGAAGCAACAACTAAAGGTAAACGGGGTGAAGTCACGCCTTGTGAGGAGCTCTGTTCTGACAAGATTAACTACAAAAATGACAAAGGCAAAAGTCTGGATAGGCCTAAGAGGCACGAGAAAAAGACCGCGCTACACAAAGCCGAAAAAGAAAACAATTTATCCCGGCCCAAGAAGGGGGGTCCATGGCAGCTATTTTTCGCTCCAAAGGGCATATGGAAGAGGAGGTGTGAAAAACAACGACCCGTTTTACTCGTATAGAGACATGTATTACGAGCTAGACTAGTACCTATAGGAAGGCTGAGAGGCTGCTAGGATTTGGCGAACGTCACGAGGCTTGCAAATGATCACCACCTGTTCCTGGGTTTGGCCATCATGCTGACATCGCCGGTGATATAACATGCTAATATCTCGATCAGTGCTCTCCCTCGCCTCGTGAAATTCTCTGGCTTCAAGACCGAGCAAGCTGTTACACTACCTGAGCTATAAACACAACTTGACACCATTCCTTGACATCATCTGAGTCCTATTGAATAGAAGGAACTGCAGTCCTCCGCTCAAGAACGTAATCAGCCATGTCAGCACGGGCAAAGTTTGCCCGCTACCTGGTACAATACTTTTGTATCGTTATCACGGCAGTGGGAAAGCGCCGCAAAACATTTCCGAAATTTGGGTGTTGGGCTCCAAAATCATAAAGCCCCTCGATAATGCATGATGCAGACAACTTGTGTGGCTGCGCAACCGCTGAGGAATGAGATCTTGGGAACATGGAACCCTCGTAAGCTATTGGACATCCGCCTCTAACCTCTGCCAAACCGAAACTCCGTGTCTAGCTCTGACTGGACCGAGAAGCCAGCTAATCACCATGTCTGCGGCTAACAACACGAACATTCACGGCAACGTTACCCGGAAATCCAATCTACCCTCTCACTTGGTCGCGGAGCAGAGGCCAAATCTGCCGTCATCCTAATCGCTATAGCAGCACAATATGTAACCCATGTTACACCAAGGACGTTAAAAAAACACCATCAGGGTCCAGTGCAGCGGCTGTGGCGATGGAAAATTCTAGAGGGCTATGCGTGCCGCCGAGGTGAGGGTCTCGGTGTCTACTGTGCTCTACTACCAAGTGCTGTTGGTGCTGAGAAATTACTGCGCATACGATACCCGTCTACTGATTGGGCCGGTTCCCAGTAGCGAGGAGAATTGCATCGCCGTCGTTGAGATGGAGGGCCCGATTGGGGGGCCTGCAGCCCGCTCAACTTTCATTCTCCCAGTTTCTCTATGTCCGTCAAGGGAGCGAGTCAAACCTGCCATCTACTAAAACTTTGGGTGTTTTTGGGATCGTTAAGCAAATACTCACAGTACATGTTGCTAGGTCATACAATTGTTATCTGATGGAGCCATCTCTAGTGAGTCGGCCGAAGTTGATGTTAGTTCGAGAGTTAGCCTTGAACAATTCAATGATATTAGATATTGTATATGAGGCGCAGCAAAGAGACGAGATGATGTGGTATCTATAGACATTTACCCGGCGGGGTTGGGAACCGGAACGGCTCCAAGGGGGAAAGTTCCAATGTATTTATTTGCCTTCCCCCCCCGTGGTCACATCTTCGAGAACTGAAAAGTTTAAGAACTCGAGTCGGTGCCAATAAAAAGTTAAATAAACCGAAAATCTGTCACAAGGATAAGAAGACCCCAAAAATGGCTCCACGCTTCGCTGCTTTCTTCCTCAGCATCACCGCGTACTTTGGTGCCCAAGCTACGGCACAGCTAATTACATCCACAACATCAGCACCACCAGAACCTCAACACACGGCAATCTATACGATAACCCTTGGAAATTTCGAGGCCATCACGACTGTAATCGTCACGCTGCTCATGCCGCGCCACCACACCGGCTTCCCCAAAGATGGCACTCCGGTAACTGGTACGGCCATCTCTCAGCTCTCGGCCGTACAACCGGGTGGCGGAATGTCGACGTGGTCCGAAACTGCCGAGCTCTACTGGACGCTCACCGGAAACAGCGACCCAAGATGGCCCAATACAAAACGGCCGAGACTGAGCCTCGATACCACGACAGTGCTGCAGTCGAGCTACATCGAGAACTCCTTCAGTACTACAGATTATTACGACTCACAGGGGATTCACATGCGTTACGTCTACACCAGGCTGCAGGAGGTAGAGTTGGCGGAAGGCGTGGGCCCCAAGTACCCGGCGACTATCGTACGGCAGGGCAAAACTCTGCGCGGAGCCGGCGGTAGCGGGGGGATCGTGGGCGAGGAGCCACATTCGTGGATGACGGCTGAAAGATTTTTCACCTTTACCACCATGGTCCAGGTATCAGCGCGGCCTACGCCATGAGATTCCACTTTCGTTGTTGACGATGCGTCTTGCGTTGCCTTTTTTGGGCGTAAGGGTGGGGGCCCTGGATGGTATCTATATCAGAGGGCGGGTCGAACTTCCTCCGGCTGCCCACCTGGGTTGCGGTTAGCAGGTAGAATCTCCATTGGGCAAATGAGAGTGTGGTGAATTACCTATCTAATCACCATCATCAGCATTCCAAAACTCCAGTCAAGGTGTTGCAGATGCTGTGTATTTCCATCGCTTCTTAGCGTGGATGGACTTGGGACGGCTCCTCAAGCAAAAATTGGAACCCGTTTATATCGCATCCGCATTGTGTGACGATGAAAGACGGATCGAAGTTGATATGGAGAGTAAGCAGATAGACACGAGAGAATTCTCATATGTGGAATGTTTGAGAAAACCTAGCCCCGCAAATCCCTGCGTTGGTGTTTGGCGAATTGCAACATGGCGGCGCAGGATCGCCAGCCAAAAACGCAAGCAGCCGCGCCTTGTTCAGTGTGTCACACAGTCTAGTGTGTGAGAAGACTCTAGGGCACTCAGAGTTGTCGTCGCTATTCGTGGTCTTCATGCCGTGAGTGCCGTTAGAATTCCGAACCGGGCTCGGGGCGACGATGTGTTTCACGGATATGAGGCTGGGAAAGGAGAGTTGCAATGAGAACTCCGCGCCTGTGTCAAATATCGTCGTCCCAATTGAGTCTAGTCTGCCCCAGACCGCCAAGTGGCGAAAGAGTTGACAGGTGCTAGTAGCCAGCTCGCACCTTGACCTTGGGCGATGATGCCCCTCGCGCCGGAATCCCACCTTGTCATGTCTCATAAACCCTCGCGACTGCTGACATGTCTATGTACACCGATGCCGTGATTCGCACCACGGCGACCTACGAAATCGATCCACCTAGCGAAGGGGAAATACGTTAGCGGCTCGAATCTGTTCAGGCTATCGGATTCCCTTGTTTTGTCGCGTTTGAGGAAACGACATTTCCAGGCTGATGGTGATAGAGCCCTTTTAAAAGTCAAAGTGTAGGTTGGGGCAAGCTCCCATGTCAGGTTGTTTGGATTTGGAAGCATGGTCCTCACGTGATCAAGTTACCCCACCATCAGCGATGACGACGACGCCGAATCCTAACCCAAGCCGAAATTTCAAGTATCCCCAACCCTCTGTTCTCACCTTGTCGCTGCGTCGAACACATCAGCACCCGGAATGGATGCCAGTAATGAAAATTACGTCCGCTCAGAAGTCACTGCAACGTCTGGAATCACCGCTCATACCCCCGCCAGCGACTCATCAGACAGCGAGTCTTGCTTCCGCTACCGCCCTCTCTCACACGGCCATAAATTTCTAATTCGTGAAAGGCTGTCCGGCAAGGTCATCACCTATATGAGCGACGACGGGCTAGGCTTGCAGGACATGTTCAAAGCGAAACGCGCCGACATTGAATGGTTGTGCATTGAGAGGAATGGATATTTCGGACTGCTGAACCCAAAGTCAGGAAGATATATTGGCCATAATGGTAATCAAGTGATGCGGGCATCGTCTACCGTGCTTAATGGCTGGGAGTGTATTACGACGCGGGATCAGCTCGTTGGGGGATACAAGCTGCTGGTGCCGCACTGGTTTACAACCTTGAGAACAGTTGTTATCGCTGAGGATGGGAACAAGCTGGTTACAAGGGAGCATGGAGATACTTCATGGGATTTCATCACGATCTTGGAGGCTTGATGAAGATGCTTTCCTTCTTGTGGGCGGGGTCTAGTGTTGCGGCCGTATGGCATGGGCTTTGCATTCTGCTCATTTGGACCCCCGGAAGAATCAGAAGAGGATGGCCTCGCCGTAGTAGGCTCGTTGTGGTGGTGCACATTCCATAAGGGGGCGATAGCTTTAGCCTCGACCAATCTTCTCACATCCGGCTCCGCATAGATAGCAAATATATACATACACCCAAGTATAACTGTTGGGCAAAAATGATCAAGTGACTATCTAAATCGATAAGGTAGCAACGACTTGCAAAGTTAGGACCATCGCATAAGCCACCACACAGCAGCACTTGCCGGCATAGTTATAATTCGCCAGGGAATACCAACAGATCAGTCTTTTGGGAATTGCGATGACACGTCAGTCTTCGGGTGAGTGACTTGGCTTATGCACACTAACATGCAGTTAAAGCTAACTTTTGCATCCACGTAGCGTGATGATGGAAGTTTCCCTCTATAGCAGGCACGGCGTCGCGAATTTTGCACGATCAACTTTTTTGCATCCTTTAAAGGGAGTGAAAATAGTCAGTTTTCACTCCCTTTAAAGGCCCTTAGATCATCACAGTCGGCTTAAGTTTCTCATATTATCGCCCATTTTGTTTCAAGCGGGCCCCGAACACGAACCGAAACATGGCCCTCGAAGTGGGTTCCCCACCCATAGACTCTCGTCCAGAAAGACGTGAGGCCGAAAGGGCACGCGTCACAAAGATCAGAAAAGACAAGGGTCTCAACACCGACCTCACCTCGGACGATGTGGCAGCCCTCGAAGCGTCGCTCTCCATGTCTATAATCTTTCTCCCCGCGTTCGGATCGCGCCTTCCTGACATACACCAGTCTCGCAACGGAGCTCTACAAGCAGTCGACGCGCTTCCTGATGGAGCTCTTGCAAAAACGCCGACGATTGCAGATACGAGGTGTCGGTTCCGACGATGAACCAGACTTTTCGGGCCGGCCGTCTTCGTGTCGACTACAACGAGGTCGGATCCACCAGAGGCGACTTGGAGGCCATCTGCCGCGTTTTTCGAAGCACCAAGCTCCGGTCGGGCGGTCAGATAGGCAAAAGGGGACCGGGTTCAAGCCGCTCTTCCGAATTCATGCTGCCGCACCTTGACAAAAGGTTTGCTAACGACCACACTCCCAGGTCGCAAAGCTCCTCGAGCGCCACGTAGACGAATATGACGCTAAAGCTAACTGGAAAAGCTCGCTAAGAACACGGGCGGAGTACGAACCGTACGAAACAACATCCAAGTTTAACTCCTCCTTCACCCTAACTAGCATGATTCCCTCCGTCGCCAATTCGTTAGCCCCTTCCCCGAGCCCGGAAATCAGGGATGACCAAACAACTGACGGATGACGGTGTTGTCCGGTATCACGCTCAAGTCCAGGCTACCGATGATGCACCTGACGCCCCATTTATTTTTGGCGCCAAGTGTGTGGAAATAGTGAGTGTATCTTGACCCTCCAAATTTCACCGGCTGTCGACAGGAGCTAATCACGCCTTCTAAATGCGGGAACCTTGGAGCTTCTGTACCGCGCTGGCTCCGCCTCGCCTTCGCCTTCCATCCGCTTCCTTTCCTGGATTCCCTCCTGGATCACCAACAGCCCCCAGCACACCATCACCACCTGGCATTGCAGTGCCGCCCGCTTCTCCGCCTGCAGTTTCCTTAAGCTGGACATTCGCATCGGCACGTCAAACTCCATCCTCACCACCACTACTTTCCTAATCGACACGATTAAAAAAGTTGACGTCTCCTCCCCTTCCTCACCTGATAGAATCCTCTCCTGCCTGCAGGAATTCTTGGCCATCATGACCACACTCGGGTCCTATCTCACCGGCGAACTCATCTCAGACGTAACATGGAAAGTCCCCATTGGCGACGCCGAATGGGACCTCGACTACCGCACTTCGTACAGGACTATACCAAATGCCATAAGATCGGCACCCTACACATTTATGTGCCTTTTACACCTGATAACTTATTTTATCTCCTTTAAACCCCCTTTCCAAATTAGGAACGTATAAGTATAGGCTAAATGGGTTTAATTTCTTATTTTGATAGAATTACGGAACGAGGTGCATTACGTTTATGGGATCGGGTGAGAATGTAGAAGTGGATTTAGGTAAGTTAGGGGTGGAAGGGGAGGAGAAGGAGAAGGAGAAGGGGAAGATGATAAAGGTGTAGAAGCTGAAAAGGGATGCTTAGAAGGAAGGTAAGATAAATAGGTGCTACCTTAATGTTAATAGGTATTTGATTAAAGCTGGGTAGGAGGAGTTTAATATTAGGGTGTTTGTGGATAGGGATTGGGTTTTATATTATAATTATCAGGAGTTGTATGAGGAGGTGAGGCTGTAAAACTATGGGTCACCGTATGATTTTAGGGCGTATTAATAAGATTAAGATATTATAAGGGGGCTCTTGTAATGACATTGATGGGGCGATGCGGTATAGGGCTAGTATTGGGAATTGACCTAATTTCTCCATTTCTCTAAAGTTAAGAAAGTAATAAAGGTAAAGATAAAGCCGAAGCGAACAATACTTATCCCGAGCCCTGATCTTTATATAATCACCTATACCATAAAATCACGCATACCTTATGCATCATTTACTTTCCAAAACATAGCTAGATTGGAACATGCTGACCCTTTTGCTAGAGTGAGGGTTGTTCCTTCATCGCCTTCTGAAGCTCTTGATACGTATCAGCTAGAGCGTCGAGTGTCTCTGCCGTGGCTGCGAAATCGTTCTGTACCAGGATGTACTGGAGCGATCCAACGAGACGTGATTGTTTGCCCATGATGCCGGCAGCATCACGATATCCGATCTGCGCGAGACAAGTTGCGCCATCGACAAGACGGCGCGCACCGACACGCACCGCGAAGTAGACCATGTGGGCGCGCAGCCCTGCCGTGCAGTTTGTCTGGATCATCCGCGCGAGCTGCTTCGCAGCCGTTCCGTTCCCAACCGACCCAAGCGGCATAGCGTCCTCGCCCGCGCCCGCCCCGTGGGTCTCCATCGAGAGCCATTCCCGTGCGGGACCGAGGGATCTCCGAATCATATCCTCTTCCGACACGTGCTCCACACGGCGAAAGTTGGCTCGCAGCATGTATGGCTTTCCGTAAGCGATGCCTGTAGCCTTCCAAGCCTGCATGAGATCTTGGACGGGAAGCCTCGCATAGGGAAATCCATGGGGATCATGCACTTCCACCTACTCATCATCGCCCGTCATTCTCAGAACGACGAGAAAGTGGTCCGCGCCAGACAAATTCTCGCTATCCGGATGATAGCGAAGCTGGCTCATATCTAGAGGTCCGACAAAAGCTGCGCCGCCGTCGCCGCTCAAGGCCTGCCGGAGGTTTTAGAGAGCGTCGCTGGCGTCCTGTCCGACTCGGAGGGTGGAATCCCACCCTGCCGCGCGGAGGGCGAGTTCGATGCCTTTGACCGGATCCCACCCGTAGGGATCGAAGAAGGCGTCTTTGCCTCCAATGATTTCCATGCCGAAGGGGCTGCTCGTGGCGAATTCGAGAACCGCGGGGGAGGGCGAGTCGTCCCCGAGCATCATGGCTAGGCAGTTGGCGTAGCAGTACGGGCCTGAGTCGATATAAGGGGTGTGTTCCATGTTCAAGTAGGGAGTGTGTGTTGATAGTGGTGCTGGAGGTGGATTCGCTGGGACTCGTGTGAGGATGAGTGTTTGTTACCCTTGAGACACTTGATGGATTCCGGGGGAGGGGCACGAATACCTAGGGATAATTAAGCGATTATTGACAGCTGCTGTATTCCGAGTTGCACTTGTTGTGCGGCTCGGATTTTAACGGCTCCGCCCTCGGGAGGTTTTTTTTTTGTCTTACATGCTTCCCTGAAGTTCGGATGCACCAGTCCAGCAGGTGCGACAACTTGATTGGGCGGTCCGCAAAGGTGCCTGAACTCACTCACCTGTTGAGATGCGCCGGCTTACCTGGCGAAAGGGTGGATGTAACCATATTACTCAGTAGACACGGCCTCGCACTAGCCAAGAGCGACTTCCAGGCCAGTTTTATCATACGAGGGGAGCGACAAAAAAGCCGTCCGTCGTGGCCATTGCCTGGAGGTGTGGTAACGAGTGCGAATTATTGCCAAAGCCCCCGTCTCGCACTGTAGTCAGAGCTCAAGGGAGGAAGATGCCTGCCCCAGCCGCACCTGCAGACGGGACCAACCCCCCAGTGCCCAAATTTTCCATCGGAGGAGGCCACAAATGACCAAACCCTTTGAAAGAACCAGCACAATGGCCGCCAGCGAGCCATATTACCGGCACACCCCGATCGACTCGGCGAGGGGTGAAATCCGCGTGCTGGTGATTCTCCCGGCCGTCGCGCCCGTCACCTGCCGCGTGGAAGTCTGCTCCCTAGCGTCGAACCCCGAGTACGACGCCATCTCGTACACCCTGTTATCAACCGACGAAAACAACAACAAAAATAACAACAACAACAATAACACATCCGCCGGGCCCGAGGATAAAAAAAAATCCATCATCGTGGATGGCGCACCCTTCCGCGTGTCAGTCAACGCAGCCGACGTGTTGCATTGTCTCGGGCGGCGGAAGTCGACGCCCTCAAGGCCAACGAGGGTATGGATTGACTCTGTCTGTATCAACCAGGAGGACCCCTCCGAGAAAGCGCACCAGATCCTCCTCATGGGGCGAATATATCGCCAATCCCGTCGGGTCCGCGTCTGGCTGAATGTAGGTCCGTGTGGGGATTTTAGGACGCATCCCTGGTGGACGCGCCTCTGGGTCGTCCAGGAGGCTGCCCTAGCTAGGCGCCTCGTCTTCATGCATCGAGATGGTGTCGAACGAACGTGGCGGGCGACGGAGAAGAAGATGATGACGATGCAAGAAATGACGGGCAGGGGAGTAGTAAAAGACGGCAATTTCGCCATCATTCGGCGCGCGCGAGAGGGATATGAACAATATGGCACCTGGGACCCGAGCATCCACGCACTGCTATACGCCTTGCGTGGTCTCGGCTGCGCGGAGCCCTCGGATAGAATCTACGCCGTCTTGGGACTTGCACCGAAGCTCCTCGACCTCGGTGTTGTTCCCGCATATGACGCCCCTGTTGCGAGGGTACCGCTCTACGTCGATCTCGTCCGGAAGATCATCAAGGGGATGGGAACTCTAGAGGTGCTCAACTGTGTCCGCGAGTGGCGCCGCGGCGATCGTGTTGACGAAGCCATGTCGGGCCTACCCTCCTGGGCACCGAACTGGTCCGCTCACGACGGTCGCGACCCAGAGCCACTTGTCGAGCTGTTCAAACCGAGCGCCACACCCGGGAGATACAGCGCCGCGAGGCTACTGGATGCAAACCTTGGAAAGAAACCCGAAGGCTCTACGCTTGTTCTGGGTGGAATCCGGTTTGATGAGGTGATGGAACTCGGCGAGCCATGGTACAGCGATGGATCTCCGGTCTGGCGACGTGACCACGGCGTCCTGTCGGGGTGGGCGGGCGTCGCTCTCTCACCGCGGCCTCTGTGTCCGTATACCGAAGGCGACGGCAGCGACGACAACCCGAACGCACCGAGCAAGGCGCGAAAGGAAGCCCTCCTCCGGACGTACATCGCTGATTATGCCTACGAAGGCGGAAGCGCACTACGAGAACACCTAGAGACGTATGTCGAGGCGTGGTGTCACCGCGCTGGATGGACGATGCCTCATCCCAACGGAACCGACACCCTGGAGTCATACCTACACAGCAACCTCGCACGGCAGCCGCGCATAAACGACGTAATCACAGGCGCGAAACCAAAAGGGGGTTTCATCCGCGCCGCGCTGGGCGCACGCTACTCTGCCCGCCATAGGTTAAAGGGATATATAACCTACGTGGAGCGCATCGAGAGGGCGTGCTCCAACCGTCGGCTGCTGGTCACCAAGCGGGGGTATGTCGGGCTGGCACCGTGGAATGCCGAAGTGGGAGACGTGGTGGCCGTTCTTCACGGGGGAGATACCCCGTTTCTTCTCCGCCCGGGCTCCGAGCCGGGCGTCTATTCGTTTGTGGGCGAGGCCTTTGTGTATGGGATCATGGCGGGCGAGGCGTTGGCTTGGGAGAATGCCGCTGCGGCTGCGAGGGACTTTCGTATTGTTTGAGGTTTGATGTTTGATGGCGTTCTGGATTGTGTCGCTGTGAAAGGATTCCGGGTCGTGCTTCTCTGCGGACATGTGTGCATAGGTTTACAGGCACCACTCCCAAACTAGCTAGGTAATTGATAAAGTGAAGACTATTCTTGCCACTGGTACTTGCACTAACGGGCGCTGAGATTACGGGAGAGCTTGGCGAGTGTTTTGCCAGGGGCAGTAATGAAGTCATTTAATTATGTGATGCCAGATCAGCTACCTTTCACACCGCCAGTTAAGCCTAACGTCTGTAAAGCTGTCAGCGATTCCCTGGAGAAGCTTAAGGTCCGGATCATACCGAACACGCGCGTGACGGCGGTGATAAAGTCAGTAGGTGGTCAGACGACGCTCGAGCTCATGTCCAGCGATAGCAAGACACAGACAACCGTAACAGACAAATGCTTCCCAGTCACAAGCGGGCCACCGCTGCACACATCATGAGATAAGCCATTCTAATTAATATCCTTGATATTTATGATATTGTACCCAGAAAACACATTAAGCGGAGGGAAAACTCCCCTTTAACGGCCTGCAGCTAGAAATCCCAATAAATACACAAAATATATCCTAAAAAAAACACAAGAAGCGTAGAAGAAAATAATAAGCGAGAGATACCGAGAAATGACAAAGAAATCTAGGGCCTCCTTAACCCCCCCATGGTACCGAATTAGCTATCACGGCAATAAACACTACCGTACCTACGCTTTCCGCCTGAGCTGTACCTGCGGCTTGCGGAAACCGATACGAAACCGCGGAACACGATTCATTCGGTTAATGACGCTGGACGGCATGCGCAAGACTGTCTCACGATAGAACGTCTGCGAGGTGAAGTCGTACGAGCAACCAATGGCACGCTGCAAGCCTCCCTCGGATGCGCAGAGGAAGAGACATGTTGGAGGCCGCGTTGCCTCAAACAGGGTGACCTCCATGGAATAAGTATCGATCAGGGTAAAGATCTGCCTACCTGTTAGTTCCATGCACAACTACTAGACGCATGGCAAACACAGATATTCTCCTCACCCTCTTGCTTCCCGGCATCGCCACCTTGGCCAACTCTACCTTCTCCCTCACCAGAGGGTCCCGGCACGGATCAACTCCGACGAGCTCTCCATAACCGTTAAGATAGGACCGGCTTAGAGGGGACCCGTTTGTCGACCATGCCATCCTCCCACTCGCGCACCCGAATATAGTCCTCTCAGCCGTCGCCGGGCTCATGTATCCCTCGATGCCAAATAAGGCGGCTTCGACGTTTCGGAACTTACCACCCAAGTAAACTCGGATCAGCCACGGCATGCACAAGAAAGCAATGCCGCCAATGCCCACGAGCACAAAACCGCCGAAAGGTGTAGTGAGGACGCCAATCAGAATAAGCCACCCGCTAAACCTTGTGAGGATAGCGGCAAGGATACGCTTCCACGAGTCCAACTTGACGTGTGCGACAGGATGAAGCGACTTCCACCGGATGCTCGCAGCGTAAGCACCGTCGAGAATGATGTTGTCGTTGTCGCAAACACCAGCCACCTGCACATACGGGGCCACATCCCAAGCCAGAGCGCCATAGGCGTCTGACATGTAGTGCCAGGCTGCGTGCTCCCCGTCAGGTGGCAACATGCATAGGTAGCGCTCCAGGAGGCAGTCGGAATCGTTGGCAAGGGAAAGACGAGAAAAGGCCTGGAAGGGCGTGTCGGTCTTGTCCACCTCGGGACGGATCCTCAAAAGACCCATGAGCGCGTAGGCTTGGTCGCCGGCAAGGTACTGCGTTGTCGCCCGACGGTAGAGACAGCGCAGGGCGAGGACGGCGAGCTCGAGGCGGCTGAGGACGCACGTGTTGAGATAGTGATCGATGAGTTGTCTTGCTTCTTCGGCGTCACCCCAGACCTGAGCGGCGAACTGACTTTTGTTGATCCAGAGCGGTTCCTTGTGTTCGCTGCCGCGGATGTAGACGGCGATCTTATCGCCCGGAGAGAGGAGGACTTCCGGGAAGGTCCACATGCGTTGGCCCCATTGGGCGAGGAGTGCGCCGAGGCCTACCGTTGTGGTGGTGGTGGTGGCGGTGGTGGCGGGCCCGAGTGCAATGATTAGCGCCTCTGCTCCGCGGACGATGTCAGCTATGCGGTAAACGTCTGCCTCCAGATCTTCGGGGTTGCACATGCAGCTGCAGGCTACCCAGTAAGCCGGAATACCAGCACGCCGAGCTGCGGCCTCGGCCATGTAGTGCAGAGCATCTAGATCTTGCGGGTTGGAGTGATGGAACTGATCGGTGGAATAAGCGACGAAGAGATATCGCAGACTGGTGTCCCGCCCAGCTTTCCCTTCGCTTGCTTCCCACTCGTCTACAGACCGGATATCAATCCCACCGTGTCGAGCTTCCCGCAGGAAGCAGAGGTATCTAGGCTTGAGGACGCGGTAGATGTACTGAGGCCGGTGCCGCTGCAGAATTCCACCTCGAGTGTTCTCGAGGGGGTTATTCCAGACTTTGGCGTCACCGAAGTACTTGTACAGGACGGGGGGGTAGTTTCCCCCATGCGCCGGGCCCTTCGACCCCTTGATTCCAGAAAAAGGCTACAACGTATCAAGCACTGCTCCCATTGAATGCAAAAATAGAGGGGGGACAAGCTTACCATGCAAATCATCCCAAGCATAAAACAGAACGCCTTGCACAGCTCCAGCGTGTAAGAACCACAATCACGCTTTACCGTCCAGTCGATCACCCACGAAGCCATTCGGACGACATAAGGAGCCGTCTTGCGAACGTAGGTTCGACGCCATGTAGTTTCGTTTCGCCCAGACAATGCCATGGCCCAAATGTCATCACTAGCAGCGACAATCAGATTGCGGAGTCTGCCGTCTTGGTGATGAAGGTAGCGGTCGGTGAGGCGCTTCTTGGTCGTTCGCCTACTAGCATCCCGGTGGCGGTAGACGGGGTTGGCAACACCACCCGGGGCGTATGGCACGTATTCCCATACCGACTCGAGATAATGGTGCGGCCTCCTATTCCGGCATGGGAGGCCTGTGCAGCAGCGGTTGCAGCCGCCTGCGAGGCGGTCCGGGACCTCGCGTTCTTCTACCTGTCCGCTGGTCAGCATCGTAGGCCGGTTTTTGTTGGGCAGTATGTTTGTGAGCGAAGATAGCATACGGTGTAATCTGGTGGTATTGCGGGGTAAGGCGGCAGGTTCGTAATCCAATTGGGGCTGTCGGCTGGGCCAGTCAAGGGAGCAGTGGAGTTGGCCGTGCTCATTACGCTCTACTTCACAGTCAGTGGTGCCCTCCATTGTCAAGGGAAAGGTGGGTAGACTCTTGCAGCGTCCAGGCCGGGATGTAGATCAGAGGCAGACAAGTTTGCCATTGGGCCAGGAGGTGCGGGATGCGGCCGCTGGCGTGGCTGGGGGGTTATGGAGTTCATTGGAATGGCTGATTGGCTCTGGTTTGTGTGTGCTGAGGGAACAACTGGCCTCGATGCTCTAGGATGCGAACTGTCTCCGAGAGCTGAATCCTGAGTGGAAGGCGGTGGGGCGGTACCAGCATGAGCCTGCGTTGAGAAAAAAAAAACATCAGCAACGAAGGGATGGTGTGGGTCCAGGGAATCGCTCACCGGTTGAGCTTGTGGGGGGATGTAGCTTCCCCCGTGTAGATCCTTCTGCAGTAGCATCTTGAAAATCAAGGGAAATTCAACTTTTCCAACTCACGTGTAAGTAACTCGCTGAGAGTCAGTTCCGAAATCATGCTATATATAGTGAGGAGTGCGCAAGAAACAAAAGAGCCATCTGTCGCATTGACTCCGAATCCGCGGTGGCGGTGGTTACTTTTTCACCTGTTCATCTCACCGATCCTCATCTCCCTGCGGCTTGCAGTGTGATATCGACTCAGACTTGCATGGAAGCTGCACATGTTAGATGTGGCGTTCGGAGCATCAATTTGTTGGCTTGACTCTCTCGCACGCAGCCTTGCGGTGCCGAGACTCAGCCGCACCAGGTGGCGCTCCCACGCAGATAAACAAAGATTAGCCACCCCGAATCTGAAATTAAAAGGAGTGACTGTGGAAATAGCAGACCTCTCGGATTTCACGTGTCTCCCCAGTTCTCGAAAGCCAAAGATACCCGTTTCCTGAGACCAAGCGGCCCAACTATCTCTCTGCGTCCGGCACTCCAAACCGCGCATTTCAGGCGATACTGCGGCAAACGGACAGTTTTTGGGTCCCCAAATGGCCATCATGTCATGGACGATGGATGAAGGTTCGATTCGGGAATTTGAGTTCCGAGCAGATCAAAATCTTGAGGGCGCACACTCGTTCGAGTTGGACATCTGGGATCAGACACCGGGTAGGGAATTTCACTGACCCACCTTTCGCTCCTGTTCGAACCTGATCTAATGTACCTAGGGAACCCCAATGGTGCCTGGATCAGAGGGTTGAAAGATACAACCTATCTCGAGACTGCACCTACTTGCCTCCGAATCATGTAGGTCACTCGCATTCTGACCTTGGGGGTTCTTTGTTAACTCCATCACAACAGCTTTGCACCGCTAGATATTCCGCATATAAACACCAAGAAACATATGGTCCGTCTCTTCCGCGCCATTGGTGTGCCAACCGCCTTTGTCGCCGAACGCTTGCTGTCGGTCAGCTACAGCTTTGGAAATATTTCTGGCCCTGGCGGATATTGCGCATGGTTTCATTTCCTTTGCAAGCGAATAGATGTCGACACAGCAGATGCTCCGGGTGAACGAGGTTTGAGGATCGTGCACCACCAGAGTGCAAGTCATGTCCCCAATGGTCAGAGAAGAACAAGGGCTCTACCACAGGCGGATTATGCCTACGATCGATCTGGCTTCTTTTTGCACACCACTCACACAGGCATTGTAACACTGTGTTGCTTTGGCGCTGCTAGGTCGGTTCGAAGCAGGCTGGAGCGATTACTAAAGGCGGGAGACTGGAAGCTAGTCCTCGACGAGCCTCACATCTTGCTGGATGTGGTGTTAGAAGGGTTGCATCTTCAAGTCGATCAAAACGTCTGGAATATGAACGTGGTGTTTGGAGCAGCAGAACATGTGAGTCAGTTCCTCGATTCAGATTGATGTTATGCTAACATTCCACGTAGCGTCTTTTGCTCTCCTCCAGCTCAGCAGGCGACAAGCCCTTCATCCTAGACGATACTTTCGCCGAGCTACACAACCTCGCTAAACACATCACTCACCTTCGCGAAGCCCTCGAGTCATGCCTCCTTCTACTCAATGAAATGGCGTCTAGTTTAGATCGACTACCGCTGAGGCCACCATCTTTTGATGAAACCACTCGCAAGCAAACACAAGACTCAATCCGATATCGAAAGACCCTTTTCCAATCAACTCTGCTTCGTCTTAACAGTCTAGATCACCGAGTCGCTAACTCGATTGCCCTTTCGTTCAATCTGCTCACCGCCTCTGACTCAGTCCTCCTTATTCAGCACTCCAACTTTATGAAAATCATGGCCGCCATTACGATGATCTTCCTGCCTACCACAGCGGTTGCTGCAATATTCGGTAGCCAGCTATTCTACAGTGAGCCCGAGGCTGAGGGCTGGGTTGTGAAAACGTCACCATTGCTGAGAGATATGTGGGCAGTCGCTATTCCGTTAACGTTTACGGTAATTGCTTGTGCTGTCGTCTGGGACTTCCGGACTAGGCATCGACCAGCAGGAAGGCGGCCAGATGATCGCAAAGGCTGAGGAAGCTTCCTGGCTTTTTGGCAGAGTAAAACAGCACTTAGGCCATGGTAATTAGATCTTGACATAGTATAGAACAAACGATAGACTAGGATGCTCGCAAGGTTTTTCTTTTTTAACTCATTTTCGTCAAAGACATTATGGAGCGCCTGCGCAAAGCCCGGCCATCTTTTTCTTCGTCCGAACTACTCACCGCCACTGTCCTACTCATGCTGCCCCGCAGTCTTTCCTCTTCTCCAGCGCTGGACGACAGTATACTCGCCCTGCTGGTGCTGGGAACACAGCTTTCCTCGGTTGGAGACTCTTCTGTGCACACTTTTGAAGTCCAGGTTGGCATTCAAGTGATCTCTCCTTGCACCGTAATAGTAGAGCTAGAGGATTTAGCCTCCAGCTGAAGTTCAGCTGATTCCGTGAGGTTGCATGATGAGATGCTAGAGTCACGATCTCTTGCTTAACACCTCAATCATCTGAGCACCCGAAGATTGTTCCCGTCATCCATCTTGAAGGGACATAAGATCGTCATCAAAATCGGAGTCTTGGACACGAATTGGCATCGGAGGGAGCCGTGGTGTGACGGGGCAATCTGGCTGTGGATGTAGTCATGGAGTGATAGGAATATTAGTAATTCCTCAAACTCGACTTGAAGGACCCAATGCTAAAGTGTCACTATTACGACCTGCACCATCACAGACTAGAAGGAATGGAGAGGTTAAGACAGAGCGTATAGCAGGACGCTAAAGACTAGAGGGGCGTTCTGAAGACGGCTTATTAATCTGGCACTCCTAAACGGGGGTATAATGTCACTGTAAGTCGCCATTAATATAATATATAGGAGTGAGTCTAAACAGTAAGATATAAATAAATAATATAATATTAACGCAAAGAACTAAAGTTCCTTATGTTTATTACAATTATAATAATAACTATTTATATAAATTATTTACTGAAGTACCTTTATACCTTACTTAATAACTTTTACTTAATAATATACGTTATAATCCTTATTAAGTAATACTTTAATCATTATTCAATATTAAGTATAAAGGAAGGTTCATTAAATATCCTTAGAAAAGCGGATCCAGAGAACTAGATATATAAAAAGAACTCCCCCTCTTAAAGGGCCTTATTCTCTCTATCCATCATCATACCAATTGTACTCTAATTCCTTCCATCTCAGAATATCACCTAGTCACGTGACTTGGCTACACTGTACAACCGCCTGAATTTCTTAGTTCAGCTCAGTGTCTTCACAACACTGGCTGGAAGATGGAAGATCAAACTAAGCATACCCGAATCCACTGCTAAGCCACCCTGTTCCACTGGCTAATCTCCCACTCCATCTGCCTACTAGTGGTTCACCCTATTAACCACTACAAGTTGATTTGCAAGGCTTTACAGCACAAATCATTACTTTTAGTTTATAGAAGATTTATAAATATTAACATGCGTGATAAGCAAGCCGAATAGATAAGCGAGCCAAACACTTTCTAACGCAGCGTAACCCTCTAACTTCTTTCGCTAATCCTACTACTAATTCACCATAGATTCACTTCCAATGGAATCTTAAATTGTTTTAGCCCTAAAAGCTATTGAAAACAACTTAAAACTTAGTCTTCGACGCACAGTTAAGCTATATAATATACCAATTACAACCCTTTATAACCGACACGCTAGCCGGCCTACACAACGCGATATGGCATCTAACTTGCGTAAACTTACAGATTTAGAAGAGCAAACGATTGTTCAATACATAACTAAGCTCTATACACGCATATTTTATCCTTAGCTATTATATATATAAGATATGGCTAATTAATTATTATGTGAACATAACATACCTCTTATTAGCGTACGATAAGCTTACAACTTTATTAAACGTTAGCTATAACTCTAGACACGTTTTATATATAAATACAATTACTAAAGGGCTAAATGTGAAGATCTAAAGGTTATTAATAAGAAGTTTACCCTTATATATAACATGAAGGTTAAATATAGTATCCTTAATGACGATATATATAATTTTAACAAGACTGGCTTTATAATAGGTATTATTATTACTATTATAGTAGTTACTACCTTAAATAGCCATAATCAGGCTAAATAAGCTTAGCCTAATAATTAAAAGTGGGCTATAGTTATTTAAAAAGTGAATGCTTTAGGCTAAGCTATCTTACTATTTATTATTTTAGCTAGGCAATATCACTTTAATAACTGGTATAAAGAGTGTAATTTCTTAGCTAATTAGTGTATTATAATAACTGATAATAACCTGATTATAAATGAGAAAGATATAAATTTGATTTAGCATTTCGATTTCTATACAGTATCTTATATAAAGGGTACACACTAACTATTAATCTTTAATAACTCTAAAAGCCATTACTTTAAAGAATTTAATATTTATTATAAAAAGTATAACATTATTACACTTTATATACCTCCAGACTCTTTACATATACTCTAGCTTTTAAATGTTATTTATTTTAAGCTATTAAAGAATGTATATAACTGTTAAATTAAGCAGTTTATATAATTAAACATTATATATATCAGTAAGTTAAAGTTTATTTTTATATTTAAAGAGTCGTTTTTCACTTTAATTGTTAAAAAAAACATCTAGGGGAGTTTTAATAGAGCTAACCTTATGCTGTACAACCTGAGAAGGTGATATTAAAGCTAGATATACACATTTAAACTCTAACACCCTTAACCTCAAGCCTAACTACAGCATTACCTTAGGTCTCTTAAATATTACATAACCCTTAAGAAGCTACCTTATAGTTAGCATTTACTAAAGCTTAAATTTCTAACCATCAGGGCAGCTCTTTAACCTTAATATTAACTGCTGTGAGTTGATTAGCTAAAGGTATAATAGCTGTAATACACAAAGTAGCTCTTCTACATACAGAGGTCTTAATATTACGAAAGGCTAATAAGGAGCTTAATAAGCGAAGGAGAGTTGAAAAAACACGTGTACGGCTTAGAGAGTCACTTAATGTATAAGAGGCACAGGATCTACTGGATCAGAAAGCTGTAAGGGAGCAGTTAGTCTAGGAAACATAATAAAATAGTAGTGGTGCAGGGGGGTCTCGTACGAAGGTTCGGTGCTGTGGCGTTTGCAGCAAGCCTGGCCATAATTCACGTATATATAAGGAGGCTGCAGAATCGTCTGATTCTTTTGATTCTAATTCAGTTATTATTATTTCCTAGTGTTGTGGTTATATAATTACGGATAGATGTAGTAGGGTGGTGGAAAGTGTTCGGCTCGCTTGTCTGTTCAGCTCGCTTATCATGCACGTTATATCTTTTAATTTATAATAATTTACCTTACTAGAATAATGATGTATAACAATCTCTACGCACTCCCAGTATCACTAAAACAGTACTGAATCCCAGCGTTTTAAAGCACTAACCTCAACTCCAACCCTTTACTCATTATCGCTATCCGCTGCCTACTGGTAGCATTGTTGTCATATCAAGTTACCTTAACAAAACTTGCCTCCTTACTCTCAGGCCATTCCTGCAGGGCCCATTCCACAGCTCGGCTGACAGCCTCGGCCATGGGGAGCATCGGCTCGTAGCCCAACCTCTCGCGAGCCTTCTTGATGCTGTAGGTGCGGGTGTAAAGCAAGAACTCCACACGCTCCTTGATGAGTACCTTTGGGCGGTACTTTCCGAATGAAAAGGTCCACGTCCACCACTCGGCTATCTCGGCCATGGCGAGCGTCACAGCATTAGGGATCTGCCACACTTTGGACAGGGGTGTGGTGTCCCCCATCTCGATCCAGAACAGGCGGAAGAAGGACCAGGGGGGCAGCGGGGCGTCGTCGGTGATGTTGAAGGCCTCGCCGTCGACCTTTGGGGCTGTGGGGTCTTGGAGCGTGGCGAGGATGCCGCGGGCGGCCAGGACGTGAGCGCGCGCAACGCTGCCGACGTAGACACTGTCCATCAGCGCCGTGTTGTCACCGAGCCACACGTTGGACTGGCCGGTGCGGTGAACGTTGAGGAGATTGGCAATCATCTGCTGGTCGCCCTCGCCGTACATGGCCGTGGGACGGATAGTGGCGGTGCGCATGCCGCCGGGGGACATGTCGTTGGCGCCGAGTACGAGCGCGTCGCCGCGTGCCTTGGCAATGTGGTACGCGTCCCCAACGCCGTTCTTGGCCGTCACGGCCAGCGTGGGGAATGTCTCGTCGGCCTGGTCGTACGCCCCCCCTGCGCCGGCAATGATGGGGCCTGACGACGTGTAGATGTATGCCTTGACTGTTCCTTGCGCTCTCGTGGCCCGAAGCAGGTTCTCGTTGCCGAGGACGTTGACTTGCTCGTACTCGTGTGCGTGGACGTGGTCAATGTAGGCCACTGGTGACGCCGTGTTGATGACCACGTCGGGCTTGGCCCTGGCCACAAACTGGTCGACGTCGCCCTGTGCCGTGATATCTCCCTCCGAGTACGACAGCCGGCTATCGTGAAAGCGGTTGTTGTGTGGGCTCCGCGACATGACTGAGATAGAGGTCACGGTTGCGTCCTCCAGCAGCTCCTTGACGATGTGATGCCCGAGGAAGCCGCAGCCGCCAACAACGGCAACTGAGCCGAGGCTGACTTTTGTTGACGCCATTCGTGGAATGGGTGGGCAAGAATGCTTTTGTCGGAGACGTAGTTGTTGTGTGGAGGGGGAACGTAGATGTCCTTGCCTGCGACTGGCGGGATGATAAAAACGAGTGGTTGATGTCGCTAATGTGTTGCTGATATTCGACGGAGAAGGACACCCCTGAGATGCCTCCCAGTTATATGAGCCACTCCGGAAGCCTCCTTCCCGGGCCCCTCCTGGTGCCGCCCACGGCGCACCAGCTACGCAGAAGCCGAGCGGGGCAAGATTCCAAGCGCGTCAAACCATCCTCAAACATGGGGGTTAAGAATCTGCTGATGAATGGTCCGTGCAAAACCTACGCAAGCCTCGCCCTTTCAGGAGCTGGACAGGGGACTCATTCCTCGAGAATGGCGTCTGGCCTGGTGACCGGATGGTTCACCTTAGTCCGCCCAACTGGGCTAATCCAGCCCATGTGGCCAGCTACATCTCAGATACGAGCAAGGATGGGTGGAGAAAATGCCCAGGTGACGGCTCCCGTGTGCGGTGGTAGTCAGTCATTCGATAACGTAGGTGGGCGTAAGTTTGACCGTTGGAATCTCGGCGGCCAAGGGCGTTAGTGATTGCACAAAGCTTCTGGCAGAGTGTGGTTTCTTTGCTTGACAGAGTGAAAGTCCGTTCACGCGTGGTTGCTGATCAGATTTCACCATCCAAAGCCCAAAGTCCTCGGTCAAAGGAGCACTGTATCAGTGACGGGTTGGCGGGTGCACAATCCTTCAGGCATTGGCGCGTTCGCTTCGGGTTACCTGGCTAGCGGGCTGGTCCGGGAATGCCGCGGAGGGGCAGTCATTCCCATCTGCTTGCCCCTGAATACGGTTTAACAAGCCGCGGCAGTTAGCTGTGGCGTTTTCTTGGAAGATCCGCTGGAAAGTTACATGATGGCGGTGCAACGTCACTGGCAGACAACAGCCGGACCAGCCACCAAACTGCGTAGGTTTCCCCGCGGTGTGGGTTCTCTTGCGGCTCGGGACGTTCCGAGTGCTAGAGCGTCTCAAAGGCTGCACCTTGATAGACGAATGGACCGCCACAGAGATAGCTGTTTACTGGGTCCCGGGTGTCATGGCGGTTCGGAATGTTTTTACCCCACACACTCTCCTACCTCCCACGCCTGCCATATGCATACCAAAGCATGCCCCTAACAGATCGGCGAATGGCCAATAGATCGGTAAAATTCCCCAAAGCAGGCGTCGGGATCCCTGACTTGCCGGGGAACTGGGTGGGTAGGTTGAGCAAAAGATTCCTTTTTCGAGGAATTACTAAAGAGAGGCCTGGTGTCTTTTCTGGCATTGTGTTGCTCGCCACTCCCAAATCATCCAGATTGACCCAGCCTCTCCTCGTTGTTCCGCCTTGTTGTTAAAATGTTCAAAATGAACTTGACGTGGCCGGAAGGTGGCGTGGTGGTGACTCGCACCAACGTTGTGGCTGCTATTGCCGTTTTATGGGTCTTGGGGTTTGTGCGCTACGTCTGGTGGAGAGTCTTCTCCTACCAGGGCATCCCGAAGACAATTCCGTGGGCGGGGGCCGCGACGGGAGGACTCGTCTCGAGGGCCAAGGCCTCGATCAGAAGCTTCCTGGGACTCCGAGAGATGCTTCTGGATGGATACCGCGAGGTATGAACGGACCAACCCTGCTCTGACATGGGTTCCAACATGGACGCTGGAGAGACAGATTGCTGACAGAGGGCACTTGGACAGTACTCGAAAAAGGGGCGCGCGTTCATCCTGCCCAACATCGTCAATGGCCACGAGGTTGTGGTTCCGGTGCAGTACATGGGCTGGATCCTCGAGCAGCCAGAAGCGGTGCTGAGCCAGTACGAGACCAACCGGCAGTTCATGTGCGGCGACTACACGACGCTAGACGTACTGAGCAACAGCTGGTCGCGGGTCGATGACCGAGTCAGGCGTGAGCTGTCGCACGGCGTGGATGACTTTGTCGACGCGATTGTGGACGAGGTGCAGGACTCGCTCCGCAGCCTGCTGGGCAGCGACACGGAGACGTGGCACGAGATCGTGCTCTTCGACATCATGTCGGAGGCGGTGGGCCGCGTGGTGGGCCGCGTGCTCGTCGGCTTGCCCGTGTGCCGCAACCCGGGATACGTGCAGTCGTCGACGTCGTTTTCCAAGTACATCCTGCTGCCGGCCATGGTCATCGAGCTGATGCCGGCGTTCCTCAAGCCGCTGGTCGGCCCGGTGGTGACGTTCTGGGACAAGCTGCAGTTCTGGCGCATGCGCTCCTACCTCGAGCCCATGTTCCGCGAGCGGGTCGGGCGCATGGATCACGGCCCGGCCAGCGTGGGCGAGAAGCCACGGGCGGGCGCACGGGTCGAGCCCAACGACTACATCCAGTGGGCGCTCCGCGATGCCGTCAAGTGCGGCGACAACCCGTCGGACCCCGAGGGTCGCATCATGAAGCGCCTGGCCGTCACGACCTTCGCGGCCGTGCAGTCCAGCGCCATCACCATCACCAATGCCGTCATGGACATCGCCGCCTACCCCAACACCTGGGCCGTGCAGGACGAGCTGCGCGCCGAGGTGGCCGGCGCCCAGGGCGTGTGGACCCGCGCGTCCCTGGCCCAGCTGCCCAAGCTGGATAGCGTGCTGACCGAGACACTGCGGCTCTGGGTCATCCTCACCCACGGCATCACCAAGACCGTCGTTGCCCCCGACGGCGTCACCATCCCTACGGGGGAGCACATCCCGTGCGGCGCAAAGGTCGGCATTGCCAGCTACGGCCCTCATTTCGACGAAGATGTGTACGGCACCAAGGAGGCCAGCCCTTTTGTTTTTGACCCCTTTCGCTTCACACGCCCCGAGGTTGCCTCGGCCATGAAGAAGAAGCAAAGTGCGCCGCCAGGCATGGGATTTGTAACAACCAACCCCTTTTACATGGGCTTCAGCCACGGTCGCTCAGCATGGTAGGTCAAGTTATCCCATATCCTCTCGCCTCCCCTGCGTCGGAGACCGAATACTGAGACGGTCTGCAGCCCTGGACGCATCTTTGCCAACTCGCTGCTGAAGATCATCCTGTCCCACATCCTACTCATGTACGACATCGCCCCGATCAAAGAGCGCCCGGCAAACCCCTGGCTCAATAACACCATCGGGCCTCCGGTTAACGCCACTATTCGCGTCCGCAGGCGGAAGGCCAGCGATGGCCCCAAATACGTTTAAGTTGGTTTGCAGAAAAAAAGAATTCCATGGCTGCTTGGGAATGAGGCACTTTCATGCATGTATTTGCAGCTTGATATTTGCGTATTTGGAAGGTGTTACTGAATCATTCTAGCCGTATTTACCCATATAACCGCCACTGATATCATTAAGCAAAAGATAAACTTTGATTTGGGTAATTACCTAAACTACCTACCTGAACCCGATGCCGTGTATCCCGCCCAACTGTAAATGTAGGTCTACCTCCGAGCCGAAAAACTGATATAAACGGTGGATGGTTCACGAAGTGTGCAAATGTAAAGAGGCACGAGCGTACCAAGTTGATTTGGAGCGAAAGAAAGCCCTCATCCCTTCGCGAAGGAGGAGAACTCGCCAGTGGAGTCGATTCTTGGGACCTCCTGCACTCGCACAAGCACCAACCAAGGGGCTGCTGAGATGGAACTTGAGTACATTAAGTCGCCCTGATGATTGATCAAATCGGAATAATTGATTATTCAGTAATGGTTAGCTATAGGATTTTTGACTTGTAAACTTCGTGAGAAACTTCAGAGTCTCAATGACGTTGGCTGTGATGCTGGAAAGACTCGTATACCATCGTAGTTGCACAACTTCTAGCTGCAAAAAGATACCGTGCCCGGTAATGCGGAGTTCGTTTATGGATAAACCCATATAGGCAGCCTTTCTTAGCATGTCCGAATAACGCTGAGTACACTTCTTACTCTGTTCTGACTTCCATCATTGCATCAAATACCCAGCCATTGGTAGACCAGACATTCGCTTCGTGGTGACGAATACCACAAGCAGCAGCAGAAAAGCCGAGACCGCAAGAGGCCAAAAGTCCTGAGTCTCAGTGAATATCAGTTGTAACATCTCACAGCTGGGCTGGACTTACAACTATTGCTCTTTTCTTAGAAACTGTTCTAGAGGTAGCGAGACTACCTCCAGACCCGAAGAACTCAGTCTCCCGCGGGTCGCCGTGGAAGGTGCTTGGGCAAAATCTCCAGACGTCGGCGTGCCTCCTGGACACAAAATGTTCCACGAGGTAGGGTGCCAGTGAGAAGGGAAGCTCTGGGAATTGGATGCGCAACCCATCGAGAAGCATTGTATTATCTTGGCAGCCCATTACAAGAGGCCCGATCCTGAGCACAAAGGACGTATTAGTCTTTGTAAAGCTTTCAAACAGCAGAGAACACACTTGAAAATGTCCGTTGTCCCTTCGGCTTCATCGTGCAGGGCTTTGTAACATGCACTCATTGCCTCATCGCTCATACGAGTCCCGGCAGCAAGGATGCTCGGGATCTCGTCATGTAGATGACATTCGAGGGCAGGGGCCAGGGCGTCTATGCGATCACGAAGACTGGCAGCGTCAAGGGCGGTGCGTCCACGACGCGCACTATCTAGATAGTTGCGAAGGGCTCCCAGAGGCAAGTCAAAGGCGCGGTGCTGCTCAACATTGTTTCCCATTAAGCCAGGGACACCGGCCTGTGCTTCAAGCATGGGAAAGAATACCAGCTCTTCACATTGGTGGTGGTTCTCGAGGAAGTCGATGGCAAAGGTCGCAAAAGAGGTGAAGGAGACGACATCTCTGATGTTGAGAGGGTCCACAGCATCCGCCTGGACGTAGACGGAATTCAACGCCCGAAACACCGTGTTGTGTGTCAACGCCATCAACCGGGCAACACGCACGGCATCTTGACCAGCGGGAAGAGCGCTGAAATAACGAAGATAGGGGGTGGCGGTTATCAACGAGAAGGGCTTGCCATGCCATGCTTGACGTGTTGGAGTGGCCATTTCGAGAGTTGGATATGCGCAGAAAAAGAGACACACACAAGGACTCCGGCAGATTTGATGTAACTCGCTAAGCGATACGCAGAGAATTGGGGGAAGGGAGGGGTGGAGGTCAGCTATTGATGTTAATCACAGGCATCTCACACGTCAGGTTCGGCGCTTCAAACGTGCTTCCTGAAAAGAAGACCGAGATAGCTAAATTGGGACTTGAAGGTTAATTTGGCATGTGGCTTTCGGCTACAACAAGACTACTAATACCTTCTTGGTATACGGCGCGTTTATGTCCCCTCAACTTTGCCAACAGCCTTAGAAAGAGTGATATGTTTGTGACCTTGGTCTCCAACGGCAGGTTGGTGGAGAGGCAAGAACAATGTCCGCGACCCCGTTTCTTCAAAGAGTGGTGCCGCACCTGATCTTTGCGTCACAAGATTGACAGACCGGACTTTTGTGGCATGGCTGGCACTAGCCAGTCTACAAATGCTGTCATGTGTTAAATTTACACGGTGAACGTCTGAAGGACCGGCCCGGTGGAGTCTAGCCGGGGTAGGCTGCTGGGCGCACTGACGCGTCTCAGGCTCGTCCCCCCATCAAAAAGTCGCAGGGCAACGCCTGAAGCCGGAGGTATCCATTCCTAAGAAGATGGTGACTAAAGAAGGCGTCGAAGTGCTCGGGCCGAGGATTTGACTTCATCTGACAGCAGACTTCACATCGCCTGCCACCATCAGCGGCGTCGAGTCTTTCCAAGCCCATTCTGGATCTGTGGATAGCAGGATTTGGGCTTGTAGCATGCCGTAGCTCAGGCAGACATTATGTATTCATCACCAAGCTACCTCGGCTCCCTCGGCCGTTCGGCTCAGCAATGCATTTTACTACCGAATACGCGCCATCTCTCGCCATTTTCCCTGATGAATCCAGGCACATCCCCGAAGATGAGCTCATCACCTCACCGATCCTCCACCTCGGCCTCCAAGCAGCGTGTGTGTGGTGATGTTGTTGAGAATGAAGAATGATCTGATAATGCCAATCCTTAGTTAGTATGGAGGGTTCTGTCCATGCGACGGGGCTTGCTGGTGTCCCTGGGCTGGCTGGTATTGCGTGTCTTGCTGTTGTTGAGAGCTGTATTGCTGCGGGTTATACTGCTGGGGAGTGTACTGCTGGGGATTGTACTGCTGGGAATTGTACTGCTGGGAACTGTACTCCTGCTGGGACGGTGGGGGCGGCGGGAAGTATTCTGGCCGTTGATCGTGTCCTTGTTGGGGAGGAGGTCGGTCTGGGACCTGGTTTCCGCCACCAAGCTGAATGTTGGACGTTGGCGCACCGACGCTCACACCCTCGTTTCCAATGTCGTCCGGCACAGTGATCTTCACCTTGGGCAAGTACTTCTGGACCTTCTGCTCCACCATCCCCTGGACGAAGACCCAGCTTTCGCGTTCAAACTTGCGGTGACCACCGTTCACGATTCCCAGAATACTCTCGCGTAGCGTCTCTTGGACCTTCTGGACAAGACCACGGATCTTGCTCAAGAGCTTCACCTTCAGATCGTCACCAAGGCCACGGTCTGTTTGAACACCGGCATCGCGGTCGAGCTGGGAGTCGAAGGGATTGCCACCAAGGATCTTTTCAAGGGGACGTTGGAACTGGTCTGGGAGCAGCTCGAACAGCCGCTTCTCGATTTCTCCAAGGACTTTGCGGAATTCGAGACGGACTTCCCGGTGGACTTTGGCAAGACCGGTGCTGAGCTTCTCGCTGATCACCTTGGAGAAGCCTCCGGTGTGTTGTTCCCTGCTACCACCGCTGCCACCCTCGGCGCGGTCGCCAAGGCCTCTTGCTGACTCCTCGCCTGAGTGTTTCTTGCTCCCAAACAAGCCCCCGAGTCCCTTGACCAAGTCCTTCACTTGGTCTTCGATCTCGCCCTTGACGCCGTCGCCAAGGTCGCGCGTGCTCGTGTTTCCGCGCAGCCAGCGCTTGATGTGGTCGAGGGCGATACGGGTAAACTGCTCAGCGATGGGGGCATGCTGCGCCTGCAGCTCGGTGCCAAGCTTCTCCTTTATCTCGGGCGTGATCATCCGGGCCTTTTCCTCGGGGTTGCGGGCGGCATCCTTGACTGTGTTGCTGATGACGCCAAGCAGGCCATCGAGCTCAAATCTCTGGCCTCCCCCACCGCTACCGCCCTTGTCCACATGGTCTTGAACAATGTTGACAGCGGCCGAGAGGAAGCCCTTGAAGCCGCCGTCGCTGCCGCCTCGATTCTGGGTATCTCCGCGGGACCGTACGTTGCTATCGTTCTCGGTGTTGGCCGTCAAATCGAAAATGTCGCGCAAGTCGTCGCTCGCTCCGCCAGCGAGGTTGGTGAAGCTCCGCGTCAGTGTAGAGATCTCGTCGGCGAAGGGCAGCGACTGGCGGCCATAGTTGTCGGGAGTAGCATTGCTCAGGGCTCGCGAAGTGCCCTCGTTGGCACCCTGGCCGCTGTTGAAGAGAGTGCGGAACGCGTCGACGATGCGCTCCTCCACGTTGTCGAGCGTCTTTTGCTGGAATGTCTCAAGCTCCGAGGCAATGCGGGGCTGGATTTGCGGCGCCAGTGAGTCGACATACTCGTCGACTTTCCTCATCAGGACGTCTGGAAGTGCGCGGGAAGACATGGTCGCGAGAGTCTGCCTTTGACGTTTTGACCAGAGCTGGGTTGCATCTGCCAAAAAGTGACTGCAAATTCACGAGAAGGGCAGGCGCGGGGTAATTCGGCCCCCGCATCTGTGCCCTGGCCCCACTTTCCGCCCTGATTCCGCGATTCCAGATTCGTGGGCTGCGAGAGCTTTACTGACAAAACAACGGGTGCGCTGGGCTTGGTGGAGGTGTACGCGGTTCCAAATTCACTTCCTCAGCCTGGTGTACGGTGTGGAATTGGAAGCTGCAGAGCGCTCAAGCTCTCGGGCCCCCGCTCCATGCTGGCGGGCGAGAGCTTCCCCTGCCAGTGCTGGAAGGATCCACCTGTCGTCATCCGCAGGGGGCCAGTTAGCTGCTGCCTCAGGCGCCAGAACGCTGCGCTGCCTTACGGCCTTTAGGCCTTAAATTCCAGGCAGTGCATACATCACAACCGCAATTTTCAGGCCTCCCCGCACTGACTTTCTGACATCAAAACGCCCAGACTGTCAACCATTTCCTCATCAGCGTCTCGTCTACGGCGCGTAGTTGAGCCATGGTTGGGCTATGCTCCAAGGCGCGATGCGTGGAAAACGTGCATCTGTTGGTTCCCTTGCGCCGCAGCCCGTGGAAAAAGTCAAGCAGCCTCAACGCCGGATACCGCCGCAGCGCATCCTTTTCCATCGACGCGTTCACTCCTGCAAGCGCATCAACCCACTCGTCCAACGAGACCGACTCCAAGGCACGCCCCTGCACCGCATAGAACTCCCGGACTGTCCTGGCCAGCTCGCCCCAGCATGTGCTCTGGGGATTGACGATGTTGAAGCAGGAGACCGTCTCGGTCGGCTCTGGGTTTGGCGCAGAGAATGCGATGTCCAGTGCCACTTGCGCAGCGAGATCCACCGGAACCCAATCCACGCTGTCGTGTCGGGGCCCTAAACATGCCGGTATCTTTCCTAGGGTTTTGGATGTCGCGACCAGCGAGGGCAACCACTCTGGAGCACGCCGCAAGTGTTAGCGACACGACGCCCATTGCACTGCAACCGACAATGACTCACCGTTTCGGTTCCATACCCCTTCTCCTTCAGCTGGACCGGCCAGCTGCCCGGCCCGCAGCGCTGTCACACGGATGCCTGTCCGTCGGACGGCTTCGGCAAGCACGCACTCGGCCACGTGCTTGGACTCGCCATATCCCTGCTTGGCAGGGAGGCTGTTGTCGGTATCAAATTCCTCTGGCACCACTGTCCCGGCATCGTCTCCGTCCCGATTCTTCTCTGGGTCGGGAGCGATACCCGTATACGGCAGGTCAGAGTGTCCCCGCACGGCTGCGTAGTTCATGACGCTAGCCACCGACGACACAAACACGACGTGGACCTTGTGCTGCGCAGCAGCCGCAAAGTCGGCACAGCGCCGGGTTCCCGCGATGGCTGGCTCGAAGTCTGCTAACGCTCGGTTGAAATTCACCGGCCAGGCGTTGTGGATCAGGACATGCGTGTTGCGCAATAGCCTGGCATATGTCTCGGGCGCTAGGCCGAACCATTCCCGGCTCAGGTCAGCTGTGTGAAAGGTGATCCTGGATAAGTGATGTTGCAGGTGCCCCAGGCCGCGGGCCAAGAACAAGCAAGACTGTCTCTCCGCCGCATCAGGGGAGCGGTTGAGACAGTGGACGTAGCCTACGTCGGGGAGATTGAGCAAGCGGTGAAGGAGATAGGTCCCGAGAGAGCCGGTTGAGCCGGTAAGCACCACCACACGCCCTGACCGCTTGGAAAGGGGGCCTTCGAACGGAATCGACCGCGTATACTTGTGTATCATGGCCGACATCTGCTCTTCACGGGATGTGTTGCTGCAACGGCTCCGCGAATCATCTGGTGCACTCGATCCGGCAACAGCCAGCGCGAGAGTCTCGATGGTGGAGTTGGCGTAGATGGTTTTTGGAGAACAGGAAGCGAGACCTCCATTAGTGGCGATCGACTTGCCAATTTGCTGGCGAATGAGCTGACTGAGCTCCACGACCTGAAGCGAGTCCATGCCGAGGGAGAAGAGGTTGGTTTGGTCGGCCATGTTGTGCGCATTGCCAAGGACGGCGAGTGCAGCATTCCGAATAATGTCCTTGGTGCGAGGAAAGCTCGCCTCTGTCCCCTCGACGACGACCAAGCCAGGTGCCTTTTTCCCGCTGTAAAGCTCATCGATCTCCTTCTCGAACAGCTGGTATGTGGCCCTTCGCATCACAGACCCCTTTGCTGTGCGCACGAAGGATTTGTCGGGTGCTGTCAAGGTGATCATCGAACGCCAGACCCTGGCATAGGCGGGATATTTTGCATTGGCCCGGTCGACCCACGGCCAGATTTGCTGAATGAAGGAGTCGGTGTCGGCCACCTCTCTGGGCCTCTCAGAATGTGGCTCGAGGATGAGCCCGGCCTGGAAGCGCCTCGAGCCAACCATGAGAGCGCCTTTGATTCGTGAGTGGCCCTCAAGCGCCTTTTCGAAGTGCACAGGATTGATCTTCTCCCCGTTGCTGAGCACCAGCACGTCGTCGGTTCTGCCGACGTATCTCCAAAGCATCGGCTTGGTGGGGTGTCGCTCGAAGAGGTCTCTCGTCCGCCATTCATCGAGGCTGGGGAAATTGTGAAAGACAAATTGGTGATCCATGGCCGGGTCCCGCTTCAGCACCATCTCGGCGAGGTCCGGATTCGTAGTCGCCTCCATTTCGATGCCGGCCCGGGGGTCCCATTCGAAGTACTCCCAGTCGGCCGGGTCCACGGGGACGTAGGTTGCCGCAAAGTACATCTCAGTGCTCCCGATGCCGTTCACGAGCTTGGTTACCTTGGATATCTGTTCCCCAGACGAGTGCGCCAGCGGGGCACCGCCAAAATAGATAATGTCGAGCTTTGACAAGGCCTCCAGGCCGCCAGGGGTGTCGTTGATGTCCTCCAGAATCGATGGCGCGCAGGCGATGGCGGTGGGCTTCGTCTTCTCCATGGCCAGCAGCACAAGATCCGCAGATGGCGGTTTTGCTGGCGGGAGGAGCACGAGCGTTCCCCGATGGTAGATGGACCGACAGAGGAGGTTGATCCCGTAACAGTGGAAGAAAGGCACGACAGCAACCAGGAGCTCCGTACCGTAAAGTCCTTCGTGCATGTACCGCCGCCCACTTGTGTTGGGCTTGGACATGATGTCCTTGACCATGTCAAAGACACCTGCCCTGATGGCGATAGGCTTTGGCAGGCCTGTCGTACCGCTGGAGTGGAGAATCATGACTGTTTCGTGACTCTCAAGAGCGGTGTTAGCCCTGGAGGAATATGGCTGGTTTGGGTGCGCCTCATCGAGGATGGTCTCGACATCGGGCACTTGAACCACTCTCAGCTTGGTGTTTTGTGCCGATAGTGTCAGAGCATGACTCTTCAGCTCCTTGCCGTATATCAGTTTTGCGCAGTGGGTTGCACCCATCAGGGACATATGCCCCTCAATGGAATTTCGCGGCGACGTCAGCAAGCTCTTTTGATCAATTAGTGGATCTGAGGGTGACGGGACTGGCGGAGACGGGGTGACGAACTGTGTAGCCTGTCTTCAGCGCCGCAAGTATCAGGATGGGGTAGCGGATGTCATTGCCCCCCATGTAGGCGAGTGTCTCGCCATTGCTCGCCATTTCAGCTTTGCCAATGTGCTGATCAATCCAATGCGCCATGACATTGACAGCGCGACTGAGTTGAAGAAACGTGATATCACTCCACGAGGTATCCCGGACACTGCACGGGGAGTCGGGAATCTTGACCCATACTCGATCAGGCTCTTCCTCTGCGAACCGGTCCACTACCTCGGCCATTGACTGCATGGTTGCGGCCGGTCCTGTGAAAAAGAGAGAGAAGTGAGAAATTAGAATGAGCTTAGGCGATATGTACGAAAGGTGAGTCTGGCAGAAGGAATAGTCCTAATTGTTGGCGTCGTCACAAAATTAGCCTTCTACAAAACCACTAAGACTCACAACCAGAAAGCAGCTAAACCCCGGCAGCTAACCTGGCCAGCCGTCGGGTTTAAATACATGGCTGTTGTGGTGAAACTTGACCATTGCGATGGGCTAGTGGTCCCTTGCCGGAATTCTCTTTGGGGTTCAGCTGTCTGGCAAGCGGCAACCAGGCAGCCCTCCGCCCCCAGACGGCCCATCTTCACGCCAGTGGCACAGCTCTGCACCCTCTGTTTCAAGAGCACCACTTGATCACGTAATCGTACCCAACCCGCTCAGCGACACCAATTGACACACACACTTCGGGGACTTAGTCCTATTTGGGTACCGGGGCGGTCCGGTGAAGACTGTATTTGAAGACTCTATTGGTAGAGTTGCGTCTCTCATTCACGAGAATAGTGGGCAGTCGCAACCCTTCCACCTCAGCCGTCCCGCGTTGAGGGTTATTCAGCCCCGAGACATGCATTCAAAATCCTGCCTTGGGGGACTTTTGCGAGTAAAGTAGCAAGACCAGGACACCATCTGTACGCCCCAATGCTAAAGAGGGATGCCGAAGTGTCCCTGTGTAGCGTCAGAAGTATGTCGCACTCGCGCAACAATTCAGACAAGCCACCCGAAGTGATACATGTGTGGGTAATGTGAGTTTGGTTGGGGAGGTTGCAGTAGGTGAGGTTAAGATCAACATTGCTGAGTGAGCTCTCATGTGTTTGGTGGGGGAATGAGGTGCTATGCGTCGACGTTCTTCTAGAAAGACGCGGGTGCTTGAAGAAATCACTAAACCTGGGTTGATTTCGTGGTCGTATCGGTGATCACCATGAGAAACTTCCAGTCGCGTTATTTGCTCAAGGTAGCACATTATTTTCGTAGCGCGTCGGAATAAGGTAAGACAGTCAACTTCAATAGGAGGTTGGCACATGAACATGACTTCTAATATGCTTGAGTTGTCGTGTGACAATCCATGACAGCCAAAGCATCTACATATCAGATTCCTGCAGTATAGGTAGGAAAGAAATGTAGTAGTCGGAGACAATCTAGATATATCGTGCTACATGGGTACATGTATCTCGCGTCTCAAGCCTGAGAGGTCGAGTTCTGTAGCAAAGGACACGAACGGTATCAAAACAGGGAGACTCTGTTGCCGGCTAAAACCCCTAGAAGTACAACTGCGGGACTCTCATCATCGACCGAGCATATCTTACGTCCGAATAGCCGCACGAAAAGCTTGCTAATAGGCCCCATGAGTCGGAGAGACCAACAGATAAGTGGTAAATCTCACATATCTAGTCCACCTAACTCAGTTTCTACCCGTACCTATCGAGAAGTTGAAGACCTGGGGAAAATTTTTGTGCTCAGTCCTGCTATTAACTAGAAACACCGCCTCGGATGGATTAGGTATTGCTGCCACGCTGGCCAGAACGTAAGGCATCACGACTCTGCTGGAAAGATACAGTTAACAAGACAAGTCGATCGAGTACGATGAGGAAATTGGACCACACAAGTGTCGAGATATTTTGGTCGTAGCCTGAACGCGTTTGTCAGAGCAGTCAGCTGCAGGGGTTTGGTGGGGTGGGGGAGGAGCTTGGGGCTGAAGGATTGGGGGTGGAATGCAAAGGAAAGTTGGGGAAGCTTTGCGGCACAATCAATCCTGGGAATGGCGTCAAGCATCGGGTCGGCTCTCAGTGACCCGCTTCGGCTCCGGGAGAGGTCAGCGGTGGCTTTTCGGACACGGGAGTCTCCTAGGTCGCCCGATGGGGCAATGGGGCAATGGCCAGAATGGCGGTCGGGACCGAAGAGAGAGGAGCGGTGAGATGGGAAGGAGCAGTCAGCTACTCTGTTCTCTCCCCATTTTAAAGCGGGCCAAGATCAATTGTGAAGGTCGCCAAAGATACGAGGCTTCGATGGTCCGAAGACGAGAGCCCGAGTCTGCATTGACGGCGGAATTGAGCAACAAATCCGCCAGACCGGACTCCGCCACTCACTCACTGCTTGGCCTGGGAAGAGTGTCAGATAATCTGTGTCAGATAATTTCTCAGGCTCTGCTGCCCAACGCGGGATGCTCGAACGACCCCGCACCGCGACGATGGCTGTCGAACACCCCGCCAGATATGCACATCTCCCATTCGGGCCCAGACGCGCTAGCGGGTGCCAATGCGGCGTGACAGTTGGGAACAGCACTTGCACCGATTCAGCATGGTGTTCGGAGACGGAGAGTGGCAGGCCAATACCAGGTACGGACACCGCGATTTTCCCTTTTTAGTCGCCGCACGCGCGAGGAGCCATGATGCAATGCAGGGCCCGCATGCAGGTGCGGGTGTACCTAAAGACGTTTGCGGGCCAGTCGATGCGAGAGGGGCAGCGTCCGAGGATTGGGCCGGCCCAAAACAAAAAAAGAAAGAAAGGCGTGGACAAGACGTGGGCGAGAGCGTGCTGGCTCAGGTATAAGAGGTCGCCGTCTCACCAAGGGCGAGCCGGCCAACTCTCTACTCTCTCTCCATCCAACAACTTTATCACTTTACTCAGTCTTCTTCAATCACCAAGCACAATGGCTATCCCTATCGGCAGCTTCGGCAACAACTCGGCCGTCGGAGGCCAGATCAACGCCAAGCTCCTCCCCGAGTTCGAGAGTAGGTACCCCAGGAATGGGAGCCGCTCAAGTTCTGTCTCGTGTGGGCCGAGCTGAAGCTAACGCCGTGCCACCGCAGTTGTCCACGCCAGCTTGGATCTCGCCACTGCTCTCTCGGAGCTGGTCCCCCTTGCCTCGGGCAAGACCGACATCGCCCCCAGCTCGGGACTCGGCACCAACGCCGGGGCTGACGCCAGCGCGCGGAAGGTGCCCAAGGCCGTCATCGTCGGCGGAACCGTGCCGGCGGGCGAGGCCGAGGAGTTCAAGGCTGCCCTTGCTGCCGCGGCACCAGGCGTCAAGATCGTCAGCATCACGCGTGAGGACATTGTGGCCGCCGGCGGGAGCGGCCCCGACGCCGAGCTCATCACCAAGCTCATCAAGGAGAAGCTGGTTGCGCTGAGCTTGTAAGAGCTTGCTGCCATGTTGGAAGTCACGGCCGCCTTGTGTTGCGGGTCACCGTCAAGTCATTGGATAGATCAGAGCACCTAGACAGACACTCTCGAGGCATATTTACTCATTGACACTACCTCCTATGTGTGTACCTTACTTGTGTGCAGCCCGCTTCGCATCCTCGATGATAACGCCGGCGGCAACTTCGGCAATGCCATAGGCCGCAGTCTGTATGTGGGCGGACAGCAGCACGGGGATGACGCTGCAGTCCACGACCCGCAGGTTCTCGGTCCCGTAGACAACAAGATCGGCGTCCACCACGCCGCCGTCGGCCTCTGGCAGCATGGCACAAGTCCCGACGGGGTGGTAGAAGCTGCCCATGGTCTTTGCGGCGAACTCGCGCCACTGCGCCGCGGTCTGGACGGTGGGGCCCGGCTCGATCTCGGCGTCGACGTCCCAGATGTCGGCCATCGGCTTGGTGGCGGCCACCTTGCGCGCAAAGCTGGCGCCCTCGACCAGCGCCTGCAGGTCGTACGGGTGCGAGAGGTAGCGCGGATCGATGACGGGCGCGCCCCGCGGCTCGGTCGGGTTGATGTGCACGCTGCCGCGGCTCATCGGATGCATGACCGACGTGATGAGCGTGGCAAAGCCCCCGCTACCGGGGTAGGGCGTTGCCCCCACAAAGTTGCTCTCCATGATGATCTCGAGCTGCGGCACCGACGGGTCCTTGAGAAAGTCCCGCTTCTTGCTGCTCACAACACCCCCACTAACACTCCCACTAACACCGCTCTGCGCCAGGCGCAGCAGGGCGGCCTCGGACGAGTTGCCCACCTGGCCCCAGTTGACAAAGGCATAGGCCGAGGATGTGTAGTCGTACCACGAGACCTTGCCCTCCAGCCACAGACGCATCTGCTCTGTCGCGTACGGCCCGCTGCTCTCGTAGATCATGGGGTCAAACGACGTGAAGTTCTTCTTGAGTCGGTAGACATTCGACAGCCGGATGTGGTCCTGGTAGTTCTCGCCGACCCCGGCAAGCTCCTTCAGGGCATCGATGCCGGCCGACCTGAGGAGCTTTGTCTGGCCCACGCCCGAGAGCTCGAGCAAACCCGGGCTCTGGATCGAACCCGCCGAGAGGATCACTTCCCGACGAGCTGTGATCTTTGTTCCATTGTCGAGAACGACGCCAGTGGCCCTCAGCGGCTTAGACCCAGCCGCAAACTCGACTTTTGCCACGCGGGTGCCGGTGCGGACCTGGAGGTTAGCCCCTGCCAGGGGGAGGTACCCCGTCGCGCTGTTGGACCGTGTCCAGCCGGTGACGTCGATGTTCGTGGGCTGGAACATGACGCCGACCGGCGTGCCTCCCAGCGACCCGCCGTCGTTGGTGGGCACCCCCAAGCTGTTGAGCGTCGGCTTCCAGGTGCCCAATATCTCGGGGACGATGCGGTTGTATGTCGTCCGTATGGGTCCCGCTCTGCCGTGTCTGTCGCCATCCTCGCCCGTAAAGTTCTCCGACTTGAGCATTGCGGTGATCATCCCATCCCAGTTCCACCGCTTGGTGTTGTTGATGAGCGCCCCCCACGCGTCGTACTCAGCAGCCGCCGCACGGTCGTAGCACAGGTAGTTCAGGGCCGCCGAGCCCCCAAGCACCTTGCCGCGGTTGACGTCGATGGTCCGATTCCCGAGATGCGGCTGGGCCGAGGTGGTGAAATTCCAGTCGTAGACAGACCCAAGTCCCGAGCCTCTCATTCCCGGCACCGTGATGCGCAGTTCATCGATGGGGGCTGCCGGTCCCGCTTCGAGGACGAGAATCTGCGCATCCGGGAGCCCAGTGCTGAGCCGAGTCGCCAGGGCAAGTCCCGCAGTTCCACCCCCAACAATAATCTGCTCGCGAGTGGTGAGTTGACGTCAAAGGTTGACAGGAACACGAAACAGACTTACATAGTCGAAGGAGTCCTCCTTGGCCGCAGCCGAAACGGCCGACGCAAAGGCCGTGACCCAAAGGTGGTTGAGCAACATCTTGAGCTCTCAGTTCCGTCCAGTTACACTGGATGTCGAAATTGCCATTGGGTGTTATTTGACAGAAAGACACCTTCCTTTATATGTCGGCAGTACCTTCAAGGTTGTAGCTCCTCCGATGTAACTATAAATCCTGGGCGTCGTCCTCCAATCCCGGGCAGCACTTTGACGCTGTCATCTTGCCGAAGTGACCTTACATCCCCATCAGTGTTTGCTCGCGTCACACAGGCTCCACAGCCGACGTGAGGGTCATTCGCTCAGGGACTTCCCCGCCCGCTCGCAGATTACCTGGACGGGGTTTATCTGGTACGGGAGCTGGGACAGCCGGCCCCAGCTTTAGCCGCTTTGGTGAAAAAAAAAAAAGCCATTCCGCTATTCCGCTATTCCGCGATCCCATCTCTCTTCGAATCCCAGCCCCGTCAGCACAGGGGCATTATCCCAGGGCAGGCCAGTGGATCCGCTTTGGATGAAAGATCCTTGGAAGTCCCAACGGCTCGGCAGGTGCGTTTCTGCACGTGCACTTCAATAATACCGTCGGCGCTTCCCCGCGCCTGGTCTCGCTGGAATCTGAATGCTCGGCATTTCACTGACCCAAACATTGCCAGGTTACCTAAGGGTCCATCTTCGACTTGTCCATCGCGTTCGCCACGAGTATATCTGCCTCAGCATGGGCACTCCGTCGGCCTATCTCCCCCCGTCTCTGTCGGCCGAATCCATCCAGGCCCTCTGCGCGTCGGTGCAACTCCCCAAACCAAACCATGTGACCCCGCTGGCCGTCACGGCCGAGTACCACTCCATCTACCTACTCTCGTTCGACGCGACAGCAACGCGGTGCATCAAACCTGCGTTGCAACCTGGAAGCGTGGGGTCCGGTGGCTCCGCAACCTTGGTGCTTCGTGTCTCGGGCCGGCATCTCCCTGGCATCAAGACTCGGAACGAAGTTGGTGTGATGCGGTGGGTTCGCCAGCACACCAGCATCCCTGTGCCGGCCGTCATACGCTTCGATGACAGCGAGAAGAACCCCATTGGCCACGAGTTCACGCTGCTGGAAAAGGCCTCCGGCGTCAGCGTCGACACCGTCTACGACACGCTGACCGACGGCCAGAAGCACAGACTTGTCGAGCAGCTGGCCGGATATCTGAACCAGCTCCACAGCAAGCCGTGGCCTCGCTGCGTTGGCGGCCTAGTCCCTCGCGAGGCCACCGACCAAGTGCAGCCAGGGCCACCGGTCGAGGAGACATTCTGGCAGAAGCCCGACATTGATCGGCTGTGGCCAGGCCAGACACTCGAGTTGCTCAATCCCGTCGCGGATGGCGCCTTTGGCAGCTACACGGCGTACATCGCCGCAAGCATCGAACGGTACATATATGCAATCAACCAGCATGACTCTCTCACCCCTTTTCGCGACATGATCCCTCGCCTCTCGGCGTTTGTGGACATCATTCGCACGCCTGAGAACGCCTCGCTCGACGACGCCGTGTACGTACTTGCCCACAAGGACCTGCACTTTGGGAACATCATGTGCGACCCTGCAGGAGGAGAGGAGATACCCATCACAGCTATTCTGGACTGGGAGTTCTCTGGTATTGTGCCAGCCAACCGATGGAACCCCCCCAGAGCTTTCTTGTAAGTGAAAGTAAAACGGTGTGTGGATCAGACTGGCTTCTACTAACAGACGGTGCTTAGGTGGAACACCAAACGCGATGACAATTCGAAGACCGAGCAAGAGAAGTTGGAGGCATTGTTTCGTGACATCGCCAAACAAACAGCGCCCCGGATGCTCGACGAAATGGAACCCTCATCACGCCAGGAAGCCATGCAGGCTGTCCAGAGCTATGTCCGGGCCATCGTCGAGGTGTGCCCCCGCGGTCAATGTGCCGACAAGGTGTTGAGCTGGAGGGCCGTTGCTGAAACGAATATGGAGGTATTTGGTGTTTGACCATTCGTACGTGCTTGCTTGATATCACATTACGTGGTGATACTACCTGGTGATCCACGGAGAGGAGGCACCAACAAAGGGGTGGGGAAACATGGTCTCGAGCTCAGAGTCAGCAACTTGGGATTGAGAAAATGGCACGAGATGCGTTAGTGACGGGGATAAAAAGCCTGGCTGAAGCGTCAGAGTCGCTACGGTAGCAATCTACCTAGGTATTGGGAATATCTATCGCCCTGTCTGTACACCAAATGGCACTGCTTTCCACAACACCTTCACACCAAACCACCAGAGCTCATCCTGCCAGGTATTCCAGTAATGGCTTCCAAACGGCGTTACTCTGTTGATATATCGAATTCCCACAGCATCGAGCGCGGTTTGTAGGTCTCGAGCCTGAGGGAAGACAAAATCGTACAGGCCATATGCAATCATGATACCCTTCTGAGTCAGCTGGGGGTTGGCAGCGACCGAGGAGGCATTGATATATGGCGCATTAGTGGCAGGAGAGAACATGCCGTAATAGTCGAACTTATCGGTGGCGTTAACAAACATCTCGTACGCTAGAACGCCCCCCATAGAAAGGCCAGCAAATGCTCTACAACCAGCATTGCGACACACGTCATAATGTTCTTCCACCCACGGAAACAGGAACGTCTCAAAATTTTGGCGAACAAGGGGAGCTGGCGGCACAGGCACGCTGTTGGATTTGTTGCCGTATATGAAGCGCGGGCCCTCCAAGTCGAGATTGTAAAACGAGGGCATGACCACTACCGTCGGCGGGATGTGGCCGAGGCGGATCAAATTATCCATGATGTGGCTCATACGACCCAGGTTCTCCCAGTCGGCGCCATTGCCGCCCGCCCCGTGTGAGAGGTAGAGCAGAGGATATCGCTTCCCCAGAACGCGCCCATACTCCGCTGGCAAATAGATTGCAAAGTCGTGCACACCAGGAGCTGGATGGATGGATCCCGGCGACGTATAGTTTGCCGTTTTGATGACTCCTCGATGCAGATGGGGATCGATGGTGTCTAGAGCGTAGTCGAAATTCGTGTTGAGGTCGGGCGAAGCCTGGAACCGAGCGTCAAAGGGCACCTGGAAGCTCGAGGCAACCTGGTCGCCGGGGACGTTGGCAAATGGCGGCAGATCCGGATCAACGACGAGATTTCCCGTGTCGATACTGCAGTTGGGGGCGTAGTTGCAGTCGACCAGGTATGCAAAGCTGTATATGCCGCTGGGTAGCGGAACTGTGTATGTCCAGAGCCCTCCGTCGGAGAGCGACATCTCGTACGGCCATTTGTACGCAGGCTCGGCCGGCAGCTGCGGCGATGGGTTGCTGACGTAGAAGTCTCCGGGCTTGTAGTCCCGGGGGTCGTACCGTCCGTTGGAACGGAAGGATGTCCCTGTGGTGTGGAATTGATCCGTGAAGGGCTGGATGCCGCCCCCGATCAACACCCGCTTTGCCGTTGCATTGACATAGCGGAAATCGACCTCGTAACCAGTAGGGCCACGATCCGTCTTTCGAATGGTCACCGAGGCCGATGCCTTCAGCGAGAGCAAAAGACCAACAGTTGTAGCTAGTGCGTGAATACGCATGCTTACCTACTTGATCGGGGCTGCGTTTTGATGTTGGGTATTTGCGCAGCCGCCACTTGCACGAAGCTAGATGTGCCCATGGCCATTATATCCTCGTGCCAGTACATTGCCATTTCACTGTTCCCGGGGACCCGGTTCGTTCTCCCCTACAGCCCCTCACTCACGCGGGGTCTGGTGGATAAACTCTCGTTTTGCGGCAAGGAAATTTGCGTTCTTTTTCTCCATCGGTACAGCCATGCCGGTGGATAAAGTGCTCGGGAATAAGGTACCAAGAAATAGGGGAATACCTTCGCTGGCACTTGCAAGCCACTTGCCCAGATTTCAGTTGCACATGCGGACCGTGTTGTGTCTTGTGTCCGCCCACCAATTGAGAGTTCCTGTGTGCCGCCGCCGGCGGGAATGAAGACTGGCAGGAGTACGATTTTCTGTGAAAAAGTCCAAGTCAAATTGAGAAAGACGACTTGCAAGCCTCCAGCCTAAATGTTTGTCTACTTGTCTGGGCAAAGGCTATCTTGCTAGGTGCATGGTCTATCTGTCCTGAGTATAGGGAAAGTACCTAGTAACATGCGAAGGTAGGTAGATAGAACTGAACGGGAGTGATGGGAACGAGCATAGGAGATGAAGGTCAATAAAACGCGCGGGACGTTCCCGAGAGCCATCTACTACACGGGGACGCCTAAGGCGCGTACACATCCCGGCTCGATCCTCTCCAGTTCCGCAACAACAAGGTCCCACAATCTGTCTCGAGCGGTCTTTTCTTCTTCGCTCGTTGCCCATTCCGGGACATCAGCCCTGGGGGCACAATAGTTAGTTTTGAAACGTCACTTCAAGCTGAATGGGAATGGGGGCACTTACTCGCCGATCTCGCAAGAGTGAAGCAGCAGCCCGTGGCTCTCCTTACCAGCGACAACCCCATGCAGTAAAGTCCGGCTCCCATCTTCGGCAGTTCGCCCAACACGGTCCCGGAGGGCAGCGAGTTTCTCCCGGAACTCGGGGGCCGCGTTCCGGTCCAGATCTGTGACGCAAACTCCGGGGCACACAATGTTCAGGACTACTCCAGTGCGGGACAAGGGGAGATTCTCTGCAAAACGTCTCGCGATCAGGGTCTCGATGAGTTTGGAAAGAGGATATCTGCAAGGTCGGTTAGTTCTGCGAGCCTCATTATCCCGCATCTCGGCGGTGCGGGTTTGCTTACGCTGCCTGGCGGACGCCGTCCAACTGGATCTTGACAAACGGGTCGTCCTTGATCAGATTCCATATCTGCTCCACGTCGAACCCGGCCCGACTGCTGACGAATACAAGATGCGGTAGAACATGGTGCAGTCGGGCTGTTTCGCTCAACTTTGGAAGCAGCTGGGCGGCGAGCAGGAACGTTCCGATCACATTGATGGAGATGTTCATGTTTTGGCCATTTACCAGCTCCTCGGACATTGAGGCCACCGATGCGTTCTCAATCAAGCCATCGATGCGGCTCAGCTCCGTGGTTGCCTTTGTTGCAAACGCCTTGACTGACTCGTAGTTGGCGAGGTCGAGGTACCAGACATCGGCCACATTGGTGGTTCCGGTGGCGCTGTCGATCTTGGCCTTGGCATCGTTTCCGGCCGATGTGTTGCGGACGGCCAAGATGACCTTTGCGGCGCCAAGAGCGACCAAGTGTTTGGCGGCTTCAAAGCCAAGCCCGGTGTTGGCGCCTGTGACGATGTAGGTTCGGCCAGCGCAGCTCTCCCGAGTTACGAGGAGAGGGAGGCCGCGAGTCTGGACAATCGGGTCGGACGCCATCGTGGCGATTCTGTAACTGACAGAGATTATGGCGTTGGCTTGAGGCAAGGTAGAAAGGTAAAGGTGTTGGGAGTCTGCTCTGGTGCTTGGTGGTATTGTATCTCATGCCTAAGAAAGACCGAGGGATGGAGGCGTATTTATTATATCTGTGAAATCCTTCTTCCCGACTGTCATCTAGTGTTCTTTGTCTAGTTTCACGCATAATTGGCTGCCTCGTCACCCTGTTTAGTTTGAGAAATTAGCATGGCCTTAAGTCCGGCTCCCAGTTGTATTTGGTGGGGATCGGATCTAAGAAAGCAGGCATTCAATCCCAGGTCTGTCAAGTCGAGACACTCCTGCGGTTGCCTCTGGCAATTTTCAAGCAAAGCAGCTGTTGTTATTCATCTTCGCTGCGTAAAATGGCCAGAAAGTGCAGCTGTACTGACTCAGAACGAACAAGGTTAGATGCTTGCAAGGTCGCTCACTCACCACTATAATGACTGCCTTGGTGACGGTGGATGGAGTTTATTTGACGGCAGGGGCCGTGGAATTGGCGCCAAGCAAAGACAGGACCTCGTTTCCCCACTGTCTCCGTCGACTAGGACGGACCCCCGTTTTCACCAAAACGATTCAAGAACTTTTTTGCCGGCAACCTCACTAACACACTGAATTAGCTCTTAGGCGAGAAACTGTTAGCGGAAGACGCTCGTGCCAGATGACGGTCCAAGCCAACCAATCATTCAGCGAGAAAATGAGGGTCCCCAACTCGCTTGCAGGTCTTACCTCCGACTGACGTATGGAGTTAACACGTCTCTAACTCCATATTTCCGACTCGATCTCCTACTGGTTTGCTCAGACTGTACCTCGCGGAAATTCCCCAGGGCGAACTCCACGTTGTCAACCGGCGACACATTAACTCATATGTTTTGCATAGACGCGTGTTCTACAATGCAACTGTTTTTGCAAGGCACGTGTTTTGTCAAGGTACCCCCAGCCCCCTGATGCCCGAAGTGCAACTGTGATGTTTTGGGCGGGGCCCATACCTTACGTTGGCGCGAGAAATTGCAACGAGACGACACGGTGCGGGGAAACCTCCCAAACCATTCAGACTTTGACAAACCAGCAACAGACTTGCCGTAATTCCAACGCCGGTGGTCAAAATGAAGTGCGGCTTTTGGGCAATTCTCTCCTTCTTCCTTGTTACTGCACACCTCCCTCCAGTCATTGCAGTACCCTTCCTGAGCCAAAACACTGGAGCCGCCCCATGGCCACCAGCTGAATACCACATCCTGCCACCACTGCGAGAGCAGGCAAGCATCTGGGATGAATGGGCCGAGGAGAGAAGAGCGGGAATTCCCAGAATCCTTCGCAAGTATGGCATAGGCGCGTGGCTGGTGAGTCTTGGTCTTAGGAGAAAGCTACGATTGACAACTAAACAAGTGAGTTCTGGTGCTGCAGATCAGCCAAAGAGAGTACGCAGAGGAGACAGTGTTTTGGTCTCTTAAATCTGCCACACAGTTCTCTGCCCGGCGGCGGACTACGATGCTCTTTCTGGCAGACCCTTCTAAGGGAACGCCAGCTTCGTACACGTGGACAGATAACACTGCGCAGGTTTGGAGCGAGGTGCGCGAGGTGTTAGCTACCCATGCCCCCGAAACAATTGCTATCGACACGGACCCGGAGATTGCCTTCAGCTCAGGGCTGCATGCCGGCGAGTTAGAAGCCCTTCGCCAGGGGCTTGGGCCGGAATGGTCGTCACACTTCATGTCTGAACCGATGTTGGCTGTCGAATACATTGTTACCATGCCCCGTGGGCGTGCCGAGTGGTACCGGCGCCTGCAGTCGACGGCATGGGCGATGATCTCTGAGGCGTTCAGTGGAAGAGTAATCAAGCCTGGTGTAAGCACCACATTAGTAAGCAGAGCTAGTTGAATGTTGCACGTTGTGGATCGAAGGCTCTGTCGATGGAAAAACGAGTGTGTTCATTTCTTCAATCAGTTGGAAGCCGAGGGCTTCCAACCAGAAAAGAGAGGAGGGAGGGAAAGATAATCAACTACGGCGCTATGCTGCATGTCGACTTCGGCCTCACCACACTTGGTATGAATACCGATACGCAGCATTTAGCTTACATCCTCCACCCGAGAGACTCTGAAGATCAGGTACCACATGGGCTCCTAGAGGGTCTGAAGAAAGGCAACCGGGCTCAAGACATTGTCAAGTCAAACATGGAGGTTGGTCGGACGGGCAACGACATTCTGAAGGCATCGCTTCGGCAGATGCGAGACGAGGGGATCGAGGGTAAGGTGTATTGCCACCCAATAGGTGATTGGGGGCATTCGGCTGGGACTTTGATTGGTGCATATGCATCCATTGGGCGCTGAATATGCGGAGATGCTAACACCAGGGGCACAGGAATGACAAACCTTCGAGACGGCGTGCCAATTCTCGGCGAATTTCAAATGTTACCGGACACGTATTATAGCATTGAGTTGTTGGTCAAATCCTTTGTGCCGGAACGCAATGCGACCTCGAGCTTTCCACTTGAGGAGGATGTGACCTGGAATTCAGCCCCGCAATCAAGTTCTCGGAACGGGGCAGGTTCGTCGTGGACCCATGCCTTTGCAAGACAAGAACGCTTTCATTTAGTGGCGGGAGCTCCCTTTTCTGCGTCATACAGAGAGATCGCGAGCACTGTTGGGGGTTTTCATCTGCATCGAGATCTCTAGGTAGCGGCAGATTGATGAGTTGCAGAGACATAATTTTACAGTCTGGAATTCTTTGGCTTCGATTCAATACGTTTTATCTATAGGTTGACGAACAAACTGCTCACGGGGAGTTATAACCTGTGGTGACTGAAAATACTATCTAAATTGTGCGCCATGCTGAAACTATGTGCAGATACCAAGACACCATTTGATTCTGCATATTGTTTTCTTCCTCATCATTGCCTTCTTATTGTTCTTTTCGTAGTGTAGGTATGCTCGTTTACGTTCCCGCGTTGCACGTGCCAAGATACTCGTTGTTGCTCTAGACCGGACCCACGTGATACATGAGCCATTTCTGTCTCATACCTGCGTCGCCTCAACACACTTGTGCGGAAGACACGGAATCCAACTACTTAGATGGCCTTGACCGTCACCATCACCATCACGGGCTTCCGATTCGGGAAACTAAAGTAAACAAAGTTCTGGACGATGATGGGCCCGCTTTGTCATAGTGAGCCAGGGAAGCGAGACCCAATGCAACATTGCAGTTACATGCCCCTGTATTTATCCGCTAATATCTAGACGTCACAGTGGTGATGAGATGCAGACGGCTGGGCTAGCAGTGCCAGGCCGTGATTATATCCGGACCTATTTCCCGCAAAGCTGTCTACGGCCACTCAGCCTGTAAAATGAGAAAGGTGACGTATCGGCGCTGGACGCTCCGGCGCTACCGGATTTCAATTCGGATCACCACCCGGGGGACCGGGCAAACGAATACCAAGCGGAGTAGATGGGAGGCTGCATTCTCACTGCCGCAACGTAGCGCAGTATAAGACCCTTGTGTGGGGAGTAGCATGCACCAAGCATCGAGTTCTTAGAGTGTGCCAGTCGTTGCTGACGGTCGATCTGCAGTCCACGGCAAGTACCGGGGATAACACGGAGGTATGGCCACCATTCGGGCAATTGCCGCGCTGGCGATGACGGCTCTCTTCGCAACCCACACGTCAGCCGAGGATGCGCAAGTCTGCGGCGCTGCAAGGTACTTCCCCTCCGAGTACAGCTGCTACAACAACAGCGCTCTATGCCCGACAGCGTACAGCTTGCCAACGCTGCCCTGCGCCGGCGCCGGCGGGTGCTATTCCCCCCAGGCTTTCTCTTGCGACGGGGGGGTGCTTCGGTCCCTCCCGAAAGCAACAAGGCCCTTCACCCTCACGGCCTTTGGCACGAGACAAACATACGATAACAAGCCGGTCAAAGCGTGCGGCGGGTACCTGGCCATTGGCGCCAATGCTAGGGAGTGCAGTTCGTGTCCTGCTTCGGCGAAGGGCATCGACTGCTCGAGCTATGGGCGGAAGACTGTCCTTCTCCCCGATGGGAAGATGGTAGGTTTGCCAACCTAGTGGCTGGCAGGCAATGGCTGACTTTCACCTAAAAGGCTGCGGACGTTGTGGGCGGGCAGTATTGGTACGTGAATCCGAGAGATGGCGCTCTGCAATTCACCGACGCACCAACTGTGTTGAGAGCAAACGACACCGGACTTGGATGGAATGAAACCGTGCCGGTATCTGAAGTCCCAGGGCAAGAATTTGCTGGTGAGCGAGTTACAGGTTAGCGAAACGCGCCCCAGTTTCCAGTCGTTTACTTACCAATCCTATCTAGTGCTTGAGAACGGATTTTTCGATTATGATTCAGCATCACACTACTGGTTTGCGTGTTTGAGAACCCTGCCCGGAGGTGTTGTGGGAACAGGCAGAAGCTGGCGGATATATTCATCATCGGCATCGAATGTGGAGTTCCTGGATTGCGAGAAAATAAAGCTTGTCGCCACAGCGGTCGATAGGAAAGCGGGCGCTTACAAGTATGAGTAGGGTGGCTGCTCTCTGAGGAGAAAAGCTTGTGCGTAAAAGAATTGAGAAATGAATAAGATTGGGTAAACTTCGACATTAGTATTGACACTCCTCCTAAAAGTGAGTTCACACACCGGGTTTACAATCAACCAAGCCCGTTATGGGTGTTCGAGGGTATTGGATATAAATCTCGCTAAATTTCGGCCACCCTGGCGTGATATACTTACCTACCTAATTAGTTATCACAAAAGTCTGAATCTGATACTACCACTTAACATGCTTTGAAGTGAGATATTATCGAGTATCAGAAAGAAATGCAATCCCCCGCTCAGCTACCTGCGTCCAGCGTCGGAAGAATATCATGAGATTAGCTGCAAGATACATAGACTTGTAGCCTTTGGAATGTTTGAGCACTCGGTTTCTGTGACGAGGAACCTGGCTCTTTCTGTATCCTCACTCAGGGCATGAGATGAAATGTCAAGAATTCTCCTCCAGTTCCTGTAAATTCACACCATTATTTAACACACGGCCATGATCAACCAGCTCTCATTGCCGGCTTCCATGCGTAAACGATCGGTGAAATGGCCCATCTACAATGTGATGGAGCGAGGTTGATGGACATAGAACTGTGCATACATACGAGATCGAGCAATGAACATCCCGGCCTACCGTGCCCACTGTAATTCCCCGCCCAGCCAGGTGGGGTAGACCCTAACCGATCAGCCTTGAGCTCTTCAATTTGATTTGCTACCTTCATTCAGGGTCAAGGAGCAGACTTCTTTCCTCTCTAGCCGTAGTTAGTCTAACAGGTCAAAGCACGCAAATTAAACTAATGTTGCTGCCCGCTTACAATTGGAGAATGTGTTTCTCCCGGTGCAGATTTAAAGCATGGCCTGATGCAAGGATGATGAAGATGACGAAACGCTTTGCATTTTCACATCTCTTATGCTCGGATCACGGCCGCCCTCGGACTCACCTCTCCTGTTTTTCCGGGATCCAATCTGCCGGAACGCCAAGCTAATGTCTCGCAGCCCAATGTGTGGACACCGCTTTCAAAATAGCCCCTCACCTCCATTTACGCCAGGTGCATAAGCGGCACATGGGACTTCAGCCGCAATGCCGCAATCCACAAATGACGAAAGACCTTACATATCGGCACTTTAGTATTGGTTCTCTGATTCATCTGGTCATCGATCTCTTGGTACCTTGCAGAAGTTCAAGCTCCGGGAGATAGCGGCCTATTGATGAGAGTAATATCTGGCAGTGCGACATGCAACCTTCCCACTATTGTCCGAGCCTGATTGGCAATCGGTGCGGTGAAGCTTTGAAGGGGCTTCGGGGTTGAATTGGGGATATAAATAGGAGCCCATACTAGGATAACGTCCTGGCGGGCGAGGATCTTCTTGTCGAGGGCCAACGACTCCCGCGGCAGATTCAGAACGACTGCATGTCCTAGGATGCGTCTCTTGTCGGCACTGGCCGTTTCAACGGCGATATCTCTCGCACAATGTGCTACCACCTACGACTACATTGTGGTCGGCAGTGGGCCCGGAGGCAGTCCCCTTGCGGCGAATTTAGCGAGGGCCGGGTACTCGACCCTCCTGATCGAAGCAGGTGGCAATGAGGCCGATAACCCCACCTACAGAAACATGGCAAACTTCATCGAGGCCTGCAACGACGAGGCAACACGCTGGGACTTTTGGGTCAAGCACAACGACGATGCTAAACAGGATGCCCTCTTCAAGCATACCACTTGGGACACGGGCAACGGGACCTTCTATATTGGTCTTGATCCTCCTGCGGGTGCAAAGGTAAAACAACGACCCATACCTATCGCTTGCTGTTGACGGTGTGCACAGCCGCTGATCCTGACCTGCTACTAGCATCTGGGAATCCAATACCCCCGCGCCGCTGTCTTGGGCGGCTGCTCCATGCACAATGCCGGCGTTGTCTCGCTGCCACAAGACAGCGACTGGAACACTGTGGTCAATCTCACTGGGGACTCGAGTTGGGATGCGAGAAACATGCGCCGCTATCTCAAGGCAATCTCGAAGAATGAGTACTTGCCCGCGGGAAATCCAGCCCACGGCTATGACGGTTTGTCGGCCCCGAGCACCAAGTTGTCGTCTCCTGTGCTGATACTATCACTCTTCAGGCTGGCTCTCGTTGATCTCTGATGACCCATCGTGGGCCAAGGGCGACAACAATCCAGGAGTGAGGATACTTCACAAGTTTGCCGAGCTGATCGGCCAAAAAGGGAGCGACGCTGTCTCCCTGTTATCTCAGAACGATATCCTCAGTGACAATCAGAACAAGGACCAGAGCTCCTCTCTTTTCAACATGGTGTATCATGCTAACTCGGTAAATACCATTTCACACTGGCGACTTCCGTCATGCAAGGCTAACATTGCTTTCCTTCCAGAAAGGCCAACGGTCAACCCCTGGCGACTTCGTTCATGCGACCTTGGCAGACCCTGCTAAATATCCGCTGACACTAAAACTGCGCACGTTGGTTACCAAGATTTTGTTTTCGAACTCAACGGCCCAGCCACGCGCGATTGGCGTGGAGATCATGGAGGGAGCGTCTCTTTACAAGGCTGATCCCAAATTCCAAGAAGGCTCCAAGGGCCCAGTTTCACAAGTCTTCGCCAGCAAGGAAGTCATCATTTCTGGAGGAACCTTCAATTCACCCCAGCTTCTGAAACTAAGTGGGATTGGTCCCAAGGCAGAACTTGAAAAGTTCGGCATCAAGGTTGTCAAAGACCTTCCTGGAGTTGGGGAGAAGCTTGGGGACAACTACGAAGCTTCCATCATGGCGCTCAGTACGGAGCCGATTCCGGCAGGCCTGACCACAGCCATCTTCCGGACACCAAACGCCTCATCGAAGAATCGAAACATATTTGCGTGGTGCGGCCCCTTTTCCTTCGAGGGCTTCTGGCCAGGCTTTCCCACCTATTATGGTGCGACCCAGTGGGAGTGCGCGATGGTGCATATCGGGCCTAAGTCACAAGCAGGTAAGTCAGGTCCCAGCGAGCTGCGCTCCCCTCAACCTGCCCCGGTCTAAACCTATCGACTGACGTCTCTCTCTCTCACCTCGCCTAGGCTCCGTCCGTCTCCGGTCAGCAGATCCACAGGATACCCCGGACATCAACTTCCGTTTCTTCAAGGAACACGGTGATACCGATCTGAGCGAGCTTGTCTCGGCAACAAACCTGCTGCGTCAAGCATGGTCAGCCGCTGGATCGCCAGCAGCACCATTCCAAGAGCTGCACCCGTGTCCTGGGGAGCTGGGGAAGAGTCCCTGCACAGACGCGACACAATCTGAGTACGCCAGAACGCAGGCGTACTCGCATCATGCCACATCGACTTGCGCAATCGGGGCCGACAACGATCCTCTGGCTGTTCTAGACTCCAAGTTCAGGGTCCGTGGCGTTTTGAGCTTGAGGGTGGTTGATGCAAGCGCATTCCCAGTTGTGCCCGGTGCCTTCCCTGTCGTGCCGACGATGATGCTCAGCCAGAAAGCTTCGGAAGATATTCTCGCAGATGCTAAGAAGTTTTAATCGGGCAAGAGTAGTAGGGGAAATATAGCCCTTGCTAAAATCTGGAGAACATGACGGGATGTGTGGAAAACCCTCTTCAATGTCCTCCCCCCGGGCCCGCAGTGGGACGGCGCGTCCAAGACAAAGAGACCACTGCAAAAAAAAGACAGTATGGCGTCGACGGAACAAGTTAACCACTGACACTGGGCCCACTAGATTGGTAATCGCATCCTCGTTTAGAATGTAATGTGTTCGAAGTGTTAGACTTGCGCCTGTGAAAAGTCCTAACGACAGCCCGTCTTTTTCTTTTGCGTCGACGCTAACGACAGGGCCAAATCGCATGCTCGCTCCACTATGGCAGAATTTCCCCACTGAGGCGGGTCCTTGGCAATGCTCAAATGGCTTCAGGCATCCATGCGTCGAAAGGTCTTGGCTTCAATGTGATCCATGGGTGCCTGAAGTGGCGCACAGCCAAGGCCGAGCCGAGCCGAGCCGATCCAAGCCAAGTGATCCGGGTTCGAGCTCAAGGGTGCATCGGATCGGCTCGGTTCTTCCCTGGCCCAACCAGCTGCGCGATGGTCTTTGAAGTGGACCGCAAGACTGGATTGGAAGGAAACGGAGCTTCACCTATATTCGTGGTCAGCACCCTAAGCTATGTGTGCCGAGAACTAATAGACTTACTTTCTCAAACGGAGGAGATATCGAAGTTGGGAGGTTTTGCGACAGCACTGCGACAGCTCAAACCAGTTGCACATTCGGGGAAGAATAAGTACCTTGGTAGGTACCGTCCCGACATATTCATAGGTAAGGAATGCAGTGAGTCGAACAGCAAGTGCGAGACAGAGACCTGCGTATAACCCCTTTTATCGACCGAGGTAGTCAATAACGCCGGGCTTGAACATGTGTAATCTGAGATTATTTCGACTCCTCCGTCTCGAGAGTGAACACATTTTGCCAGGGAAGAATTAGTCCAGAGTGTCGCAAGACACAGGTAGAACGGAAAGATGGCAGTGGAAGAGCCAATTCAGGTAGGTACGGTTCATTTACGAGTGAACTCTCAACTGGGAAATACTGTGGAACACAAAACAGAGCGGTTTTCTGGCCGTTCGGCAAAAGAGGGATGGAATTGCTTATTCTAGATAAAAAGGAGAGAGGGGCAGAGAGCCAGTATTATAGTGGTGAAAGTGGGGAGTCACGTGGCTAACCAGGTGACCGTTTGTTTCACAAATACATATACGCTGCTGAAACGTTTATGCTAGGTCAAAATCACAGTATACTCTACCCTCCCATGGCTGAAGTACCTCATCAGTTACCCCGAAAAGCTCAGCTCCAGTCGTCACCATCAGCCGGACTGAGTCTGCTGTACATCCTAGAGCCCCCGCTATATCCAGCAGCGGTGACGTACTGGCCGTGAAGTTCATGACCACCAGCGCCTTTCTCTTCACCTCACACCCATCCCCCGTATGCAATGACCCTTCTTTTATGTAGATCCATGTGTTCTCGTTCTCCGGGTCGAGCAGCGTATGAGTGCCGAAGACGAAGACGTCCTGATACTTCCGCCGGAGAAGTAACATGTGCCTGTACAACTCCAGCACCGAGCCAGGGTTTCCAGCCTGGCTCTCAACACTGATGTTTTGCTGATCAGGAATCCTCATCCAGCTCTTGATCGCATTGGTGGTGAATCCAACGTTAGCCTCATCATTCCACCGAAAAGGAAGTCGTGCGTGATCCCGAGCTAGGACTGCTAGGCCGTGCTTGATGCTTCGGATGCGCTCCCTGTCGCCTGACATCAAAGCCTCGGTGTAGAAGTTTACCGCTTCGACGTCTTTGTAGTGGCTGATATCCCAAGAAGCTGGCATATTGGTCATGCCAAGTTCCTGTCCTTGGTATAGGAACAATGTGCCGGTGAGAGTTGTTTGCCAGAGAGCAATGGTCCTCGCTGAGCGTCGCCAAAGATCTGTTGTTGATGCGTCGCCAAAGCGCGAGACCGCTCGGCCATTATCGTGATTCTCACAAAAAACCGTTGCCCAGCCATCGGTACCTTCAATGAAGCACTGCCATCTTGCAGTCAGGGCCTTGAGTTGAGACAGACGAAACGGCGTGTATGTGTATTTCCCACTGAATAGATCTCCGTTTCCAAGCCGTATGATAGAGAATTCGAAGACCATATCTAGTTGCGGTGCCTCTGCGGAGACATACGAGAGAACGCTTTCAGGGTTGGGCATATTTGACAGCTCTCCCACCGAGATAGCCGAGTATGGTGCGAGAACTGAGTTAATCTCGCGGATATACTCGTGGATTCGTGGGCCATTGCACCACATCTCAGGTGCGGCTTGATATGGAGAGCTGTCGTCAGTGACGGCGGCATCGACAAACTCGGTTCGCTTGGAGTATTTGTTGACAGTGTCGATTCGAAAGCCGTCGACGCCCCGTCTGAGCCAAAACCGCATCGTGTCTTCATAGATAGCCTCACGGCACTCTTTGTGTTCCCAATTCAGGTCCGGCTGCTCCGAGGCATAGAGATGGAGGTAGTACTCCTGTGTGTGTTCATCCCACGTCCAGGTTGACCCGGCAAAGTAGCCACGCCAGTTTGTGGGTGGGTGTCTCGTGCCGTTGGAGTCGAACCTTGGTGGCTTCCATATGTACCAGTCGCGCTTGGGATTGTCGCGTGACGACCTGGATTCTTTAAACCATGCATGCTCGATGGAAGTGTGGTTGACGACAAGGTCCAAGATGAGCTTCATGTCGCGGTCGTGGCACGCATGGATGAGGGTGTCGATGTCCTCGATCGTTCCGTACGGGGCATATATCTTCTGATAGTCGGACACGTCGTAGCCCATGTCCTTTTGAGGACTTTCGAAGATTGGTGAGACCCAGATGCAGTCTACCCCGAGCGCTTGTAGGTAGTCGACTTTGGAGATCAACCCGGGCAGATCACCCCAGCCGTCTCCATTCGAATCCTTGAAACTTGCGGGGTAGACTTGATAGAATGTGGCTGCTTTCCACCACGGAGAGTGCCTACTCTGGGAGTTATGGATGGCTTGGATTGCAGCCATGATCGAGAAAGATGAATGCGTGTTGCTGGGGATTGCGAGGAGGTCGTAGAGTAGAAAAGAGAACGAGTCGTTGGTCATCTAGGGTTGAGGTTGTGGACGGGATACCAACCAATGAAGCATGGGCATCGAATGCAGCTCCCAACGTCCCCCCTCCATGTTATCCCACGGCGCGTGGTGTGTGACAGGATTGTTTTCCGTCGTCACTGGTATCCACTAGCTCCGCCACCGGGGTCTGGCATAAACGTCACAGCGACAGTGAGGTGGGTTGCACTCGCACATGATTTGAAGGTTGGGGTGGGCTAAGGGCCTGACCCAATCAGATACCCGTCAGGAACCAAGTTTTTGTGACGCTCTAAGCAAGCCAGGGTTCCGCCAAGGGAATTGAGTGCGGGGTGGACGATCGTTTTCCGCATCTTGCTGGAAAGGAAGCCCAACCCGGCGTTCTGGATCAGTTTGCAAGGCCCCGCAGAAGCTCCTCCTTGAGCTGAGAAGAGGGATCCAATGGATTGATTGCGTAGGTAGTTGGTATGCACTTCACCTACGTATATAACGTCATGAGAACCCCCGCCGAGGCGCAACTGGCATGGCTCCTCGGTCTCGACAACCCTTCCCATGCACACCACCATGGCTTATGCACAAGAAAATAACAGTGAGACCGATTTCCCTCGCGGCAAAGATGCCGAGGTTGCGGCGGCCCAACATGGAGAGAACGCGAAGGGGACGGCCCTGGCAGTCGCCCCGGAGGCTCAGCGCGGCGCCGACTCAGAGCACAACATGACCCTCATGCAGGCCATAAAGATGTATCCCAAGGCCGTCGGCTGGTCTGTGCTGCTGTCGTCCACCCTGATTATGGAGGGCTACGACTTGGCGCTCGTCGGGAACCTGTATGCATCGCCAATGTTCAACCAAAAGTACGGCATCTTCAACCCAGCGAGCAAAAAGTACGTCATCTCGGCCGCCTGGCAGTCGGGTATCTCCAACGGCGCTCGAGCCGGCGAGATTTTCGGTCTGATCATTGCGGGTTGGACGGCGGACCGTTACGGCTACAAGGTAACCACGATGGGGGCCCTCGTCTTCCTCATGGCATGCATCTTTGTGCTGTTCTTCGCCCCAAACATCGGGACGCTGGTGGCCGGGTGTGTGTTGTGTGGTACGTACCCGCCTTTCCTCCTTCCGTCAGCTCATGTGCCAAGAGCGGCCCAAGCGAGGAAAAGATTGTGCTTACCTTACTCACGATCGCGACCAGGTCTGCCGTGGGGCGTGTTTCAGAGCGTGACTCCAGCATACGCCTCCGAGGTTGCACCAACTATCCTGCGGCCGTACCTGACGACGTTCATCAACATGTGCTGGGTCATCGGGCAGTTTGCCTCGGCCGGCTTCAACCGTGCGACGGTGAACCGGACTGACGAGTGGGCGTACCGAATCCCGTATGCCGTGCAGTGGGTCTGGCCGATTCCGATCCTAGCTGGCCTCGTCTTTGCCCCGGAGTCGCCGTGGTGGAGCATCCGTCACAACGACCGCGAGGCGGCAAAGAGGTCTCTGCTTCGTCTTACAGCACGGAACCGGCCCGACTTCAATGTCGACGAGACGCTCGCCCTGATGGAGCACACCAACGACATGGAAAAGCGGTTGAAGGAGGGGGTTTCGTACCGTGACTGCTTCAAAGGCGTCGACCTCCGCCGCACAGAGATCGTTGTAGGCATCTGGCTCGTTCAGACACTGGGCGTATGTGCACCAAGCAGCCTCTCCCTCCCTGAAGCAACACGAGCTGCTACCTACACAGATCAACGGCACTGACATTCTTACTCATGACACGTCTAGGGGCAAAATATTATGGGGTACTTTACCTATTTCCTCTCGCAGGCGGGCATGGATCCATCCAACTCGTTCTCGCTGTCGATGGGCAACTCGGCACTGGGCATTGTCGGAACTGCCGCTTCGTGGCTGCTCATGGCACGGGTTGGCCGACGGAAGATCCATTTCTTCGGCCTCTGCTGCCAGTTCGTGATCCTGATCATCGTCGGCTGCCTGTCCTTTGCAACCACCAAAGCATCTATTTGGGCTATCGGTGGGCTGCTGATCCTCTTCACATTTGTGTATGATATGGGCGTTGGCCCCGTCACCTACTCGCTGGTCTCCGAGCTGTCGTCAACGCGTCTCAAGGCGAAGACGATCGTTCTCGCACGCGCAGGATACAACGCAAGCAACATCTTTGTCAACGTCATGACCAACTACCAGCTCTCTTCGGCGGCCTGGAACTGGGGCGCCCGGACAGCTTTCTTTTGGGCCGGTAGCTGCTTCCTGTCCTGCATCTGGGTTTATTTCCGCCTGCCCGAGCCCAAGGGCCGGACCTATGCCGAGCTGGATGTGTTGTTTGAGAAGAGGGTGTCTGCCAGGAAGTTTGCGAAGACCAAGGTGGATCCGTATTGGGATCAGATTCGGGGAGAGAAACGGTTCTCAACGGGCACCGCTGAGGAAAGGAAACCTGAGCTATAAATAGAGTCTCTGGAGCTCATAGTAGTATGTTATGCCTAAGGGCGTGGCATTATGCGCTCGAGCAAGTGTCGTGACAGGGACCCAGAAGTGCCTACCACAATGATGGAAGGGAACATCATGCGTGGCTCCGTCGAGGCGGATTACCAATGTATCTACTTAGGTGGTCATCAAGTGACAGAAGCGTCCGAAGCTGCGAGGAGAGGTAAGTTCGCAACAAATAAAACGATAGAATGAATTTCTGGGGACGCAACAATGAACCCCGAAGCCCCCGTTTTGCGCAGGCAGCTGGCTTGGTTGAGCGCCTCTGAAAGCGCCGTGGTGTGCCCCTTTTTGAAGCGCTGTGATGTGCGCCACCTTTGATCTCCGATCCTACCCTCCTGTTTCAGTCCGTTCAGCCGCACTCTCCCCCGACAATGCACTTATATGCTCTCCATCGCTACATCATGCTAATTACATTTGAAATGGGTCCCGATTAAAACACCTTATCCTGTCACCTTTCGTGATGATTGATCCAACCAGCGGCCTCCGCCTGACATATGGTCAGGGCGTGGCCGACCTGGTCTTCGGCCTTCTCATTGACCGGATTCTGTACTTTGTCTTGGGGCCCTGGCGTCACGCTGTTCCACTCGCCTTGATGGTGATGCCTACCATCGTACTCCCTCCCTGGACCGATCTCGGCCTCTTCAGGCTGTCGTTAATCTATACATGTCTGCCGCTCATCTTCTCGCTTGGGGGTCTGGACACTTTGCGAGCAGTCGAGATATTCACTCTTGTTGTGTTTCCTCGCGCTTTCTGTTGGCTATTTCAGATGCCCTCAGATCACGACCGCAAGCTAGTTTTATGGATGGCAGTCAAAGGACTGGCGCATTTTGGGGCAGCAGCAATTTGGCGGCGGCTATTCAACGTTGGGTTCCAAACCTTTATCGCGGGCTACGACAACGGTATAGATTCAACCATTGAGGCCACAGTCAACGGGACACGAACTGTCATTCTCCCTCACCCTGGTAGTTACCGATTCCTATTAGATCACCACGTCGGCTTGCCCGTCATTGCCATCCCCACTGTTCTCCTCTTCCTGTCGTTCGTCATCATCTACGCCTCCAACCCCCTCAAGCGGGCGAGATTATCCCTCTTCACTGGATCTTTTGCGAAGCGCCGTATCAACCAGGAGGCGGAAAGTAAGAAAGAGCAACTTCGAGCCCAGCTTATCGACAACGAGAAGAGGACCGCAGGCCTTGGGCCCTACAAGTATTGCCCCCTCCCAAAAGGTCACATCCGTCTGCTCTGTCTCGAACCGCTAGACAGGACTCCTAACGAGAATGTGGTGCACTGCACCCTTGTCCCCACCTCCCTGTCAGACCCCGCCACCCCGGGATCCTACGAGGCCATCTCGTACAGGTGGGGCGATGCCCACCAGACGCCGATTACTATACTCATCACTGACCCCGCCGCCGGCCACCAAAAGCACATGCAGAAAAAGCAGATTGCCGTCTCCTCGGCGGTATACGACCTCCTGCGCCACCTTCGGCACAAGACCAGCAGCCGTACCATCTGGATCGATTCGATCTGCATAAACCAGGGGGACAGAGCGGAGAAGAACATCCAGGTCGGACAAATGACGGACGTATATCGACTCGCGAGCCGCGTTGTGGCCTGGCTGGGCGACGACCCTCACGAGTACGGCGGGCTGACGCACCTCGCCTCCGTGGGACAGGGAGGAAGTGGAGGTACTGTCGTCAGCCGCTTGCTGGAGCGGATGGGCTTGCACAACACGGGCTCGGCAGCGGCGCGGACTCTGGCGGGAAACTCGTGGTTCACACGGGCCTGGATGGTCCAGGAGGTGGCGTGCGCAAAGGATGTCGTTTTGCTGGCCGGGCGAGAGACGGCGGGCTGGGATGACGTGCTGCGTGGGCTGCTGCAGCTGCGGAACGGCGGGGCGGCCATGGGGAACGTGCTCGAGGGCCTGCTGGACCCCGAGATGCTCCAGACATGGGATGCTGCCTCCAAAGGGGCCAGACACGCGGTTGCGCTGGGGAATGTCAGGAGCTATTACTGGGCGACGGTCAGGAGCGGGGGGTCACCAGACTTGGGCTGGCTGATGAAATACAGCATCGGTGTGGAATGCCAGGTCGAGAAGGATCGGGTTTATGCCATCATGGGGCTGGCGAAGCGGGTCGGGGCGCGACCACTGCTGGAACCGGAATACTCAGACACGGTCAGCTCCTCTGACGTATTCGCGGAGGCCGCCACGCTGGTTCTGGAGAAATCCCTGGACGGGCTCTATCTTTGCGGGATGGGATATCTCGTCGGCAAGTCCTTCCTCAGCGGTGATGCCCCGGTTCCGTCGTGGGTCCCCAACTGGATGACGAGAAGTTTCAAGAATCACGTTCTTCAGGGCGATGGGTATCACACAGCAACAGATCTTGCGCAATACGTTGACACCAAAGACTGGAAGTCTGGAACGATACGGATCAAGGGGACAATGATTGACACTATCATCGACACGGCCGAGCCGTGGCCGTGGCCGGATGGGGACAGCACAAGCTCCTACACCGCAAACATCTCGCTTTTTAGCCGCTCGCAGGCGCTGATTCTTCGGGAGTCTACGATGGCGGCTTATTCGAGAGCAGTTGTTCATCGGTACTCGCTGCCACTGTTGCAGGAATCGCTGTGGCGCACGAGAGTTTGCAACCGATCACATACAGCTTGGGCGGTTGGCGAACATCGGAAGCCATCGCCGAGCGAGCTGCAGAGCACCATCGATGCTGTTGCTCAACAGGCTGCTCCGGGTCCCGATGCTGCGACTCGGACAGACACCTCACAGCTCCTGTCATCCTGGGGGGCGTTGGGCCTTGGCATTGGAGGGAGGCGTTTGGCCATTACCATAGAGGGATATCTCGCCGTGGTCCCTCCATTCTCTCGCGTGGGAGACAAGGTATGCGTCTTTCATGGAGCGTCTACGCCTACTGTATTGCGAAAAGAGTCGAGAGGTGATTACAAAGTGGTGGGATCCTGCTATGTTCATGGAATAATGGATGGAGAGCTGGCCTCTGAATTGGCATTGGAACTCAATGCTGAAATAGTTGTTTTACGTTGAGCGTTTTCCGCTCTCTTGAGAAACAGAACCTCGATATCACGTAACTTCTTGAAGTCGAGCTCGCCCTTATATCAAGGCTGTGCTGTTGCACATGTGCTGCTTCTAGATACCACACGTACTGATGGCGATTTTGTTCGCCGGACTCGAACTGCTTGAGGCTGACTGTGTAAATCAGACTACCCACCTCGAGGATACCCGAGGGCTGTGGCTATACCTGAGCGTCTTCGTCGGCTTCAAGTTCGATAAGATGGTTGTAATAGGTGGAAGGTCCTTGGTCTCCTGACTGTCTGATTACACACCACCTCCGCCGACCATCCTCGTACCTCTCATCATGTCTCCCTCCACGGACACAACCATACCGCCTCATCACCTCCATCCTCCCTGCCCTCTTGATCACGCCGACCGGATAGCAAACTCGGCAGCGATGACGACAGGGCAGGAAAGCGGGGTGGCAGCAACACCCATGGCCGTGCGTGCATGGCGGCCCGCATCGTCACCAAATAGCTCCAGGAACAGTCGCGAGCAGCCGTTGATAACGTTAGTGGTGCGGTCAAAGCCGGGCGCGACGAGCACGAAGCCGTCCACGCGCAGGACCGCCTCGACGCGGTTAAGGGAGCCTCCGAGAGCGCGGCGGACGCTCGCGAGGAGGGAGAGTGTTGCCAGCTTGGCCGCCTCGGCCGCCTGCTCGACCGTGACCTCGGCGCCAACGCGGCCAAAGGGCCCCGCCACAGTACCGTCGGGCGACTGCGGGCCGTGGCCTGACGCGAAGACTCGGTCGCCGTGAACACGCGCCCAGGCGAAGTCAATGACCACGCCGGCTGGGACCTTGACTGGTTCGGGCAGGTAGAGTCCCATGGATTCGATTCGGTCTTCGATGGACATGTTGTAAGGTTTGCAAGTTGTTGGTGCTGAAGATGTTGACGACTGCGGGTGGTGGCAAATGGCGGCGAGGTCTTTCGCTGCGCGCTTGCGGTTCAAGTTGGCTCTCAAGAACCGCAGTTCAATGTGGTTGCAGACTGCTACCCCGCACTTTGTGCTACTCTGCCTTATACAGAGGCTCAACCTGGCTTGCATGCCATTTGGGCACTTGGACTGCTTTCTGCGGGCGATGTCAATCTAGATGCATCGATGCTTGTTTTGTCGGCGGGTGAGAAGAAAAATCCACTATCATCCGGAGGGCAGAATCGGGCTCAATTACCTTAAACAATTCATTGAGTTTCGCTCGTCAGACTTGGAAGGCAGCGACTGTCGGGACAAGCCGAAAGGTGTATTTCGTGGAATTAGTGTCGGCCCAATTAGAGGTCTTCCTCAGAGGCTCAGGGGCCGTGCTTTCCGCCGAGATAATTAGGGACATATTCTGCCTGTCGAGAAACAGTGTGGTCGACTCGAACACCCCAAAACCACACTCAGCTTCTACGCTTGTTGTAAGCTACGGCTATTAGGAAGCCATGATAGCGCGAGGCAGAAGGGGTTCCAAGGTGTGAGAGGATAGGCAGCTACTTGGTCTCAACGTCAAGCATTGCCAGGCCGGGTCATGCTTCATGAAAGGGATCTCAACGAAAGGGTCAAGGCGAAGCGCGCATAGAAGCGGGAGATGCCACCTAGCAACACAACCGAAAGGGCTCTCCATGTCAGAGTGACAGATCTGGCCACCGTTCTGTTCAGACATGGTGCCAGAGTAGAAGAAGAAAGGCCATCCTCTGTGGCATACTTTCTCGCTTGCCTCATCAGGCCCGTGCCGGAGATCGGAGCGATCTTGTGAAGCGTTATTGGAAGCTGAGCGTTGCGTGCCACCCTACAGTAGAGACGACCGTTCAAAGGGGCGTGAAAAACAGCGAATCCGAGTGAAATGAGAAAACGGGTTCGGCATCAAATCTTTTGACGAGCAGAAAAACCCCAAGATTCAGATAGTAGGGGAGCAAATAATTACACTGAAATTTCAACTATTAGGGTGGTTAGAGGACCTTCGAGTCCACCTGCTTGACCATCTTACAAACTGCAATTCGGCCACCGAAAAAAAGAAATGCCGGTTGGCGTCACAAGTCACCCCTCTCAGCCCGGGCCACTTACGCAGATGCGCCCCAATCATCATAAAGGGGTTGCAATTTTGACTATTCTGAGCATCGATATTGCCATCATACGTGGGTACCTAGGTACTATCCCATATGCTACATAATAGGCTGTTCTACCACAAGACCCGCCTAAACGGCACATGTGCAGCACGACAAATGCTTGGCATATAAGTCAAGCCCGTCAGCCTTCAAGCCGAAGAAAGTATTGTCCTTCAATGCCGACGCAATAACTCTAAGCTTGAACTATTGAGCTACACGACATAGCCGACAAAATGCAGCAGTTCGCCCGACGTCTCAGCCCATGGCTAGCCATGCTTGGACTCCTTGCCCCGTGCATCACAGCCGAATGTACGCGTCAAGCGCTCCTTGCCGCCGCAGAAAAATACGTCGAAGCACAGGGAAAAGGCACGGTTGATCTCTCGTCGCTCTCAGCTGCCAGAATTGCATATAAAGAAAACAATGCAGATAAGAGCATTACGGCGGGGGTGCTCTCACAGGCGCTCAAGGTCGAGTACCACCGGTCGACGGCAGATACCGTGGCATGTGCTTCGTACACCGAACTCGTCGCAACGACGCCAAAGCCCTACGTCATTGGCACGCAGATCACACACAACGCGACCGACATGAGCGTCGTGCTGATCGACACCATCGCGGCCACAACGGGCGCGCTGCGGTTCGACGCGGCCAAGACGCTGCAGTACTTCCAGGCCGAGAGCTGGCCGGCGCTGGCCATGGACAAGCAGCCCTCGCGGCAGCTGCTGCGGCAGACCATCGACGCGTACTTGGACATGTGGACCAACGCCACGGCCATCGACGCCATCCCCTGGGGCACCCCCTGCGAGCGCGTCGAGGGCGCTGCCCACGTCACGCCCTGCACTGGCGGAGCGCCCCGTGGCGGCAGCAAGACGCCGAACTCGATGCGGCGCTATGTGATCGACGAGGTTTTTGGGTCTGCCGATGTGCTGTGCTCGTTTTCCGCCGTGGGTAACATCCCTGATAGCCACGAGGTCCGCATCGAGGGGGGCAAGGTTCGCTATGTGCACACCATCACGCTCTCGGCACCGCCCAAGTAAGCGAGGTAGATAGGTGGAAGGGGGCCTGCATGGGAGGTGGAGTGAAGGGGCAGTACCCTGAGCCTTGGAAATGGAGGATTCGACTTCCTACTAGTATCTCTTTGCGAGCCACAACATTGATCTGCACTTGAACATCCAGATGCGGAAGCCAACCATACCCGTTATCTCTTTATCCCTCAGTCCTTTCCTTTTCTGCTTGCCCTAACTTGTTGAATACAATGGTACCAGAACGCAACAACTGAACTTACCTACCCACCAAAAATGCCAACACACGGTAATCCCGCTACCCACTGTTCCAGCGCGCATTATACCCCAAATGTGTCCTCGAACTCAGATTCCTGTCTCTCTTTCCGGTTTGAGATCTCGCAAGAACTTTTTAAATGCCAAATAGCCGATTTCTGAAGTGCTGCGCTCGATCCGCCACAGGCGATGAGCTCTTCATAGATGTTCGTAAAATCTTTTTCCCAGTTCGGTGACCATCTTTTCGATCTCGCGGCGGGCCTCGTCCACATCCTCCAGCCAGCACGTGAGCTAGCCTTCCCGCTTCAGCGTCTCGTTGGTGACGGTGGTAGTGGTAGTGGTAGTGGTTTGGGCATCCTGGTCAGACAGGGTCGTGCTCGTGTTCATGTTCATGTCCATGTTGGCGACGAGAGCCGGACACAGCCAGCCGGCAGAGCCGCGGTTGGCAGACGCAACTTGGGTGTAGAGATGGGCGTATAGCTGGGTGTACACCTCGGTGAATAGCGAGGTGTGCGGTGACGTCTATATGTGCTGACGATGCCATTCGTCAGTCGCTGCGTCCTTGGCGCGTTGCTGGCGCAGCTGCTCCCGCCGCTTCGTCGCCGAATAGGTGAAGGGTTCAAAGGCTTGCTCCCATGCTTCCATGTCAGCAATGGCGTCGTCCATTAGCTGCGTGGCCTCCTCGGCACGCTCGATGGCGAGGTCGGCGTAAGGCGCCAGCTGCGTGTAGTACCTGTCCGGTGCCTGGAGTATGCGCGCGTGCGTCCTGTTCCGGTCAGACACCTCGGACGCCTCGGACGCCTCGTCCTCCTCCCACCACGTCTTCTTGGACATCTCGTAGAGCAGCGTGTCGAGGACGTAGTCGGCGTGAAACCGTACCTCCTGCAGCGCCTCGCTCAGCCGCACCCCCTCAAACTGGCGGATCGTGGTGCTACCGATGCCCGCTTCCTCTACCACACCTCCGAATATTGCCGAGTGGCTCTCCTGCCACAGGCGGTATGTGTTATCCACGTCGGTGCTGCTGCTGCTGCCTTCGTCGTCGTCGTCAACCCCGTGTCGGGGGTTGGCCTCACCATGGACGCTGAAGCCTTCGTCGTCGAGCCTCTGGGTCGCCCGGTGGAGGTCGTCTGCGATCTTGGCGAGCCATTTCACGGGGTTGTGATCTCCAGGTTGCCCGTCCCACTGGCCATACTCTCTCCGCCTCTCGTCGTACTCTAACTTCCAGTGCATCATGGTCAAGAGCGCCGACCGAATCTTGCGGTCGTGCTCCTCCAGGTCGGCCGCACGGTCGGGGAAATAAAAATTGTGGAGGAAGAGGGCTGTATGCATCCAGTCCGAGAGGTCCGTCCAGATATGGTCTGGAAACCTCGGCGGGAGGAGAGTGCCGTCTGCTGCTTCAGGGCTGATCTGGGTGAAGATAAAGGCCTGGCCCTGCGTGAATTTGGTGAAGGCGTCCTGGATAGGCGTATGTCTATCCACGTAACATGGCACACCAGGGCAAAGCAGCAGAGCAGCGGTGTTGGGAAAGAATGAGTCACCCATCTTCTACCCCTCAACCACGCAGAAGAGCGGTGGCCGAAACGAGCTTGAGTCTTCAAAACGTTTGAGCTATCCTCTCGTTTTCCCTCGCAAGCCAGAGAGCTCCAAAAATATGTCTAAACAATTGCTCGGTTGTGCTGCATCGTATTGATGGAATTCCGTCGCATTCGATGGCGGTTCCATGACAAAGACAGATGGGGCGGGTTGAAACAGTCAAGACGGTGTAGTCAGTGTGTCATACAGCTATAAATCACATAGCCTTTAATAATATGATAACCTTAAAGGAATTAAGCTGAATGCAATAATATAAGACAGGTCTAACTAGAAGCCTCTTACTCCTAATTATTCTTCCTTTACTACATTATTGCATATTGTAACTATAACAGCATAAGAAGTTAATCTATCGTTCCGCTTCTTAATTAAGCTAGTAAGTTACATAAAGCCAGTAAGTCCACTTAATCGCTAATAATTTACACGTGTTAGGCCTAATAGCGGAAATATAACGCCAGTCCAGTACAGTAATAAAATCACAACTAAGTTAACTGTGTTAATATTTATCTCCTAGAGTCAAGTCTAACAGCTCAATACTTAAATAGCTATTAGCTCTTTCCGTCTGAGAAGCTTAACAATAAGAAGATTAAAAGCATATTACAGCTAAAGTAAGAGCTATTTAGCTTATCCTCTAACAAGAGCACTGCCTTAGTTATAACAGCTAAGGATCTGTATAATAACGATGTTAGTGTAAAGTGTTAGTTCGATTAAGTTTTAAAGGTGAGTAACGTATTTTATATGCAGCGCTCGCATATAAAATACGTTAAGTAGCTTATAAGTGTAAAGAAGTAAGGTAGTTGACGTCAATAGCTAGTAAATCCTGGTCAATGGAAGAATAGTATTACTGCTTCCAAGTCCTGTGTCGGGTCCTGTATAGTGTCTTGTGTGGTGTCCTGTATAGTGTTCTGTGTGGTATCCTGTCGAAGAAGAAAAAGAAAAGGTCCTGTCTATAACCTTTAATTATAAGCTCGGCGAGTTCTAATGTAGGTTGATGAAGCCTCATGGAGGGCTTTGGATGTATGCTTCTACGTTCCCAACTAATACAGTGATCTCTTTCACAGCCCCCCGAAGGCCCTTATCAAGCGCTCTCAGTGCCCGAATCCGCTCGCAACGGCGGCGGAACTCGGGGCTCAACTCACCATACTGTTCCTCGTCAGAAATCATACCGTTCATACAGTGATTCATCTGGACTTCAATCTCGTTGAACGAGATGCCGTGCGTGAACTGCCGGCCCGTGCTTGTGGTCGACGATAACAGGCCACGCAAAACTGCGAGCGTGGCTTCCAAGGCGGCGACGGATCGACGGCGCTGTGCGTCAAGCTCGTCAAACCTGGCCTCGATTTCACTCGTCTGTGCTTGTTGCCAGGTGCGGAACTCGGCTCTGCTGAACCGCGCAGGGAGGCTGGAGAACTGCATAGAAATGGCGCTGGGGGTCAGATGAGGTGGTGGCAGGACTTGGACCTCAGGGTGATGCAGCTCAAGCGGGCCACCCGTTGCCAAGGCGATGAGAACGCGGCGCCATATCCCGTAATCGCAAGTGTCGGGGGACGGGATGGGACGACGTGCCACGATGTGAATCGCATTGACGATGACCGCCACACCGCAGTCTACGCTGTTTCTTTGGGACGGGCATTGCTGAAACGAGATTTCGGCGTTTTCTTCGAGTCCAACGGTCGCCATGACGTGTCTGAGCTTCGCCCGAACCTCGGCCTTGTCAGTGGCGCCGGGTAGCGAGTCCAGGATACGAACCGAGGTTGGCGATATTGCGGCCAGCACCCAATGCTGCGCGCCACCAGCTTCACCGAGGTGGACGGGCGCTAGAATTGCGGTGAACTTCGGCGGGCATGTGAGATCATCCACAACCCGTGCTGGGAGTGGCTGGCCCTTGACAAGCAGCGGGTCAACAACGCGCATTGAGATGGGGCTGAGAGCGACAACCTGCCGAAGGATGTGTAGGACCAGCGTGCCCTCCAACCAACGTCCAGGCTGAAGGCAGTTGGCATTAGGGCCATGGCATACCGTGACGTTGATATCGTGACGCAGACGCTTGACGGCAGGGGCCGGAGGTGACAGACTTCGTGGTCCTCGACGCTTGTGGTGATCTCGGCTGGCATCGACGACAGTGTCCGCTGTGACTCGAAAGGGTGTTGAGTTGAGCCGCAGCTCCGGTGCTGGGCTGCTGGAAGGTGCGACGGGTGCGTTGTGAGGACTGCAGGGGCTGCGAGGAAGAGTATCATCCCCGTTGGCGATAACCCAGGACGGGCTGGGGAGGTCTGGCTCAGGGATTGGATCCAGCTCGTCATTGCTCGCATAGCCCTCAGGCGCAGGCGAGGACGGAGCTGGGACGCCAAGGTCTGACGCAGACTCGTCAACAGGAAGATCCAAACTTCTACTGACTTCAACTTCTGGGACAGGGGTTACACTGTGATGTCGACGTGGTTGCTGAGGGGCTACCATGCTCTTCCAAACGACATCAAGCTTACGCCGGGTGAAGTTGACCCCAACAAGCTCGCCGCCATCCTCCCAGAGCGTCCTTGGCTCACGTCCTGGGCAAAGTTAGACTCGAACTGAGGATCGCAATAGGTTACTCCGCTTGGCAGGTCGGACATACCTAACTCCACAACGTGCCGCACAATCTTGATGAGGTCGCTTGCATTCTCCGGCGTGCTGGGCAACTGCGTCGATGCTTGCCAGACATGCCTTCCACCTGTCCAACGATCAGTTGGTCGGCTTCCAAGGTTGTGAAAATGAAATTATCGGCGGGGGATGGGATGTTCTCGTACCGCACAAATGATCCAGCTCGTCAAAGTACTTGTCCAGATTCTTCGATCGAGTATTGCGTCGGCCGCGCACATCTTTCAATTGCAGCTGGAAGTCGATCGGTCGCGTCAGAGAAAGCGCAGTGGAAAAGAGTGCACACGGGCGAGGACCCATTATTACCTGACGGCGCTGCTCCACGGTCAGGCCTTGCTCAACGACCTTGTGTGCTCTGCGAAGTTTAGTGCGGTCGGCCACGAACTCGGAACGGGCGTGGGAGGCAGAAGTTGGGGAGTACTGCGACAGAGAGCCCTCGACGTCATCGCGGATGTCGTTTTCAGAGGCCTCTTTCGGCAACTGCACCAGACCAGCGACGACGTCGATGTGCGCCAGCTTGACGCGGAACGTAGGGTTCTCGGGCGAGCCAAGGTCGCGGGCCTCTGCCACGCGCGCCGCTGATGCGGGCGCAGCAGCTTGCCCAGTAGTAAGACGTGACGGTGTCGGTGCATTGCGGGATTGCTCTGGGTGCCGGATGCGTGGGACAAGCTGTGGACGGTCGGGTGCCATCGGTGACGCACTGGTGGTTTGCCGGTCATTTGGGGTCATCTCCATTGGTGTGGTGGGGATGCTGGAACGGTTGCCATGCTTTGACTGTTGGGGCGTGGAGAGCCACCAATGCTGGCGGCAAAACCCGGGAAGCTTTGAACATAGGTACTTGGCATTCCGGGGATGGAAAGTGAGGTTGTCTTGAAGTGCTGGAAGTCGCGACGCGACACTCGGGCAGTCCCCAAGTGGATCCAGCCCCACCCTGCTGCGCGGATCCTTGCGCGACCCAGTCACCAGGGTTAGGGTCTGTGAACCCAACAGCTTTCTCGACGACTGGAAGGGTTCTTCTATCCTGGGGACAATCCGGGAGGTACCAGGGCGTTATGAAGTCAGGAAAGCCAGGTCCAGGGCGTAACTGCCAAGAAATAGCCGACAACCAGGCCTATTGGTGCACCAAACCACAGACCGTAGATGGTGTGCTAAGGAGTGACATCAGAACTCTGGATGCATCAATCCCGTCATAAATTGTGTTCACTGGCATGTGGAAGTCCATATAACTCATTCAGCGACAAATATATTCTCTCACACTGCCTGATTCAATGCACAAGTGAAGATGAGACATTGGCGTTGATGACTGTCCTCTGGGGCATTTGTCCAGGTGCTGGGGAACACGATACAGCGGCGAGCCAACCTCCCCCTGACACCTATTCCATCTTTGTGGGAGGCATAAGAACAAGACCAGCATCGCCGAGAGTGCTATCCCGCCCAGTGTGTGAAATGCGCTCAAGACTCGGGATATCTAGATTCAGACTCAAGATGTTATAGAGTAATGCGTTCAATACATCAGCGAATCGGGACATTTTAGCAACGCAATTGGCCTTCCAGTCCCCAGATCATAGGTAATAGAACAGCTTGAATGAAACACAGGTGTTAAAATCCTTGCACGATTGTGCTGTGACGGTGGGCCAGGCTGCAGGCCGCACCCTGCCTTGACCCGTATTCAAAATAAGTGTCCGCCAGGAGGCTTCGAAACGGGACTGGGATATGAAAGGATAGGTGGACGCCCGTTTGGCGAGAAATATTATCGCAAGCTGATTTCATAGTCAAGGATGGTAACTGCGGCCTTCTCTTGTTTCATGGATAGTGCCTTTTGCAAGACATGAAACCGCGCATCTCATGGCCAACTCTGTCACCGTTGTCTCAGGCGGTCCAGGCGTCTATTACCTAGGATGGCAGACCGGGAGATCGGTGCGCCGTATGGTTGTCGAGATGGATGAGCAGGATCAGGGTCCCTGCTTTGTGGAGCGGCCCTCATAGCCCTCTCGATGGGATAATTGGGCCGAACAGAGCAGCGCGGCAACCACCAGACCGCCGCGATCCAGTTGGCTTTGTCTAGTACCTAAGGTAAAGGTCAAGTCGATCGTGTCCGAGAAGCGTGTGGAGCAAAACCTCACGGCTGAGTCCAGCAGAACAGACGCGGGGCTGATTGCATGTGCCCATGTCACTCCTGAACAAAGTTATGGTACATTTGTTGCTGCTGTCCCCCGTCGGTTCCGGGCGTGTGCTTTCAAATTTGATGGCGGAGGCGCCAATGGTTCTGGCCTTGAGTCTGACCATCGTCGAGACACATCATCTCAGACACCAATTAGCTCTACTGACCTATAGTCGACAGAAAGCAGCCCGACAAGATTGAAGTCGTGGGATGCCGCCCTAAGAAATCTCGACTCGAACTTACAGAACGCGAACTCGGGGCGATAGCATGACCTCCAGGATGACCCTAGCCCGGTGGAACCAGCGGGCGCGAAAGAGGCTGAACAACGCCGCCCAAGCACGCGGGTGGTCTTCTTTGCTCGAAAAGTGGAGGCAGTCCGTACCGACATATAGATAAAGGCAGGCAGTGTAGGCGATAGGTTTACAGTGCAATCTCGAGCGGCAAATGATGTGTCCGTCCATCTTGTCAGGGCAACTTGTAGGGGAGTGGTCAAACGAGGCGGCTGGCTGGGAGCCCAGCCACAAATCATAGATGAGGTTAGCTACAACGCTACCTTCGCGCACTGCAGAAGACTTTCTCTAGTCCATTGCGATTAAGAGTGTCCAAGCGAGGAAGAACGTTATCTTCAAGAATGTGAGACTCTAAACTCCTTGAGATTCGTCACGTGCGAACCCTCATCGCGGGCTTAGTGTTTAGGTGGAGCACGGGCCAAAATTTGGAAACATTGTGGCCTGACCATCACAATCTGTTGATCAGGCATCAACATCTCCACTGTGGCAGGCGAAGAGCCCCTGCTGCGCCACATCCCCGTCGTGTCCAAACTGGCCCGTCCAATCAGGCGGGCAACTATAGATTGGGGCTAACCATGCTGACAATGATCCCATCGAACCACAATGGGACGGACGACTGGAGAAATGTTGTAGGATTCGCCCCCTAAACAGTAATCTCAGGCTCTGCTCCCTTGCCAATGGCACAGTATCGCACCGGCATGACCAGGTACCCTAGCCAGTAGGCAGATTCCAGATCGCCCAACAAAAGGAACGGGGCCTGTAACCCCCCTCCGATCGCTTCTCTGTTTCCTCTCAATTGCCTCCAACGGCCCTGTCTGCAAGAAAAGGAGCCGCAACACCATGGCGACAGAAACTTACCAATACGGCGGCGATCCACCAGTCAATTCACGGTACATCAACCACGACTACGAGGGTCTCCAAGCAGTACAAAACAACGGGGCCGACGGGCTCCAGTTCACCAAATCTCCACTCCACGCGCCCACACACGAGATAGCACATACCACAGGGCAAATCCCCGCAGGACAGACGGCAGGATACACCACAGCACATACCACGGCACCAGCACCCAAGAAAATGCTCGGTATGCAAAGAACCGTTCTCGCCCTCACAATAAGCAACATCCTCTTCGCCATCGCGCTTGTTGCAGTGGCTGTGGAGTTGAGTCGCAACACCAACAAGACGTATCAAGACGTGTCCGGATCCAGCGAGAACTCCACAGTCTGCCCTCCATTTCCGACCAACAATAGCACCACACCATCCGCACCGTTACCACATGTCGACTCAGCAAACGTTTGCTTCAAGACACACACCCAGCTTGCCTCTAGTGGTGCCGCCCTTAACCCCGGCACCACCATTCCGTCCTGCCCTCTTGACACTAGCAAGACCGGTACACCGTGCCAGGGACAACCCTCAAATTCCGCCGCGACTGCAACGCCAACTATGTCGGTGACGACATCGCAAACTTCCCCACGCGCACAATGGAGGATTGTATAGCGCTATGTGCGCAGCTGAACCTGTTCTCAGCATCTGTCTTTGGACCATGCAAAAGCGTGGCATGGGACTATGACGTTGCGATCCATGGGTTGCAGGGGGACCGGAAGGCATTTTGCTGGCTCAAAAACAGTTCTTTGCCGAGAAAATTTCAGGAGGGAATAGAGAGTGCGATGTTGATATAACTCGACAGACACTACAGTTAGCAGAAGAGCGCACCCTTGCTAGCCCATAGACTCTCTACTACAACCATCACTCTCTCCAATCCTCTTCAGCTTAATGTCGAAACAAAAGTCAAGGAAAGCGCGTGCTTGTCTACTCCAACTATTCCCAGTCGCCGTGTCTCGGCGCTTTCTCAAACTGCGCTAGCACCCTCTAGAGAACAGATATGCCAGCGACTTGGAATTGTCTCCCCTGGCCCTGTCGAACGCCTCTTCATAAGAAGGTGGGCTTCAGGCTGTTAGGAGTGAAACCGACGTCGTGTTATCAAAGAGCAACGGAGGTGCCGACGGAAGCGGGGTCATACTTCTCAGTAGCACTAGAGCTTAATCTGCTAGTTTCCGAGACGTAGATGTATTGTAGCCTGTGCTTTGGGGTGGCATTTCTGAGAAGGGTTAAGAAGGATCTGATAAGGCAAGCATGTATTTGGGGTCAGGGCCGGTAGATATTTAAAACGGCAACTGGGCCGATAATAGTCTTTATACCGCTGAGTACAACCCGTCAATCATACCTATACTAACAGCTATCCTTCCTGACGATGGGGTTCCATTTGCCAGCGACCATAGCTGACCAATTCATCCCCTTTCGAGCACCGGTCCCTTACATATTGCGCGGCGTCGGCAATGACATAAAAACCAATCAACGTTCTTTAACCATTTCTCTGGGGTCGCTGTTAAAGTTGAACTTCGGGTTGATTGTGAGTTAGGTGTCACTTACGTCATTGCACCACCAAATGGCCGAGCCATAGGGGCAGCTCACACGCGCACACGTGCCGCCCCCGCGGGTATTGACAGGTTTGCCGCTGGGACCCCTCAGGTATTTGATGCCTCCCTCGATCATGTTGCGCCGCGTATATGTCCAGCGGCCACCACAGAAGTGTGACTCCACCAGTACAGCTCGTTCCTCAAGCTGTGAAATCCTGGGTTCGACCTCAACCTTGTCAAGGTTCATGTCGTTAAGGAAGTCAGGGTTGATCTGGACGAGCTGCGTGATCACCTCCTGGACGTTGCCATTGAGGGCGACAGGTGCAGCGCAAGGGAAAAATTTAACTTCCCACTCAAACTCCGCAACGGTATAACCCTCGAGAGGGATGATGATATCCCGGGACACGGTCTCGACAAAAAGATAAGAGTTACCCTGAAATGATATCCCGCTTTGGGAGATGATTGCGAAGAAGACGTACTGTTACGGCTACTGCCATCAAGCTGGCGCGGGTGAGGGTGTTTGTGAGAATCATTGTCAGGGAGAGGTTGCGGTGGGCAGGGGAAGGGAGTGAGCGTTGGTGAAGATTGATCGTATAAGACTTTAAAAGTTATCAGTGAAGACAGAATATCCGACAAAGACACAAGAGATATCTATGTCTTAAATAGAGGGACGACGGTGATATTGCCCTAACCTGCTAAATACGCCTAGGGCCTTGGCTTAGAGTCGACAGAATCCTGCTGAGGAGGCGACCTGGAAGATCTGCAACACCTAACCAAAGCAGCGGCCCCTCTTAACTAGAAGCGGTAGCTTGTATTAACCTCTTTGTTAGGACTGCCTCTTTTGTGTTCCAACCCCTGAACTTCATTCTGGCCGCATCAATTTAGGTTTGTCAGGTAGGATGTGACCAACGTTGTACTTGTAGGGCTCACAGCACGGCCGGTAGCTAATAAAGCACAGCGTTGCTTTAGTGATGTGAAGAATTTATCGGTTTTAAGTGCCACTAATAACAAGAAGGCTCGCGTGCCTTAAGCACGACCTTTACAGCTAACGAGACGTAATAGGGAATAATTTTCATTAGCGGACCATACTTTACATTTTGTTAATAAACTGAGGATAAAAGTACAGAAAGGCAGGCAGCTGCTAAGTACAGTATAGAGCAAAACTTCCTGTGAATATAGAGGATACTAAGATTAAAAACATATCAGACTAATTTCAAGATAAGTGAAATGCTTTATAATAGCAGATGTGAGAAAATATTACTGTTGTAAGGAGATTAGGGCTTGTGCGACGGGGTAGTTCAGTTGTGTAGCTGCGAGTCGATTTATAAACTTTTTCATACTAAATAGTTTTTCGGAATTCACAGGGCACCGAACGAGCTCCAATTGGCGCGTGGGGCTCTGACTGCAGCCTGGAGAGTATATAGGAGGTAGAAATAATATAACTGCACCTACAACTGCAATAAGCCTTATGAAGCCTCACTAGCCTACTATAATAGTTGTTTACAGCTCTGTATTACAGGGCTTTTCAGTATTCCCAGTGACGAACTATAGCGTACAAGCCACTATATTCCAGAGCCTAACAGGTCTGTAAGACCTGTGAGAGTGATACATTCTAACAAAATCCTCATGTTTAGATTTCTGGTGCCAACACTCCACGCAAACGTCCAGTTTTTACAGGCGCGCCCTTATTATTCTGGCTGCGGCGCTCTTTCCTACCTAGCTTCACGGTGTGGGTGTAGTCTTGGACTTCAAGGAGGTGTGAGCTGAAGGCGACGTAGAAGCGTTGCCCAGTTTTCCCGGCTTCCAGCCTCATCTTTTCCGGCACCAGGTTCCAGCCCCCCCGACCCCGGGCAGAGAGAGTTCAGGATGGTTGCGAGGTCAGATTTCGCGAAGGCCAGGAGTGTGTCCGTTGAGGCGGCCCAACTTAGAGCAATTGCCTCGGGTCTTGTGAAAGCGTTGGGTTTGATATTATGGGTGAGTTTTAGTCGTTTTCCCTTCCAGGCTCTGGAGGTCATTGTCCCCACCGCTAGAGCGGCAGCTCCGTCTCAAGGTTGGCAGAGTCTCGCGGCTTTGCTCAGAAGATTTCCCCATGCGGTCGTGTGGACACGACCCAGCCTATCCGCCAGGCAAAGGACGTGGTTAAATGGTGGCGCTGATCCAGGGATTCCCGTCGTGCCGGAACCGACCAATTGTGAGGGGTGGCTACACTCCGCTAGCGCGGCCCTTGGGGACCATTCCCGTTAGCTATTCTTCGCGTCATCACGTGGTACAGCATTATACAGAGCTCCTAGTCGGCATTGGGAGTACCAGCAAGGGGGGTGTTGTTAGCTTTCCGAAGACCGGAGGGCGGAGGAGTTCTGCGAAACTGTTCCACATGGCCTCCATGACGATCCGAGAAGGTCGTGGGGTCGACATATTTACAGGGGCAAGATCCTAGGTGTTGCGGCAAGCCAGACTTGAGGATTTTGGATGTCGGCTTGCTTTTAGAGCCCCTCAAGCCTCTTGAGAAAGTTTGCTCACCTGTGGTCTCCTGTAAGCCGCGCCGCGTTTTCCAATCTGTAAGCTCTTTATTGTACTGAGATGTTTTGACGAGGAATTCCTCCGTGAAGGATTCGGCCACTTGTTACCACACCAAGATTTTACCGTCTTTTTGGGACGATACTGTCCGAAAGTCCTTGCTGATCTGTTTGAGACGGGTGTCTGTGTCTTTGGACTTTTAAAGTTCCCTAACCAGTCGTTTCCCGCTGGAATTTGTGTCGCTCAAGCCTCGAGGTTGTCTCGCTGTTCTCGGATTTTGTTAAGGGTGGACGCTTGTTCGTCAAATTTGCTGTCTGCTTCATGAGACGTTCCGTCAGGCTACACCTTTGTATCTGTCTTTTTGGAGGCCTCTGAGGTTGGGTGTTTATTGAGTTTGGTACGTGTGGTGTTAAGTTGGGTCTGGAGGAGGAGATGTGGGCGTCGCTTACCCAAGGCGCTTATTTATGGAGCGGCTTGCTCCTTTGACTTGTTCTCTGACGGCTATGTGTGGAGCTCGGACATGATTGCGGAGAGGTTTGTCCGGATGGCAGCATGGAGCTTCTCGGCTTCCCTGAGTTGGGTCTGGACACGGGCGCTTACTGCGTAGAGGTCGGTGGCCTGGTTCGGCTTGGTCGCGCTCGTATAGGTGGGCTTGGGCGCGTATGTTGACTTCGTTTAAGAGATACTGGCTTTTAGCGTCAAGGCGTCATGACTTGTCCTGCTCCTGTGTCTGGAGCTGAAGTTACTTCACGAGGCCGGCGCGTTTTTAGTTGCTGGTGGACGCTTATACGTGTGGGAAAACTGGTTGGGAAGCCCAGTGGTTAGGAAGACCCCCCTTTGACTTATCCTGCGTGCGAATCACTCCAACTCGACCCCAATCAACGCTTACGTACCTAACTATCCCAGGGCCCCACGCCAACACAGCCACCATAACCTCTAACCCCTCTACCTAACCGCAACCCACAGCGACGGCGGGTGAAACAGACCAATCGCCTCCCGCCCCAAAGCCGGAATAGACTCGCCCCGCCGACTTCAACGCTTTGGTCCCCTACCCACCGGCAGCTGATTCGTCGCGCGACGAGCTGATCGCGTACTTTGAAGCGCGCATCGCGGCGATGAAAAGGGAGTTTCCGAGTTTGATATGCCTTGGTACTCGGGAGTCTTGCCGGCGACGGAGGGTGTGGATGGGAAGGGGATGGAGGGGAAGAAGTGGTACGTCGACGTGGCGGACTACAATCTCATTCTCAGGATATGCGGACCCCCCCCCCCCTTACGTCGGGTTCCTCCTTTGTCCACCCGCGCCTCTGTCCATATACGCTGACCCATGGACGAATAGATGCTGATGGCTGCTTCTAGGCGCATGCTTGCGCTGGGGCGACGTCCATCCTTTTTCTTGGGGCTGTGGTGCTTCTTGAGGTACAGTACTAGAAGGATGGCGGTGAGTTTGAAAGGATGATGGGATCGGTGATGATGATGGACCGGAATTGTGCTTTTGACGGCTGCCAAAGTTGAGCTTTCACCGGAACGAGCGGGTATTGCTGACCGGGTTTATTGCCGATTATATGTGCGAATTTATGTCATGTAATCCGACGCGTTGGGTGGACTACGAGGTTGAGATCTTGATGAGGAGAAAAGTTAGCCTGTGAGACGTTGCCGTGACAGACGATTAGTGGGTCATCGCGGCGAGAGACAGAACATGGAATATTCCGCGAAGAGCCCCGCCATGTAGCTGCAGCGGCACTAACAATTCTTGCGACGTGAGCCTCCAACCTGAGGAGTTTCCCAGCTGCGAACCAATCCTCAGGTCTTGAGAAGGGTTGCAATGGTGGCTCTTTTTCTCGTTTTTCTTATCATCAATGTCTGCGGTTGGCTCCCGCGTGCATAACAAAATTGCCGCATTTGTGACAATTCCGATGGGCACTGCCTGGCACAGCCCGAATGGCTGGTTCTTGGCGCAACTTGAATGGCCTCGAACTCCGAACGGCCCCCCGAAGGCTGGCCTAGATGGTTGGTGTTTCCGTCAGCCGGTCCACGACCCGATCCAAACACTGCCACCAAATTTTGTGTATAAAGCATCTATGGGTTACGGTAGAGACGTCCGCGTCCTCGACGCAGGCTCTAGCCGTGAACCATAGCCATTGTCAATTCTCGAAATTCCTTACAGCATGGTGCATAATTTTTTCACCCTCGTGGGCCTCGCCACTCTGGCAGCCGCAGACGTGACACTAACTTTCACCAAGACATGGTATTTCCCCACTCCCAGACACATCACAACAGAAGCTGACCATGGCAGGAATGTTGTTGATGTCACTGGCCTTCCACACACGACGATCTCGGGCGGATGCAAGACAACGGCTGTTGTCACCGTCACCGGTCTCAATAGTTTGGATGCATTGACCTCACTTCGGGACCTCCCTTGCCCGACGGGAGGCTCAGGTGCCTCTAGCAGCTCCGAGGCTAGACCCGCCGTCCCAACGACGACAGACGCAACGGTGCGGGGTGCAACGACCACAGCGACTCCCGTGAGACCGACAACACAGCCAAATGCTGCGGTGGGCCGCGTTGAGGAAGTAAATCGTAGAATGGGAATTTTCTTTATGTTGGTTGGGTTGGCGACGGTAGTGCATTTGTGCATTTGATGCCACTATAGTTTTTGTGCAGAGTTAAATGCGTTCTAAATTTGGCGTCAGATCATCCAAGTGTCTTTAGCATGCTTCCTATCTCGAGGCCGGAGCCACAACTGGCACTCTTGCTTCTACACTCGTCGGTGTTACGAGCGTAACTACGGCTGCAAATGCCAGATACCAGAGTCTTGAGAGGCGGGTCAACAGTCAGGTAACGGTTGATAGCCTAATACAACGTTGATAGCTTGTTCAACCTGCTGCCGTTTTAGGTCGGCGAAGTAGAGACGAGACCTCGCCGCGATATTGATTGATATCTCGAAGGATATCGTTTCCTGTACCACTATGCCGTCCATAAGTGTCTCTTGGCCTTGGAATGCAGTCCCTGTCGTGCGTAAGGAAACTGTATTGGAGAGAGGGTCGTACCCTGGTTCATGTGCCCTTAGCCCATGATATTGATGGACACCTTATCAACAGTCACAGAGTCTATCATCAATACGCATAACAGCAATGGCCATAACCCAAAACAGTTCAGGCTTTAATTTATTACTGTCTCAAAATCTTTTCGTCGGACCCAAACTCTTTTGTTTTAACTCCGGACTGGATAACCAAAATAAGCCGCCCGTAAAGCGAGTTCTGATGCCGTTCGGCCTTTTATTATAACCTATACCCAAGGTGGGTCAGACCGCAAGGCCGCACGCCGCGGCTTATCGACAGTAATGGGAATAAAGGTTACGCAAGGTACTTCATCAGCTGATGAAGAGAAAATTCCAGTCGAAATATCGGACACTTATCTAATTGAGTCCCGTCCAACGGGCCCTCGCTGATTTCGAGGACGGTGGCAAGCTGCCTCTGATCCCACTAGCACTGATGGTGGGGCTGAAGATAGATCTCCAGGATGCTCTTCTTAGTGAATGACATTCTGCACGGCCGGCAATTCCGCTGGCGACGGTTAATTTGCGTCTTATGGCAGATCCATTCTCTCCTGGTGGCATAGAGCTTATCTTGGTTAGCACGTTGTGTACTTGTGCAAACGTACGGGCGAAGGTCCAGGAAGACATGCCTCTTCCATGTTTGGCGCGTGTTGATCTGGGTGGATTCTAGTGTCATGTGGCAGAAAGGACACTCGAATGTCTAGATTGATGCCACTTCGTTGGGAGGCTTTGGCACTTTGACGGATGATCACCATTCTCGATAAAGGTGGATTCGGCATACTCCGTCCTTGTTGGTACATTCTCACCTCCTGGTTCTGCCTTGAAATGGTCGACCTTGCCACGGAAGAAAAGGTGTTGATTGTCGGGGCATGTGAACGACGAGACGTGCCTTCGGATGGCGCGGGAGACGCTCGTGGAGAGTCACCATGTCCCTCATCATGCTCATGCACGAATCGATGCCGAGTCCAGTACCGTAGCTGCCGCCGGCGCCTAGTAAGCATAGCACTGCAATTTAGTAATCTGTCTTCAGGAGACAAGTGACTTCTGGCGATACGAGTTGACAATCAAGCTCATCCGCAGCCATGTTTTTGTCTAGCAGTAGCAGTTGCACTTCACCTTGCGCACCAACGGCCTCGCTGACCCTACGCCATTAGAACTCGAGGAGTACCTGCGCCACCGCTATCCGGACAAACATGAGCACTTTGTCAACATTATCTTTCACATGGAGAAGCCGCTTACCACGCTGAAGGTGTGTGGGTTTGTTTAGTAGATCCTAAAAACGCGGAGCCGTGGAGTGCCCCTCGGGCTCCTCTTTTGGAGCAGAAGGTACATGGCTTGAAGAGTATTCAGCCTGCAGCTACGGTCGAGCTAGTTTTCTTTAGATCGCGGGGCATGCAATAGTGAGCAAACCTCTGTCAACAATGCTTAAACAGGGCCCTATTGTGAAACAGCGCCTAGGTCTCATCACCCAGCACCTAACACCTGGATGGCACGTTTCGCCCGATCAGCCGCCGATCCGTCTGGACACATGAAAAGATCGACAATGTCAACGACTCCGCTGCCCTCTCCATCAAGACCCTTTCTTTCCACTCGGATATAAATCCTGGGCAAATCTTCGACTTCCACAGCCCAACTATCCGAAGGGGTTGCCATGACGTGCGCGTAAGATGATTGCCCATCGGACCATTGAGAACCGGCAGGGATGGCCCTAAAGAACTTTCTTTCATCCCCTGCGGAGGGTCTGCGTAAAGTGATAGCAGATACCTCCACCCTAAGGGGTCCGACAAATCCCGGAATATCGGCCAGTGGCAGCCTGTGAAATGTGACCGAGACTCCGCGTCGGGGTGCTATCTCGAAGTTATAACAGATATCCTCGTTGCCTAAAGCGTCGTCGGAGAGCTGGAAGATGGTACATCCGCCCCAGTAACTTCTGCGCCAGGCGGGACCGCTGGCGGTCTGGGCTCTGTCCAACGATGTCACCTCGAATGGAGCCAGCAGGCGGCGGAACACAATGTTGTCATTTCGAAGCTGCAGCGGGCGCTCTCTCATGACATGCATCTGGCTGACCATACTTCTGAACCGCATCGAGCTCGCCCGTATGCGCAACACGACTAGCTCAGAAGTCCGCCCGACGTATCCTTCGCCCCACATCCGCAAGGCCAATCCGACTAGTTTTTTATCCAAGCCCCCGAGGCTGCAAAGCAGAACGGCGACTGTGGTGGACGTTGGAATAACGAGAGCGGGTCGGTTGAGGTGCATCGCTGAATACACAGTATGTAAAACTAAGACTAGGGCTAGCTGCCTTCTCACTACAGCTTGCCGTACAGAACAGGCAAAACTAAGACTAGGGCTGGTTGCCTTCTCACTACAGCTTGCCGTATGGAACAGGCTTGCCGTTTAGAATAGGTAAAACTAAAACTAAGGCTAGCTGCCTTCTCACTATAGCTTGCCGTACGGAACAGGCAAAACTAAAACTAAGGCTGGCTGCCTTCTTACTATAACTTGCTGTACAGAATAGGCTTGCCGTACGGAACAGGTAAAACTAAAACTAAGGCTAGCTGCTTACTTACTATAACTTACCGTACAGAACAGGCAAAACCAAGATTAAGGCTAGTTGCCTTCCCATTACAGCTTACTGTACGGAATAGGCTTGCTATACGGAACAGGCTTGCTATACAGAACAGGTAAAACTAAGACTATAGCTAGCTTCTTACTATAACTTACTGTTTAAAATAAGTAAAACTAAAATTAAGGCTAGTTACCTTCCTATTACAGCTTATTATATAGAATAGGTAAAATTAAGATTAAGGCTAGTTATATTTTTATTACAGCTTACTGTTTAGAATAGGTAAAACTAAGACTAGGGCTGGCTACCTTCTTATTACAGCTTACTGTATAGAAAAGGCAAAACTAAAACTATAATTAGCTGCCTTCTTATTATAATTTACCGTTTAGAATAAGTAAAACTAAAACTAAGGCTAGCTGCCTTCTTATTACAGCTTACTGTTTAGAACAGGTAAAACTAAGACTAAGGCTGGTTGCTTTCTCACTATAGCTTACCGTACGTAACAGGCAAAACTAACACTAGTGCGGCTGGTTGCCTTCTTACTACAGCTTGCTATATAAGGTTTACATTTATTAATCGTACAGCGTAGGTAATAGTTAGTGTAGCTGGTTACCTTCTCACTACAGCTTCCTTTTCACGCTGTACAGAACAGGCAAAACTAAGACCTGCATAGTTAATTACCTTCTCACCACCTTTATTAATCGTACGGCACAGATAATAATACTCTTTATTTTTATTTATATATAGGTTTATATTAGTTAATTTAAGTTACAGGTAATACTCTTTATTTTTATTTATATATAAGTTAACCTTTATTAATCGTACGGTGCAGGTAGTAGTACTTTTTATTCTTATTTACATATAGGTTAGCCTTTATTAATTATATAATGTAGGTAGCAGTTAGTGTGGTTAGTTACCTTTTTATAATAACTTACTTACTATACGGAATAGGTAAACTTAAAACTAATATCTAAAGTTAATATAGCTAATTACCTTCTTATTATAGCTTCCTTTTTAAGTTAGCATTTCTTAATTATATAATAAGGAATATTATTTATATATAAGTTAGGATTTATTACAGATTCTTTTTATAATATTATATATAAGGTTATTAAGATATTAACGGGATTGTTAAATAATATTAAAAAAAGAAGGTAAGGTTATAAATTTAGGCTATTATTATTATAATTTACTGTCGTATAACCGTTATATTACCTTACCTCCACCCTTACTCCTCTATCTCTTCCTCCTCTCCCTTATCCTCCTCCTCTCCCTCCTATATCTCCTCCTCCTTACCCTTATCCTCCTCATCTTCACCGTTATCTAACTCCTCCTCCTCCTTACTATCGTCTAACTCCTCCTCCTCCTTACTGTTATCTAACTCTTCCTCTTCCTTATTATCGTCTAACTCCTCTTAAACCCAGTATCTGGCTTTATAATCCTAATACTTACAGTTTCTATAAACACCTTTAAATTAATCTATCGTACGACAGTCTGTAAAGGGTCCTTTAACCAGGTTATAGGTATAGTCGAAACACTACACTATACTACCCTAGCTTTAGATTAACATTACGTTTAAGTAGCTGGGACAGCTTAGGACACTAATAAGGTTTAGTCATTTACAGAACACTTTAATATCAGTATTAAAGTGTTAAATTAAGGCCTGTTACTAATCTTATTTCCTTTATATTAGTATTATATAGCTTATATTTAAGGGGGACTTACATTAATACAGAACAGGGTAAAGTAATTTATTATAGCAGTGGAGCTTACATTATACGTGTTAAGATAATAACTATCCACTGTTATATAGGTGTTAATAATAACCTAAATATTAGCTATAATTTCGTTTAGAAAAGTGCTCCGGTTATAAATTAAATTAAAAGCCTTTTAAAATTATATAAAGATTTAAACTATTTAATTATACCGCCTTAATTAATTAATATATAATGAAATTAATATAATATAAGGGTATTGTGACGACCCTGCAGGCCGTCACTTGGGCCGGGGCGGCCCGACGAATCCCCCGCAGAAGGAACAGTGCGGAAAGACGGTGCACACCGTCCAGGCGCACTGGGCCAGGGGTGCAAAGACCCGAAGCCCCTACGACCAATGAGGTGCTGCTCGCAGCATGCCGAGTGCTCGCATCGCGAGCAGAAGGAACCTCACGAGCAGAACGCTCGCGCGGTGCAAAGTGCTCGCACAACGAGCACTTGCGACACTACGAGCAAGGTACGAAGTACCTCCCAGTCAGTTAGTATAGATAGTCATGGTTGTGCCCACAACCACCGTGAGGGACTCTGGTTCCTCACGCTAGTATTCAATTGTTCATTTGTGTCCTACTGTTCAGACTCACCTCTGTGCATTATAGTGACAGCGACCTACAGTGACATTGAACCCCCGTCTAGGAGTGCTAGCTCAACAAGCCGTCTTTGGAACGCCCCCTACCTGTTGGCGTCCTGCTATACGTTCTGTCTTAACCCGCGCCAGTCCTCTTGAGGCCTGTGTCGGGTGCAGGTCGTAATAGGTATAAGGTAGAATAAGGAAGGAGCTGTTTTTTTCTTTAAGTTAGATAAACGTGTTAATAATTATATAAGGTTATATATAGTTATATAAGGTTATATACAGTTATATAATAATAATTAAGTTTATTCTCCACTTTATTAATTTACACTATATAATAGTAAACTTAAATATAAAGCCTTTACATACCTACAGGGCTTACTTCACATTTTAAAGCTAATGTAATATATTATATAATTGTAAACTTAAAACCCTTAATTTACTATATAATTATAAACTTAAGCCCTTAACTTACTATATAATCGTAAACTTAAGCCCCTAGCTTGCCGTATAATTATAAACTTAAAGCCTACAACTGATAGCTAATTTACATTTAAGGTCTAGTATAGTTTGCCGTATAATAGTGATCTAGTTTCTCTCTATGCTTTCTGCCTTAGGGTTAGGCTTATTTAAAGATAAAATTATATAGATTTTACACATTACAATATTTCACTAATTTGTAATACAGAACTTAAATCCGTTTTACGCTAACTATTTTAGTTAATTAGTTAAATATTCTTAAAAAGTGCAAGTTTTT
>Ga0247780_1000055_pt1 | contig 99170 bp, 103 predicted proteins | sample UWRJL079202R5_FD_179927 | JGI IMG/M metagenome (GOLD analysis project Ga0247780, IMG submission 179927) | Plant litter microbial communities from Arlington Agricultural Research Station in Wisconsin, United States - UWRJ-L079-202R-5 | ecosystem: Environmental > Terrestrial > Plant litter >...
CCCCCCCCCCCCCCTTTTTTTTTTTTCCTCACCAATTCGTCATTCAGCTAACACTGCCCACCCCTCTCAGCCATAATGTTTCCCCTCGTCTATATATTCACACCCTTCACCGCGCTCATCCAGGACCCTATCGCTCGCTATACCGTCTTCCTCTTCATCATGCTAACGAAGGGTATCGTGGTCATTATCGCCTTTCCTGTGAGTGTTCCCCCCTCCGCTGCCCCCTTTTCCCCCATCTCGGGATTTAGGGGCGAACTAAGACAGGAACAATAACTAACATCCATCATAGTGCACCACCATCATGCTAACCAACTCCGCCTCATCCGGTAAGTGCTCAGCTTGATCGGGCTTCCTTCTCATTTTTTTTCTTTTGTCTCAATCATTGCGAAATAGCCCCCCAAGACACAATCCAAGCCCCTTCAAAACGGAAAACATCAGCTAAAATTTTCCAAGTCCGCATCCTCGGCACCCTCAACGGATACGCCACCGCCTTCAGCGGCCTCGGACGCGCCGTCGGCCCCGCTGTAACCGGCGCCGTCTTCAGCATCGGCGTCCAACGCGGCTACGTCATCGCGCCCTGGTGGCTCCTCGCAGGAATTGCCATTCTCGGCGCCGTTCCAGCCTGGTTCATCATCGAGGGTGACGGCCCAAGTCGCAGGCTGGACACGGACAGCGATACCGACAGTGACAGCGACGGTGAAGAGGAGACACTAGTAACGAACAGCGAGGATGAAGATGGGAATGCTGGTGGTGCTCGGGACGGACTCCCGACCCCTAGAACTTTGGAGTGCGTGTCTGATAGTGAGGAGGGCATTTCAAGCGATGACGAGCGTCCGCTGAAGAGGGGAGGCTCCAACTATGGGACGGTGAGTGGCTAGGTACCTAGACGGTTCACGTGGTGTGCTTACGATACGGTATACGTTATTGGCCTGCCAAAGGCATTGTACTGTGAAAAACGGGGTGCATGTTTCTGATAAGGCATGTTGACGGGCCAAGCACTGGAGTGGGCGTTTAGGCATTTAAAATTCGGGCATATGCATTGTATCAAGCGGAATGTTTTGTTTCTTCATAGCTGGAGAGTAATATGACATTGGATCTTGCGATTGAACAAGCGGATGATCCATGACTACCCATTCACATTGCTTCTGTCCCGTACTACTCATAGACACCAGTAAAGTGTTCTTCCAATTCCAACAGACAGCGATTTCCGTCAAGCCAAGCCAAGGAACGCTGAGTACGAGATAGTTGGTAATAATTCCCATTCCATACTTCAACCCTTCTCGAGCGCAATAATACCCTACTGCGGTACAGTATTTGAAAAGAAATGGCATAAAAGAAAACACTCTCATTCCAACTCCAGTGTTTCCCATCAACAAACCAACCCCAGAAATTGGTCCGCAGGGTATCATCAATATTTCCCCAAAGCGAGCCGGTTCATTTCATCCATCCAGCATGCCATTCCTCACGACGCCCCGTTGAGCCTGCTCAGTTCATGCCTCCCGACTCTTCGCAATCTCCGGTTTTCAACACCACATGCTATGAAACAGCAATGCCCATACATCCCAAACCCCGTTTCTCGCGTTATTTATCCTTCTGACCAAAAAATATATTCCACGAGCCGTGCCATTATGTTTTCCCCCAATGCATCTGCTCCCCAGCCAACACCGTTTGTCCAACCATTTAATCCAACGCTTCCCGCCAAGCAGCCCCGGACTTATTGAGTCCGGTAGAACTTCTTGTACAAGAGGTGTAGCAGCAGGTTGACGTTGAGTTTAAGATTGCCCTCGAAGAGTGTCATGAACTGGTGCGCTTCGAATTGTGCCTGGAGTAGATCCTCAATGGGCACAAGGGCGCTTGCGCCTAGAATTTGAATGTGACTCCGGCTACCCTCGAGGGAGAAAACACCGACCTCGTCACACGAGAAGGTCAGATCAATTTGGCCCCAATCGCGCTCAGGCATGCCGGACCACGACACGAGTACACCCTTGTCAAAAAGGGCTCGCGCGCTATATTTGTAGGAGCCGAATTTGGGAACTCGGCCACTCCTCTCAAGCTCACGCTGGTGATTATACTGTTTAGTGAAGGGAAGAAGGAATTTCTTCTTTCTGTCAAAGGGAAAAACCATCGTTAGCTAAGTGTCAAAGATAGATAGATGTGAGCAAAGTTTCCTTACCCTTTCTTATTCTGCAGGGTCGCCATGGCTTGCTCGATGTAGTCGTCGTAGCTCTTTCGTTGCTGCTCCAAGTACTTTGCCTTCTCGTGCAGATTCCCAAGTGTCAGACGGACACCCTCGAGCTCTCGTTGCCTTTGAACCCTTCTGCGGCTCTTGGTACGGATATCCAGCGCGATGGCATTGAGGACATCCTGGTAGAAGTTGTGCTTTGAGATGCGACCCATGTGTTCTAGCCTCATGACATTTTCAAGGGCAGTTCTCTTCAACTCGTAATACGACATTCTCGTCACGTCGATCATATTCGCGTCCGAGTAGGCACCTCGGGTCTTCGAGTTGTTGGCAAAGTCTTCTCTAAGTAGTGTCTGCCATTTATACTCATCCTCGCGGCTTATCGGCTTGACCAGGATCTCCAGAAGGTTCGTCCCTGTCTGCACGCGGATGATATAGAGGATGCATCGTTTGGTCTCCATGAACAAAGCCTTGATTTCGGCCTCTGGGTCGTCCATATCATGGAGCTTCGGGGTGAGAAACATCTGAATGTCTGACGATCCAACAGCCATCATCTCGCTCTCGTTGTTCTTTACGCTGCCGAGATCTTGTACAATCTCTCGCAACATGTCATCTCTGTTGGGGCAGAGGCAAGGCAGGTCGTTTGCAATAAGATTGTGGATGGCGAAGATGTCGGTCATCTTGATATAAAGGGTGGGCTTGTTCTTGGCATAGAGGTCGTTGAACTCATCAATGTCAAAAGTGCTTTCGGCATCGGGTACGGTAATGAGCGTGCTCATAATGTGGGCGAACCGCTCGATGGATTCCGCAACGAAGGCATTGAGCGGCTGAAGATATATGTTCTCTCCACCAAACCGTCGGCCAGAAGCAATCTGGCCCAGAACCTTGGCGACTTCTCCGAGGTTGCGCTTCTGAAGTGGGCTGAGCTGCTTCTCGATAACGCCGACATTCTCAGGAGACGTGAGAGCGGGTTGGAGATACATGCGCCAGATCCAATTTCCGACCACCTGTAGCAACCGCTCTTGATGCTCGCGCTGGAAATGTTGGCAAAGCGCCTCAAATGTTTGCCGGCAGACGTAGCGGAGGCCATAAGGCATGCGAGGAATGAGGTCCTCCAGGGCTAAGAGGAACTGATCGCAGATCTCTCGAAGATCGCGGAGATGATCGATGAAGACTTCTTTCGTCTCTGGATCCTTGATGGCGAGTTCTCGAGGGATATCTAATGGGCGGTTGCTAGCTCGTCCTGTCCTCAATTCTTCGTTGTTAATGGCGGACCGGTAAATTTGGATTGGATCGCTCTCAAGATCTAGGGCGGGATCTTCAATGATATTGTCTCGAATCAGAGGACCCAGTAGGTCCCGTAGGAACTTCCTGTCTCGCGGTGACCTCGTGTAGTTGTGAAGCAGCTTAGACCAGAAGAAATTCCCCCGCTGGTAGTCTTGGAGGGCATTGCAGGCATCGACTTCTTCCCGAATAGACCTTCCGATGAGCTTCAAGAGGTAGTATTCCTCTCTTCGCTTCTGCGCGTAACCGAAAAGGCCCATCATCAGGTGCTCGATTCGTTTGCACTCTTTCTCGGCGGTTCCTTGCTCACGAATGCGCCTGAAGAGTCTGGCCAGGTACTGTGGCTGCGTCTGGAGGGTGAAAAAAAGCTGCTGGTAGGACTCAAGCTTCTTCCTTGAGCCCTTGTTGAGCGCTTTGAGGTCAAACTGATTACCGCTCGTCATGCCGCTATTGGCGAGGATATTGCTGGTATGGCCGCCAAAGTTGCTCTGATGCCTGACTACCTCATCAAGCGTAATCTTGTTCTTGACTAGGAGGGCGATTTTGATGTCGAGCTGGTCAATGTATTGCTCAAGCATCTCGTTTTGCCGAACCTGCTGGACAACTGTTTTGCGTAGGCGCTCGAATTCCACCTCTTCGTTGAAGTCAAAATCGTTGTCATTGAGCAGATGGACGAAATTCTTGACCGCATTGACCGGTGGGTTCTCCCCAGACGTAAGGCTCTTGTAGGCCTCTCCTTGGAGTTTGCCACGGATGAAGCTTTGGATCTTAACGACCTTCTGCATGTTTTCATCGAAGAATCGCTTCTTCTCCTCGAAGCGCGCCCTGACAATAAACGCCTTAGCTGCAACCTGGATTGCAGCAACGGACTCCTCTTGCTCGTCAAGCTGATCCAAGACGGTTGCAACATCACCTCGGAGCAGCATCGCCCTAGCAAAGGATTGCAGCGAGGTGACCTCCCCAACGTTTGTTTTGAGCTCACCCAAGAGGTTGCTGTGGCGCTTCCTCGAAAGAAAACCTCGAGTGCGAGACTGAAGGCCCGTTATTTCGGTTTCTTGATGGGTGAGGGCCTCGAGGTCGTCGGAGAGTCGTTTCCGCTCCAGCATACCCCTGACTCTCGACTGAAGGTCCAATACTGTCTCTTCTGTGTCGGCGAGACTCTCGAGCTGCTCTGATATTGTCCTTCGTGCTGCGCTTCCTCTGGCATGGGCCTGGAGAAGATCGAAGATGGGTGAGTGGCTCTGAAGCTCTGCCTTGAGAGCATCAGTACAAGACCTGGCTAGGGCTCCGCGGCAGGAGGCTTGAAGCGCCTCCCACACCGGCGTGAAGCTCTCGAGCTCTTCTCGTTGCAGCGCAACCTGATTTCTTGTCAGTGTGGCCCTCGACGCAGCCTGCAGGCCAATGATGGCCTGGACTTGTTCTTGGAGCGCTCGTTGATCCCCTTCCAATCTTCCTCTCAGTAGCATGCCACGAATCGCAGCCTGTAGCCCGGCGACTGGGCCAGACAGGCGATTCGTCTCTTGCTGCTGAGAAAGCATCTGCTTCCGGACCAAAAAGCCCCGAAACGTTGCCTGGATATCTCGGACGGGGCCAGATTCGAGCTGTAACTGAGATCGCTGCTCTCGTACCTCGCTGCGGACCTTGCTTGCCCGCACCAAACTCTGAAGCTTCAAGACATCCTTCTCCTTGCTCTTCCAGAACTGTTCCTTTTGCAGTTGCCGACGTCGTACGATGAACCCGCGAGCCGCACTTTGCAGATCCACAGCAAACCGCCTCATCTGCAGCCTATAGTCGATGACCTGGCGGGAAAAGTCTCCCCGTATGCGGGCTTGGAGGTCAATAAGCCATTCCTCCGAATCCCAAAGACGTTGCATCTTGTCGCCGAGCCGCATTCTTGTGAGGGCGCCGCGCATTTGGGCTTGAAGGTCGACGACTGCCGCCTCATTCTCACCCAGCTCCCTCTCAATCCGCTCTTCTTCGCTCTCTTCGGGCTCTGGTGTTGCCTCGACCCCGAAGTCGGCCCCCATGTTACCGAAGCTTGGCATACTGGCTCCCAGCTTATCGAGGCCCTTTTGCGTCGCTTCCAGCTCATGATGCTCAAATTCTAGCTGACCCACGAGGTTTCCGATGCGAAAATCGACGATGCCTTTTCGGTAGAGAAGCCAGCTAAGAGCGTGGACGCAGTGTATAACTCCGGGGATGTTCTTTTTTTCGTACAGGTCTATCAACTCGAACCGGAAGAGATCTGGAAGTTCAACTTCGTCTAGGTATCGAAAAAATATGGCGATGTTGTCGGAATGTCGATATTGGAGTCTTTGATGTCGGAATATTTTGTACCGTCGGTCGGGGTTTAGCGCCTCTACGATCTCTGCTAAGGTGACGCCGTCCCTCAAGGCCTCCTCTAGTTCCACGATGGGGGGGATTGGCCGATGGATAATGTCCTCGATCCATTCCTTGGCCTCGCCAATATGGCAAAGGTATTCGTATGCTTGCAAGAATTGGCGTTGCTTGTCCATCCAGTTCCGGCCCTCCCATCCGTAGCCGCCGGTTCGCTGACCAGGGCGATTAGACCCGGTTTTATCAGTCCTCTGCAGTCTTCGCCGGCCACGAAGACCAGTGACCTCTTGTGTTGGGGAAATCAGAGCGAAGTCTTCTGCCGAAGAGGATTGCGCCAACCTCGACAAGGTCCGCAATTCGCTTGTGGAGGAACGGCCCAGGCTCTGCAGATCTGGTCTGGCGAGAGGTGCTGTATGAGAGTGTACAGGATTGGGTCGTCCGGGATCACTTCCGCGGCGGACCGAGTCAGATCGTGTAAGGAGCATAGAGTTGGGACGAACAGCGGTGGTTCGGGGGGGCGGGGATAGCGATGCACGGTCACTGTCAGTGATGTACAACCTGCTGACATCGAGACTCTGGCCGCGCTCATGGCGCACAGGCGTGCGGACTGGCGTTGCGGCGACGGGAGCCTGGGGAAGCGGTCGCAAAGACTGTCGGGCAGCATTGTAGATATTTTCGGGTGCTGGAGCCGGAGATAGGCTTTTTGTCTGTAAACTGGGAGGCAGGCGGCTTGCTTCACTCTGTCCTCGCTTGTGATGACCGGAGTAGGAGTGTGTGCTTGACGGTGAAGAGGCTAACGAGCTGGGGCCGCGGCTGAACTCGAACGTTCCGGACGAGTGGGAGTAGCCAGAGGACGCGGATGACGATGCATTGGAAGGCTGACGGAGGACGGAGTAGTCTGCGGTCTGGGTTTGTCGGAGGGGATGCGGTCTGTAGGACATGTTGGGAGCTGTTCCACCGGGGTCGGCGGCGACCACGCTGAGGCTTCCGTTGGAGGCCTGCCGGCCAGATAACTGCGATCGAGCTTCAATTGCGAAGAGAACCTCTTGCGCAGGGCGTTAACGGCGTTCGGTCTCGGCCTGAAGGGGCATGTTGCGTGAGCAGTGTTTTCTTCGCATGCAAAAACGCCGGCGCAAGCGCGCAAACAGAAAGCAGCAACAGCGTTCGCTGGCGAAGAGAAGGCAAAAATAAACAGGAAGAGGAAGGAAGCTATGGCGATGGCTTCATTCCACTCGAGCCGAGAGTCGCATTTGGGAGGGGGTTAATTCCAAGTTAAGACGACCAGGGTGGCCCAGCTGGAGGAATGGTTGGTGGTGTTGGCGGGATGAAGGTGCAATGTTTACATCGGGAGCGACGCCCTAGCAACGGGCCTTTTTCGTGTGGTGGCGCCTTGTGGGCACGGGTTCAGCTGGATTGATCCTGGTCACCTACCTTCGGTCACCCGCTCCGAAGCGCAGCTCACATCCAAATAGACCACGGCAATTGTCGGCACAGCATCCGAGCCCCTCTCTATTTAAAACAGGTTTGATCCGGGTTTGCTGTGAGCTTGGTTGTCCAAGTCCTGGAGACGAGGACGGAATATTGCTCGTTGTTTACTGCCTTTTACCTCGTAAAAGCCACAATGACCTATGCTGCGCCGACTCGGACGAGTCAACCACTTGCCTGGGAAATAGTGGAGACGGGCACGCATTAGTAATCCGTAGTCATGAGCTTTCAAGGACAACGACATGGAAAGCGGGTGCATCGCGGTGCTGGGGCGGAAGGGGCATTGACTCTCGAGCAAACTTCGTATTTGACTGGGTATTTCCTACCGGATGGAGGGTTTACTGCATCACTCGAAGCATTACTGCCTGCATCCAATAAATGTTTTATTTCAGTGCGTCCAAAAACTTCCATGGGCATGTTGCTAGGGTGCGAGAAAGGGCTCACCCAGCAGCATCTTGCGGCGCAAGGCACCGAGGTTTTGACTTTTGCACTGGAGCTTTCGTGCCCCTCCTTTGTTCTTGACATGGATCTTGCGTTTTGGCTTCACCGCCCACCGCCATGCCCCGCTTTTTGCCGTCATCAAGGTTTTTAAAAGAAAAAATTTCAACGTTGAGTTTCTGTTCTCGTTCTTCTTTTCTTGGGGGGGAACAGCCGACTGATCCAAACCGGTGATTGTCGCTGCCCTCCCCCAGAAAATATCTTTTCTGTCATCACCACCAACCTCATTCTTTGGTTGAAGTTTTCCAACATGACGGCCACGGACGGTTCTGTTTCTCAGGACGCACCGAAGACGGTCCTCGACTTCAAGATGGCTGAGGAAGTCCTCAAGAGGTACGAGACCCGCGATGGGCTCTCCATCGAGGACCTCATGGACGCCAGGGTCCACGGCGGTCTCACATACAATGATTTCCTTCTGTTGCCGGGGTACATTGGCTTCCCTGCCTCGGCAGTGACTTTGGGCTCGCCGGTCACTAAGCGCATCACGCTCAGGACGCCCTTTGTCTCCTCCCCCATGGACACGGTCACAGAGCACGACATGGCTATCCATATGGCCTTGCAAGGTGGTTTGGGTGTCATCCACCACAACTGCTCGCCCGAGGCCCAAGCCGACATGGTGCGCAAGGTTAAGCGTTACGAGAACGGCTTTATCCTCGACCCTGTTGTTATCCAGCGCAACACAACTGTTGGCGAGGCCAAGGCCCTCAAGGAGAAGTGGGGGTTTGGAGGCTTCCCAGTAACAGGTTCGTTCTTCCCTATTTATTACCCCCCGGCTTCGATGATTACAACCATATAAAACATAACTTTCGTTCCACCAACTCGACCTATGCGTCATGCGGAAACAAATACACTGAAAATTATGAGCGGCCTCATCCTATTTATCTTTTGAAAATTCGGATTGGTCTTTGCGAGATGCTGACTATGGTCTCAATAGAATCGGGAAAGCTAGGCTCCAAGCTCCTAGGCATCGTCACCAACCGTGACATCCAGTTTGAGGAAGATCTCGACCAGCCTGTGGCCAATGTCATGGTTACTGACCTGATCACGGCCTCATCTGGTGTTACGCTCGCCGAAGCGAACAAGATTCTCTCGAAGTCTAAGAAGGGCAAGTTGCCTATCATCGACCAAGATGGAAACCTTGTCTCGATGATCTCGCGCTCCGATTTGACCAAGAACCTTCACTTCCCTCATGCATCCAAGCTCCCGGACTCCAAGCAGCTCATTTGCGCCGCTGCCATTGGTACACGCCCTGAAGACAAGACCCGTCTTGCAATGCTGGTGGAAGCCGGCTTGGACATTGTTATTCTTGACAGCAGCCAGGGCAACAGCATGTACCAGATCGAGATGATCAAGTGGATCAAGCAGGAGTTCCCCGGCTTGGATGTCATTGGTGGCAACGTCGTTACCAGAGAGCAAGCCGCGGCCCTTATTGCTGCTGGTGTGGACGGCCTTCGCATTGGCATGGGAAGCGGCAGTGCGTGCATCACCCAAGAAGTTATGGCTGTTGGCCGTCCTCAAGCGACGTCGGTCTACAACGTGAGCTCATTTGCTGCACGCTTTGGTGTTCCATGTATCGCCGACGGCGGCATCCAGAACGTGGGCCACATCGTCAAGGGCCTCGCTCTTGGCGCCTCCACTGTCATGATGGGGGGCCTCCTTGCTGGTACCACCGAGTCTCCTGGAACCTCCTTCGTGTCTCGTGAGGGCAAGCTGGTAAAGGCTTACAGAGGCATGGGCAGCATTGACGCCATGCAGGACAAGAAGGCCGGTGGCGGAGGCAAGGACAGCCAAAAGAGCAATGCCGGCACCGCTCGTTACTTTTCGGAGGGTGACAGTGTCCTGGTTGCTCAGGGCGTCTCTGGCGCCGTAGCCCACAGAGGGTGAGTTGATGCGCACCCCTTCCACCTACATGCACAGTATGCTGACCGAAATTATAGATCTATTGGGAAGTTTGTACCGTATCTTGCCGCAGGGTTGAAACACTCGTTGCAAGATTGTGGTATGAAGAGTCTCGAGGAACTCCATGACGGAGTCGAGAACGGAACTGTTAGATTCGAGATTCGAACTGCAAGCGCTCAGCTAGAAGGCGGCGTTAACATGGAGTCTTATGAGAAGAAGCTGTACGCTTAATTGCGGGATTGGCAATGAGATACGAGAAGAAAATTACCGGATGGGAAAAGGTTGGTCGGCTGCTTCATCTTTCACGGAGTTTGTGGGAAAAGGCGGGCTTGAGACGGGATACCATAAGCGAATGAGCTGGCGATCTTACCTCTTGATATCTCTTGAGATGTTCCATTATTCGGACAAATAAAATTCATTTCCCAACTATTGATCAGGAAGTGATAAATCTGTGAAGAACCTCGAGCTTAACGCGCCGAAGACGAATTGAGTCAAATAAACTTGCCACACTTTTTTCCTCTAAGGAGCAAGCAAGCCTTTGTAACGTCTAGTGCAAAACCTTCTAGATCTTCGACAAACATCCTCGTGGCGCCGCCACATCTAATTTTGTGTAATGGTACGTATCCTGGGACTTTGCCGGTCCATTGACTCGACTTGCCATCTCAGAAGTGGCGGCATAAAGGTAGACAATGTTAGGCACCTCACTTCTTCAGGGCACTCTCCGGCAGGGTCGCAACCTTCTCGTCAAAGAGCTGCTTCGCTCTGGCCCAGACTGGGTGGTGTTGCCAGTCATTCAGAGCAAGAAGCGATGGGAGGAGGTCGTCTATAAACAAGTTAGTCCAAAGCGCACAACTAATGTGATTTGATGCCAAACGGACGGCTGAACGCCTCGGATGCCTCGCGAGGCAGCAGAGACGGGAGATGATCAATCGAGATAACAGACAGCGGGGGACCGCTCTTCAGGCCCTCCACCGGGACCGTGGGACGGTCGAATGTCGTGGCCACTGTGTAGATCGGGACGGGCGTGAAAGGCGATGTCGTGTCCTGTAGTACAATGTCAGCATCATGAAAATCGCCGCCAAAACGCAATTCAACAAGCGCGGGGTCAGTCAGCAAAATACTTACGGCGGAAACGTCGCACACCACAGTGAGCTTGCGGTCGGGTGTTTGCAGAGATTCCACATTGACTAAGCACGGTCAGGGATATTCGACAAGAACACCGACAAACAAGGCCTTACCAAAGTTGGGGATTTTGCTGGTGAGGTAAATACAGTTCACGAAGATATCGCTCTCGGCAATCTCCTCTGTGCAGACGGGTCAGTAAAGGGCCGGACGATGGGGTTTACTGAGACACGTACTGAAGGGACCACCGACGGCGGTCTCTGCCATATCCCACTTGATGATGTTGTCTTCAGGCACACCCGCCTTGCGGAGGGCGGCCACCGCCCCCGAACCGCATCGACCAAGGGCACCAATGACAATCACTCGGGGCAGACGGCCAGCCTTCTTGGCGCCGTCTTCAACCGCAGTCTTGACATCGGCAATCAGAGCATCCTCGTTGGGGTAGCTCGCAACGCCTGGGAAGGGCTCGCTGTGGTTCAGCTGCCATGCCCAGACCTCAAGCGCGAGGGCAGCACCGGCGAATCCAGCGTGGAATCCAAACGCCTAGAGTACCGTTAACGCCTCGTCCTAGTGAAAGCCGCTAAAGTTTACGTAAACTTACAGCTACACGGCGCCCGCGATCGTCAACGAGGAATTCTAGGTCCAGGAGCGTGCCGCCGCCCCGGGGGAACCTCGCCAGAACTGTGTCCCAGCCAGCCTGCTGCTTATCTAGTGATGCGTTAGAGGGTCATCTGTACCATCCACATACGGGCGAACATACAGCAATGGGCAAACTGCACATGCACGTGCTTAAGGGGAACTGAAATAAGTTAGCAGTGGCTCGATTCGACTCCTATCCTGGTAGCTTACACTCCTTCTCCTCCAGCTCCTTGAGGCCAACGATGATGTGCTCTTGCGGAGCATCTACCCAGCTGCCTTCTGGCACCAGTTTGGCACCGACAGCCGAGAACTCGTCGTCATCAAAGATGCGCTCAGGCGAGCGCTCGATGTTCACTTCATAGCCCGCCTTGATCAACTCCGCTGCGGTGGTGGGAGTCAGAGCAGACCTGTGCTCAAGCGGCTTGGTCTCGCTGCGGAGATGGACAACTGTGGGAGCCATTGTGCGTGAGTATGAGGACAGGAGGCCTTGGCGAAATTGCAATGCTTTAAGAGGAGGAAGGCGTGTCGAACAGAAAGTCAATTGGTAACTTCTTCTAGTACTGCAGTGGAGCGTTGCTCTTATTCAACCCTGAAGCAAGCGAGGTCGAAGGCAAACTTGAGTCATCACAAGCCGCTCTCGCAGGCCCGATCGATGAAAACCTTGACCTTGGACAAAAAATATGGAGCAAACGCAGGAACGCGGGAAACCCCGCGGTGTCTTATTGGCCAGGCCGGGTTGCTCCTTCCCGTACCCCCTCTCTGGCTGAGTTTCGATTTTCGATTTCGACCTTTGCCCACGTACCGCCATCCTACCTTAGGTACCTAGGTGACGGGCCTGGTCTGGTCTGGGGCCATCCATTGGGATGCAGCTACTGCTCGCCTGTTTAGAGTGTTTCTGCAGGATGCGGCAGCACAGCCTGACATTGTACAGCTTTGACAGGACGGCAGCTAGGTATGGAGGTACTGTGGTATCGTGCAAAAAGAAAACACCCCTGTCAGGTATCTTCAAACTGGCCCACCAGAGGTTTTTCCGGCCTCACGGGCGTCTTTCTGCCCTGTGCGGCCCTGGCGCAAACCCCTGCTATACCAGACTGGGACATTCTTTTTACCCATCATACCACAGGAGTACCGGGTCAGGCACCCCGCCCAAGAGGGGTCACCGTTGGTAGGCGGCAGTAAAAATACACATTCTCACTGTACATCCAATACATCATCTATCTGATGAACTGGTGCGGTGACGCAACAGGGAAGAAACCACACCCACAGAACGTCACAGTCGGCCTGGAAGGCCGACTCCCAGACTACTGGTCCTCCGATTGGAGGGGCACAAATGCAATTGACTAGAAAAACAGATACGTACCCAGTATGGAACAGAACCTAGTTAGTGATGGTGCCTAGCATGAAACGGAGCCTAGCATGGAACAACAAAGGAAACGCGACCGTGGACTAGGTCATCTTCCTTCGATCAGAGGGCCAGAATGTCACCGGGCTTCAAATGGGAGGTTTTCGTGGTGAAATCGTCGGATGATGAATTGAAGGAAGCACCGTTCAAGGAACCGCGCGGCGCGGCCCCTTTTTGACGGTGGCACGCGCCAGAGAACGCATCGCTATGTACAAAAACGGCTACAGTAATATTACAGAGCCCAAAAAGAACGACAGGGTCGGCCTGAACAGGCGCCCCGAGTCACTGAGGATTGTGACCTCTAACATAGGTAGGTAGGTAGTACCTATTCCGTAGGGATCTTGGCTTACAGGACTCAGGTGCTATCTTGCCGATGTTCGATATTTGTTACAGTGGTGGCTGGGGGTTGCTGCTTCGGCGTCGGCCGTGCAAAGGCATTCCATGCATGGCGACCCCTCTTAGCGGGGACTGTCCACACCGGTCGTTCACCACCCCGGAATCACTGATTGGCGTGCGTCGGGCCCAGCTCCGAGACGCATGGAATCCGCTCTCCCCCCGGGGTTGCTGACCAGGGCCGACTCCGATGCACGCCGCTGCCGCTGCTGAACCGCATCGAAGGAGCACGCGATGTCATCGCTCAACTCCGTCAGGTTCCTTCCCGCCCGCGACCACTCGTTAGGACCAACAGTGCTGAGCTATGGCTGGCGCGACACCACCAAAGCCCAAAGTCCAGCCGCCCACCGTGTTGAGGCGCCTGTTGCCTGGAGCTTCACCAGCTGTATCGTCCGCCCCCCCCTCCCCCGCAGAAACGGCCGGGCGACAAACAGCCAGCCCGAACCCAAGCCCTCCTGCCGCCGCTCCCCCTTCACGCAAGAAACGGCATACCAATGTTGTAGCAGCGTGCGGCGCTTGTCGGCGTCGCAAATCCAAAGTCCGAACCCTCGTCTAAGCGGCGCATGACCCTCTCTTCACGCGTGATGAACTAACCGTTTACTTGTGGTATAGTGTAATGCCGAAAGACCATGCTCCGTTTGCCTCGACCGCGGCACCGAGTGCGTGTTCGATACGAATCTCACGGAAACACACAACCAGGCTCTGAAGCGGAAATTTAGTCTGCTGGAGGGTGAGAGAGCGGCGTATAAGCAGATATACGATGTACTGCGGTCGGCGCCCGAGCATGAGGCCGATGAGATCTTCCAACGCATCCGCGGCGGTACTGACATCAACACCATCGTGCGTCTCATCAACTACGGTGACGTGCACGTGCAACTTGCTCTCGTCCCGGAGGCCAAATATCGATACGAGTTCCCTTACATGTCGGAGATGCCAGCATCGCTGCTCCGCGCCAGTAACCCGTACTTGGTCTCAGAGATTTACGATTATGTCTTGAATCCAAAAGCCCTACTGCCTGCTTCGCCTTCTCTTTCAAATCCTCGGGCTGAGCTACACCTCGAACCATACATGAAACCTTTTCATGCGGCCGGTATTCAGCAAACATTGCTGGATACCGTGAAGCCATCTGGGTGGACCTCTGTCAGCAGTGATGATGGCTTCCTAAGGAATCTTCTCGAGGCGTACTTTCTCCATGATTATGGTTGGTTCACTGTTTTCCACAAAGATCTTTTTCTTGAGGATATGGCCAGCGGTAGAGATCGGTTCTGCACTCCCCTTTTGGCCAATGCGGTGCTTTACTTGGGCTGCGTGAGTTCCCCTTAGCCCTCGTCAAATCTTTGCTGATCCTCTCTCAAAGCATTGTTACAGCCGACTGCGGGATCGAGCAGAGTACTGGAACCCAAAGGCTGTATGTTACCGGTTTCTGGCTGAAACCAAAAGGCTGTTTGAGTTCGAGTCGGGGCTCGAGAAGCCCGAGGGATCGCTAAGTGATCCGGGCTGGGCCCAAAGATATCAGCACTGGCTGGTACGTAGGTTAACCACGATACAGAGCGCTCATATCTTGGCTTTGGGATATGCTCTGAACGGAATTGACCGGATTGGCTTCCGGTATACTCTCCTAGCTGTCGAAATGGCCTATGAAATACAACTCTTCCGCCAGCCTCCCGAGCGTCTTGATGCCGAAGCAAAGTGTGCTTGGGGATTCACGGCATGGACCCTCTTTACCTGGCAAAGGTGAGTCAAGTTCCCATGCCATCATGCGGTAATGTCGCTTTCCGCTCACACCAGCTGCAGTATCAACTGTTTCTATTACTGTCGAAACCCTCTAGTTCGTGTACCACCTGAAACGACACTGCCGGACCCGCTTGAGAACTCACCATGGTATGGGGAGACTTGGGTAAGATATCCCTCGTCGCAATCACGCCTGCCAATGCAGCATCCTTTTTTGTTCAAGGCCAAGGCAGAACTCTGGTCCATAATCAACGAATTCTCTGTATTCGCGTTCAATCGGATCGACCCGCGCAAAATTATTCCTCCGCCGGACGTGCTGCCCTTTTACAGTCGCATGGTTAGCTGGTTTAATGGGCTTCCAGAGCCCCTGACACCCCAAAAAATGGCTTTCCCGCACCAACTCATGCTTCATATGCAATACCTCAACTTACTCATGGGTATACTCAAGCCCATCCGGCTTGTGCCAGATTGGGGTGTTGACAACCAAATACCCCCCCCTGAGTCGCCAGTTGAGGCGTATCAAAATACGCTTAGTTGCTACGAGACGGTTATTCGTCTTTACTATCTTCGACATGGGTTTCAAGCGCCAAACAGCTTCCTCGTCAATTTTCTTGGGACTCTCGCCCAGGTAACGCTTGATGCAATGGCCGCAAACAAGGATGCCAACCACTCTGAGCATCTAAGATCAACAATGTTGCTCACAGTCAAGGGTCTGTACGAGCAGGGTGCCAGCCACTATGTCTCAAAGGTTGTTTTTCGGATGTTCTACAGCTTGATGAGAAAAGAGGACATTCAGCTCTTTAAACGTCTGACCGCGATCAACGACGAGGTGAGCGACGATGAGCTCAATGGGCCGCTAAAGCACCCTGTGCAGTCGGATTGGCCAGCATATAACAGCTCGTACAATGAAGTTGCGCGGCCATTGAGCAGCGCGGTAGAGTCGCTGTCTTTGGATCCGAAGGGCGGTCCTACAGGTCTCTCCGGGTAGGCGACACCTCGACTGAATTGCCGAAGGATGGTTACCTGATACTTCAGCCAGCCAATCCATCAAAACCTCAAGGTCTTCTGGATTTCATTGGCGCTCGAACGAAGGCTCCGGCCGACAGAAGGATCCCCCGAGCCGATGCGCCCTGTGCTTTATTATGCAGTCAGCCTGCCTACAGAACAAATGAGCTCTAGGACTCATGTCCCAAGCCAGCCAAAGCATATGAGACACCTGCCAACCCTTCTGCAGGGCTCTAGTTGCTGTAGAAAGGCGCTTATGGCTGCCTTGATTCAACTATTTACGGTACCCTCTTGGAGGAGGCTGAGCTTTCTTGCCAAAGGCCTGTGGGCGTGGGCGTGGGCGTGGGCGTGGGCGGAACACTGGCTTCTGTAATAAACAAAGAAAAGGAGAAGATTCGCAAGCCCTGCTGTGACTAACTCTCGACATGACTTGTCTCGTATCAAAAGGCAGTTCTGTTAGGTATGAGCCCTCTGAGAACTTATGCGGTGGCATTCGTACCAAGTAAACAGCCCTTTTCTTTCAGTCGGGACCCCTCCTCATTCCCACTTGAGTAGGGTGAAAAAAGGAAAGCCATGCAGGTTTGTGCCAGAAGTCCGAGTCCCGCTTGGAGACCATCGCCTATGACTCACGACAGCCCTGTGCGATGCCCCTTTCTTGACAAAGACTACCATGCCGCTCTGTGAAGGTGAACCAGCCCAATTGTTGTATCTAGGCCCGGCAGGATGCTTCTGCAGTCAGATGCGGAGATGCGCAGCTGCAAAGTGCACTGTTACACCTCATTCGCCAGCCTCGTTTAACGGCACCTCAGGCTACTAGGCAGCCAAGGGCAACCTAATTCGCAACTTCTCTGTAAGATATAACCTGATGGCAACTCCCGCCATCGATCAATAACAAGTTACACCTCTGGATTTGCTTCCAGGACAGCCCTCTTGCAGAACCAACCCAGCCTTTGACCCATCTGAACCGAAATCTCCTCAGAGCATCAAACTGAACCACCAGAATTGCCTGTCAGGATGCAGAGCTGGAAGAAGGTCCGCATTCTCCCTGATGGTTGTGTTGGATTGTGGCATCCATGATTAACTGTCTTCATTCAGAGCGCAAGCGACGATGCGTTGTTGTCGAGTTTCGTGGACGTCAGCGCAGGGGAAGATCGCCTCAAGAACTTGATCGCTGACGCCCCGGGCAAGAAGGCACTTGCTGCTGATGACGAAGTCCCTGATGTGCTATAGTAAGTCCTTGGGTATCCAGGACCCGTCACAACGAAACCCACTGACAATTCTGAACAGCGCTGTGCAGTATTACAATATTGCCGGGAAGTTGATTGACTGTAAGTTTGGCCTCGCTGAAGACGCTACCTTACCTGGGTACGTTATGTGGATGATGTAGTCGTGCTAATCTTGTCTCATAGCTCGGGTCAGCGACAAGCCCCTCGATGTGGTTGAGTTTGGATCACTCGACCAGAAGGAAGGAGGGAAGAAGAAACCTGTCATCGAAATCTGGACGCGTGTCTCTGCTGCCAATGCCAATGGTAACGCTGGTCGCCGTCCGCCTCCGCCGATGCCTCAGTACTTCCCCCCCGACGACGGCTACTATGACGGTGGTAACAGAGGCCCCAGCTGGCAAGGGTCGGGATACCCCGATCGAGGCCGCCACGATAATATGAAGGTCTTCAAGGCAGAGAGGCCCGAGATGATCATTCATTCGCCATATCTTCGGGCGGCACTCTCAGCTGTTGTTGGCTACTACAGCACTTTCAGCTCCGCTGGGGAGGAGATTATCGTTGAAGCGCCCTATCAGGTCCTTGTTCATCACTGGGATGCTCTCGAGTCATACAAAAACAACCAGCCGAAGTGGCATGACCAGGAATATGCAGCTGTAACGTCGAAACACATCGATGTCCTGCTCTCCTTCTTGAGGCAGACTTACGCCGAGAAGATGGAGGCAGAGTCGGCTCGCTGGAGCAACCCGTCAGGTGGTACCGCGACCTTTGAGCTATTCTGGTTGCTCCTTAAGCCTGGCGAGATCGTCTACCAGGAGTCCAATGGACATCTGGTGCCCCGTGTGATTAGTGCCATTCAAAGGAATGACCAGGTGCGGGGCGAGGAGGCCTACGTCGTTGACCTGTGGGACATCCAGTTTCAAAACGGGCGGCTGAGGCGGCGGATGCACAATACCAGTGTATTCACATGGAACGGCGAGCGCACCATTTCGACCCTGCCGCTGATCCCCGCTCGGTTTGTTCCTGGTGGGGAGCAAGCCGTGGCGGAGAAGCAGAGAGCGCTGGGGAGGATGTACTGGGAGCTTTCGAAGCAGCCTTGCTACCAGGAATACAGTGGCGAGATCATTGGCAGTAATGGAAGGAATCTTGGGACTGTAAGTGGCTTTCTGTCTCTGGAGTCAAAACGAGGATAGTTATGGACTTCTGCTAACTTGCAACAGACGACTGGGCGACTGATTGTCGATTGCGAAGGCTGGGTGAGTACTCAACCAGAGGGCATTTCCTCCCGTTTTGCCCCTTTTCCCTCTTTGTCTCGGGAGTCCTGGGACGTGGATCCTCCTCAGACACGAATAAATATTCCAAAAAATAGAGAATATTGGCTGACATCCAGCACAGGAACGCTTTCGCCGTGGGGATGCCGCCCAGCAGCAGCGGGGCTACCCTGACCCGCAGATGAATCGCCCTCCCCAGGCACGGCAACGACTGGATGCTCTCCCTCAAAGCCAACCTCGCTGCCCGTGCAAAATCTGCAGCGCTGCCAAAGAGCCGTCAGAGCCAGGCCCTTTCGCGGGCTTCGACAACTTGGACCCAAAAGAGGCGGAGCCTCCCGCCAACGCGGACCTCTACTTTCACGTCGTCAGTGATGTAATTCAAGCCTTTGTACTGGGCCAAAGGACGTGGGCCCATGTTCGCGTCGAGGGTCTCAGCGAAGTGAGGCCCGACCTGGACGCCTTCAAGTTTTTGGTCCTCGACCCCGAGATCAAGCTTACCGTCAAAGCCCTGATCGGGAAGTTTGCCAACCAAGACGGCAAAGTCTCCCCCTGGCCATCTGATTTCGTTAAGAACAAGGGGGAAGGGCGTATATTCTTGTTACATGGAAGTCCCGGGGTGGGTAAAACCTGTACAGCGGAATGCATCGCGGAACTCACGCGGCGCCCTCTCCTCTCCCTTACCAGCGGCGATATCAGCACGTCTATGTCGGCCGGTTCCGTCGAGCGCTCCCTTTCGTATTTCCTTACCCTTGGTGAGCGCTTCGGCGCCCTCGTACTCCTCGATGAAGCAGACGTCTACCTCGAAGCCCGCCGCACCCGCGACCTTCAACGAAACGCGTTGGTATCGATGTTCTTGCGTGCTCTTGAGTACTACAAGGGGGTTCTTTTCCTCACCACCAACCGCGTCGAGGCCTTCGACAGTGCCTTCACCTCTCGTATCCACGTTGCGCTGCATTACAAGAAGCTGACCGACGAGGACCGGGGTCGTGTCTGGGTGCACAACTTTGAGAGACTCGAGCGTGACAGCAAGGGGAAATACTACGTCCCTGCATCTACTCGAAAATACGTGCTGAAGTCACCAGACGTTCAAGCATTGCGCCTGAACGGGCGTGAGATCCGCAACGCACTACAAACCGCTGTGGCGCTCGCCGAGACGGAGGCGCTCGAAGGCGGAGTCGAGACCGTCACCGTAGGCGAGAAGCACCTCCGCGCCGTCGTTAAGATGAGCGGCGGCTTCAAGTCCTATCTGTACCTCAAAAACAAGGGGACAGGCGGCGCCGGTGACGATGACGACGAGGATGAGCTCGAGGAGCATATGAACAAGGTGCTGGATTCCGAGCCAGGCTCCGAAGAATCTGATGTTGAGTCACAGGTTTCGGGAGAAGAAGGTATGTTTCCTGAGCGTCGTGGCCGAAACTGAGCTGGTTGCATTGAACTCACACACTACTCAAGATGCGGATGACGATCACGATGACGGTGCTCAAGATAACGAGGAATTCTAGTACTTGACGGTTGGTCCTTTTGGCGGACGTGTCGTTGGATTACTCGAAACGCGATCAGTTGGATAGGAGGGATGACCAAATTGTCACCGGTTAGGACTCTCATGAAGTAATGACCACAATGTTTTTTGTCTACATTAGCTGCCTGCCTTAGTCTGACACTAAGTCTGTCCTAAATCAACGCAATCCCCAACGCCGTGCTACGTACAATATGTGAGAAAAGAGCTACTAGAGTCAACGACGCCACATCACTGTTATCGTACGACCATCAAGATACTTGTGCTCGCCCATTTGATACAGAGCTCACGTTACTAGCATGTGCCAATAGGAACTTGCAACACGTCAGTGTTAGCTTGCAAGCCTTGGTCCAGCCATCGTCCTGCGCAATGCCAAGCTTGATGCTAACATCGCCGATCTTGTCACCCTCAATTCGATAAGGCAAGCTCAGCGGGGACCCGTCTGCTGCCGTCTGCTGGTGAACGTGAGCACCCAGTTGACGTACAAGCTCTAGGAACGCTGTCATGGCGTTGTCAAACTTGCGGTGCATGAATGTCAGGCCTAGAGGCATGTCACCGCTGGAGTACAAATCAAGAATGTGCCGCTTGGGGGGCGGTGGAGGTGCACTGCGGTTTCCCCCGGCACTACCTAAGCGGCTAGAGGCTGGCGACACCGGATCGAAACGGACGATGCGTGATGTCGATCCCATCGGTTGAGGCTCATAACCCTCAAAATGATAGCTTAACTTATCAGCAACCGTGACAAGTAGGAGAAGCGCATGCCCCCAGGCAGCGTTGATCTCTGGCCAGCCAACCGGATTGTTAGATAGACGACCGAGGCGAAGGCTGTTGATGGTGGCAAAAGTGCCATCGTGGCTGATACAGAATGTGTCATTGTACACATTGCTGCGTTGTAGCTTCTCTAGCTGGCGGGAGTCGTGGTCGAATCTGCTGTTGATGCTGTCGCGCTCATTCTGAAAGTCGGACAGCCGTGTCGCAAAGGCGTTTCGTTCCCTCCAGAAGACCTCCTCCTGTACGTCAAGCTGGCGCGACTCGTCTTCCAAGGCAGCCAGCTCGGCATCCATCGTTGCTTTGTCTTCCTCCAGCTTCCGCAACTCTTCTCGTGCATCTATCTCGGCTTTTTGGGCCTGTCGTAACGACTCCTCTTGTGCCTTGATCTCCTCATCGGTTGGCGCGTTTGCCTGAGTCTCCTTGACGAAGCTGACGTAGGAATCTCGTTCGCGTGTTACGCTTTCTAGCCTTTTCTGCATCTCATCCACGAGCGCCTCGGTACAGTCCACGCACACAGGGTGGTCGATGTCAGACCGCGCAGAGAGAATCTCAAAGAGCTTGGTTATGCGCTCCATCTCGTAGGATTTTGTTGGGTCATCGTCGTCTGCAGCCCCGTCATTGCCATGCGACGGGGACAAGGGCTCAGATGGTGGTGGGCTTCTCTGGAGGGCCAGGCCGGGCGGCGCGATCTGGGACTCGGTCAAGAAGATGAAGGACATCGCGGAGCTGTCGCGGGGACCGTCGCCCCTCCCCGGCCCGCTGTGTCTCTTAAACGTTGGCTGGACGACATTTCGAGAGATTCGATCATATATCGACTTCGAGGTGCGATCGTAGGAGTGGACTGGTGGCGGGGCTGACGATGGTTTCTTGGATGGTTGCTGTGAATGTGTAGCTGATGTACAGTTAGCCATGTCTTGGTCAGTTGATGATGGGAACGAATGAGCTCCGGACGCACCAACCAGCAAGTCGTATGCGGCAGGATTCAAGTCCTCCAAGGAGCTATCCAGCCTGAGGGGTGCACGACACTTCTGGCAATACATTATTGCCAAAGGAGCTGTCCATGCTGCGAGGATATTTCTGTCGAGGTTGCCTGTGCCTAAAAAGGCCAGGAAGCTTATCGCGGGGTGTGGTCGCCTGTTAAACCTAAAGGTGCGACAGGCTGCACCCTGTCAGCTGCCGCTCGGGCCAGTTGCCTGGCCCAGGGATGTACAATGTATTGTGCACCTGCCCTTGCCACGCACTGTATGCACTAAGGGCCCCACCACCCCACCACACCCGTTCAACGCGTCTCGCCAGTCAATTTACGCGTCTAGTTGGACTCGAGCGCTTGAAAGCGCGCCAGTCTTTATGGGATATTCGGTAGTGACTTCCCAGTCTTTCCACAAAATTCGAGATCACTACCCTATCGGCCATGCGGACACCATGGAACCACCAGCCAAGCGGTCGCGCATCGGTTCCTCCCCATTTGATCGAAAAGAAGCCGACGACGACGAGCTCAATTTGCGCCCGGAGGAAGTGAATGCGCGCCGAGATCCCGGCCTTCAGCTCCAAAAATCCAGAGCATTTGCCGCTTTCAAGCTCAAATCGGCCTTTGAACGCATATTCGAGAAATACGAGAAGGACTTCACTGGCATTGGCGACGAGGTCGACCTCAGAACCGGTGAGATTGTGGTGGACAATGGTCACATTCAGTCCCTCAAGGAATCAACCATAGGCGCAGATGGGGATGAGGACGATGACATGAGCGTGGATGAGGAAGAACGGATACTGCAAGGGAAGCCAGACAATCGACTCAAGCTCTTGGGACACGCCCCTTTGCCACCTACCCTTCATCCTTGCCCGCCTGCCTTTCAAAGGGCGTGGCCTGGAGCCACCCAGTTCATGGGAGCACCTCCGTTACTTTCCAATGTCATATATCCGGGACAGATTCAAGTTGGAAATTACCCCATGCCGATGTCTTTTGGGGGTTCAAGCCCTTTTCAAAGCCTTGAACCCGCTTGGATGGCGCCGGACCTTCCCCCGCTAATGTTTGGCAATGGGTACGATTTCAACGCCCCTGCCAAGCTCTTGCCTCTGACGAAGGTAAAAGTCCCGCTACTCACAGCGCGGGCTGATGTGGATGACGAGGATGACATTCTTCTGGGTGTGTCTACGGCCGCAGATGGAGCAGCTGGTGGTAATCCAGGGACTGCAGCATCAGTGTCGCCCCAGCAACTTTCCAAGGAGATATCCGGCAGGATAGATGGCACGGTAGCGAGGCCAGAGGCGGCGACAAAACCAGGGCCAGCCCCTGCCCAGAAGGCCGCACGGCAGGCTCGATATAGGATTCCCGAAATTTCGACGAAGGACAACAAAAAGAAGGGAAAAAAACAAGACTCCTCAGGCTCTTCGGGTGCTGCAGGTAAACACCGAAAACCGGCAAAGACCTCGAAATCCACCACACACAAAAAGGAACCCGAAAAGTACACCAATCCTTTACCAGATGAAAGACAGGCAACAAAGCCAACAACCCAGAAACTGCGGGTGGAGATCAAGGCAATGAGGCCTGATGACCTTTCCTCGTACATGGTCGTCACCCCCGAAACAACTCCAGAGCCAGAAGCTCCCCGGTCTATCCAGGCAGAACGACGCGTGGAAATTTTGCCAGAAGACATAGTCTTGGATGAGATCGCAGGGGACATGGTGTTAGACAAGGTCCCAGACATCCCCACGGTCCAGGATCAACCGCTGGATAAAGAAGCAAGCGGAACAACTGAGCAGATCGACTCTGGCAGGGTGCAGATTGCGGAGCTTGATCATCAGCCTAACTCAGGCCAGATAGAGGTCTTTTCGAGGAATACGCAAGATCCAACGTATGCGTTTTCTGATGAGGATGAGCCGACAATTCCAAGAAAGGAGGCATCGCATCATCGACGACCAGGTGGTCCTGGATATGCCATCATTGTCGCCCAAGATTGGACAGCTCTGAAGACCGCGACCTCGGGAGATTTGGAGTTATCTCCAGCTCCAGCACCAAGGAAAAGAACTAAAAGCCTGGCTGCATCTCTTGAACTGGCGATTCCCACCGGTCTAGACATTCAACCTCAAGCAATGTCAGTAGAGCCGCGCCTTGCTCATGAGATTCCCGTGCCTAGGCACTCAGCCCAACAAAATACGCCAGACTCGGGTGAAGGTGCAATTACCGAAGCCCCTTCACTGTTGAAAATGAAACCTAGGAGAAGCGGTATACGGAAGTCGTTAATAAACTTTGATGACACCTTTGTTACTCAGCCGATATATCACTCGCCAGCTGAGCTGCCTCATGAAGCAGAGCTGAATGCCGCTGCTGAGCAGGCTGCGTTGAATAACCAAAAACGAGAAGGCCTTCCGGACACAGTTGCAAACGAGCGCATTCCATCTGCCGAGCTAGTACCGCCCGTTGCTGCAAGTAAGAATATTCCATACGAAAGAACCATTCCGGAAACACCGGAACCTTCACCAGAGCCACAAGAATTTCGAAGACAGCCACAGCGGGAACCCTCGCCCGATTTGGGCATGAGCTCCCCAGGCGGAGGCTCTCCATTCTCCAATGAAGAGATGGCATCAGTGAGCAATGTGGATGATAGTATTGACGACGAACCGACTACGGACCGGCAGAATGCCGAAGCCTCCCTAGCAGTAGACGCAGCTCAGCCTCCCAAGACCCCCTCACAAAAGACTCTCCGCCGACTATCCCGACCCAGTGAAGGCTCATCTGCCAGGACAGGAATCATGTCTCTTGTCTCAGACGACGAAGACGAGCTGTCTCTAGGACCTGAGGACTTCACCCCGTCCGGCAGCCGTCGCCGCAAATCATCACCCGGGGACAAAGCCACCCACAACGACGTCACGAATAAGAGCATCAGAAGGGTCCGTGGGTACTTGGACTCGTCCGCTCCATCATCAGTTAGGAGCGGCAAGTCAACCCGGACGAAAAGGGGTGCCATTCTTGGCAGCAGTAACAGTAAAGTCCAAATGCGCACCCCACCCTCCAGGGGTCGTTTTGGCTCAGTCATCCTGTCTAAGTTCTTCTCCGCTGGTAACATCTCAAAGCTTGCTATACGCAACGGTGGCGCGGGTGAAGGGCCAGGAAGTCTAATGCGATCAGGCGCAGCCGCTCGACCCGCATCGCGGCTCGGGTCGGAGCTGATCCAAACGCCGGGTGGCAGCATGAGGAGGTGCGGAGAAGGTGACTTCCGCTGCGATAGGGACTTTTGTTTCGTCTGCCTATGAATGGACGCAGTCAATGTAAATATCTCTATTGCTTAGCATTATGGACGGCGGTGGTCACATCGCGATAATGAGGCAACTAATGAATCAAGACATTTATTGTGTATTGATGCCAGTTACGAACGCCTCCCCCAGACAGTGTAGGACAATCCAAATGTAAACAGTGCAGCCGAAAAAAAAGGGTCGAAGAATTCTGACCTTGATTCTAGGTACGACCCAACCAACCAAGCCGTGCGTGCTGTGGCCAACGAGCTCTACTACGGAAAAGCAAACGCTGCCCCTTTCTCGCGTCCCGCTATTTACCCTCCCCCAACACACCAGCAGTGGAAATTAGGCAAGCATATTCACATGTGCAGATCCATGCTTTCCCTGCATCCCAGGCACTAGCCATCGCCTTCCGTGGAGAACAAAGGACACCCGCGCTGTTTCCGGTCATCATCATCATCCAATCTGCCGACGCCGACGCCGGTTCCCTGCCCAGAACGCCTTGCCTATTCCGTCCCGTGGCCCGAACTGAGGGCGGTGCCGTAAATGTAGGAGAAGGGTAGAGGAGGTCGTGCGGCACCCCGTTGTGCTGATAGTTGGATGCCGGGGAAATTGTGACAATCCAGGTATATTCCCGCCATGAGCGAAGCAGCATTACCTCAGCGGTTCTTCCTCTTCTAAGCAGGTGGCGGAACATCAACAAAGTAGGTTTTCCCCTCTACAAATGTGTGCCTCCCGCCAAGTACGCCTGGAGCGTAGCTTCGTCGCGGATCGGGGAGAAATATGGATGAGCCATAGCCTCCTTTGCAGTCAGGCGCTCCTGGATTTGTGTCAGTCAACCGCTAGGATCGGTGGGTCGGAAAGGGGTAACGTACCGCGTGATCATACCGCAGCAGCTTGTCCAAGAAGTCGATGGCCTCATTGCTTACGAAGCGCTGGTTCTCCGAATTCACGAAGCTATGCCAGGGCTTCTTTTGGAAACGTCCCAGAATATCATCATACTGGGCATCGAGCTCTATCTCGTACTTGTCCAAGTAGTCGAATAGGTCGTCGGTTCCCAGCACCTTTGCGATCTTGACGAGCTGGTCGGAGTTGCTGTTGCCGTGGAAAAACGGCTCTTTACGGAAGATCATCGAGGCAAACATGGCGCCAAGACTCCACATGTCCAGGCTGTAGTCATACTCCTGAAAATCGACGAGCAACTCAGGTCCCTTGAAGTAGCGTGAGGCAACGCGAACGTTGTACTCGGTGCCAGGGTGGTAGAATTCAGCCAGACCCCAATCAATCAGGCGCAACTAATGAGCACACAAGAAAATGTCAGCAGCTAGTTTGAGTCAGGCCGGAAAGAAGTGGCCTCGTACCTTTCTGTTCTCATGGTCGATCATAACGTTATGAGGTTTCACATCGCGGTGCATGATGCCCTTGCTGTGACAGTAGTCAAGCGCCTTGAGTAGCTCGAAGATATAATACCTGACATCGATGTCGTTGAACTTGGGGTACAAGGCTCGGAAGTCCGTGTTGTTGACAAACTCGAAGATGAGTGACGGGGTCTTACTCTACATGGCCGCCTCTAGTTAGCCAAAAAGGGGGCGGGATGGCAAGGAAACTCCAAATGAAGTCTCAAGCAGAAGCGCACCTGAGAATCCCTCACAACGTCGAGCAGGGCAACAACGTTAGGCCCTCCGGCAAGGTTCTGGAGGATCTTGATCTCCCGCTTGATCTTCTTCTTCTTGACAGGCTTAAGGACTTTGATGACGCATTTCTGGTAGTTGACTACGTTGATGCCCTCGAACACCTCAGAATACTTTCCCCGGCCTACATGGTGGGGGAGGGATGTTAGCTGCGACCACATCGAAACCGAACGGGCGAGGAGACAAACCAATTTTCCGGACGACCTCGTAGTTCTCCAAGACGCCCCAACCTGGTCCATTATCAGCAACTCGCACACTGGCGCAGGAAATTGAAAACGCAGAGGGCGCAACACACTGATGTTGACACTGTCGTAGTCCCAGTATGCACGAGGCATGTTCTGGTTGACGTCGGCGTAGACCCGGGCCATGGCTGCGACGTGACGAGATCTCGATTATGTGTGGCTTTGCGACTTTTGCGACTCTGCGACACGGGCGCGACGGTGCGCGCCGGATGGTCGTGTCGTGTCGGGGGAGATGTCCGTTGCCGGGGAAGGTAGTTCGGAAAGAGGCGGGCTCTTTATTGGGGATTCTGGGTGCGAGGCGGCTGGTGTCGATGTGGTGGTGAGGGGCAGAAATCCGGTCAACGCTTTTCACCAATCAGCGGCAGAACTCCCCGATAAGAAATGTTATCGGATCCCGGCCGGGATTTTGGCTCAAGCTGCCTCAGCACCACGAGATCACGAACACACCACTTGCTCCATGCTTGATCGTCCTGGAATCTTCCCGAGGCCTCACTGTCTCTTGACGATTCTAGCCGTGTCTTGCTCTGGTGTAAGATGGCTTGCCGCTCAACTTGCCGTTCTCCATTTAATTTAAGCCCACCATTGCCATCATCCACGCAGCTGTGTTTCGCGTTTGGCTGCCACGGTTTATTCAGGGCTTCTGACTGGAGCCCAACCCCTTGCCAATATGTCGCACCAGTATTGTGCCCGTGCCCGTCCAGCAAGCAAGTGCTTTGGACCAAGACGCGGTTGTTGAATACAATCCCGTGTATGGTCAACACTCATTTCTCGATTCTCAACATGTTGTTGCCGTTACATCGTCTCATTCCTGTCGCAGCTCTTTGAAAATGGCAGATGCTCGATCGCGACGGGTGCCTTCGGCGACTTATGATGAGTCGTCCTCTATTCGAGGCGGGTACGCCGCATCGCACCGACTTCGGCCCGCTGGCTCGAGATTCAGCCTTCGAGATCAGTTTGCTTCTACTCGACGCGAGTACGAGTTTGGTTTCGATGATTCCGCTTCGACCTTTGATAGCTCTACGATAGCCTCGGAAGCCGTCTGGGGTGATCAGGATGACACAGTTGTCACCTCTCATGAAAGCGCTTCTGCTGCCGTATACAGGAACTACTATGAACTCCTCTGTCTGCCAAATGATCCTTCATTGCCTCCTCATGAGGTGCAGAGACAGTTCCAACGCGTTGTACATGTTCTTGCGGTCGACAACCAGCCGGCGCGCTTACAGAGTACGGCGGGTTTCAACCTTGGCTTGGCGCAAGCCGCTTTCGAGACGTTGGCCGACCCGTATCGAAGGGTAGGGTACGATCTTTCGGTGGACAGCGACGACTCAGATGACGCTGAGCTTGCCACTGAGGGGCAACTGAATGGCCCGGATACCTTCGAGAAGGCCCTTCGCGAGCAATATTTTCTCCTAGCACAAGGAGGCATTCGATCGACGACTGACCTGGGTCTAAGGCTTGAAGCTGGTCCTCCATCTGGACGGCAGGCCCAACGCGGCTTGAACATGCTAGACTTCTCCCTCACACAATCCACCACCGCCAGGGTTCCAGTTTTGCAACAGCCTACTAAGAGAGCGGCAATCTTTCTCCTAAAATCTACCCACCATCAACCCAGAAAACATCTTCGGTTTGGAGAACCAACAGTGACCGTCACTGGGGGGGCACACGGGTTGCTGGATGAACCATTCAGGCTTGCGCCGATTCTTCTGGATCGATATCAACCCCCAGGACCATCTTTGCACGGCCGGAGACGCTTAGAACAGTTGCTGGTCTCACGGTTTCTCCCTGTTCTAAACCTGACCGTTCGTCAGGAGGTGTTTTGGCGCGATGCATATCATCAAGGAGAATCGATCCGAGGCCCCCTTCCAGATTCAGTTATCGAGGAGGAGATAGAGTTATTGCCTCATCCCTCGGTTACCCTCCGCGGCGGACATTCTATCGATATCCAGGGCGAGGAGCCTCTCAACGTTGAGGTCTCGCTCCAAAAGGGCGTCAATCACAGCACCCACCTCACTCCTAGTCTCGGCCTGGCACTTCACCAAAAGAGAGGTCCAGGCACAGCATTCGCGGTTGTGGACTCAGGTGATTGGCGACTCTTCCCGTCGAAAGAGTGCAGAGATCTATCCAGATTTTCGAAGATCACTGGCGGGTTCAAACCCTTGGCCGACCCCTTCCGCCATGCACCGACACTGGAGGCCGGATATTCATTTGGCACTCATAGCATGGGAGTTTCATCTGAGAGGCCTTTTACAAAGCCTGGAGAAGGGGGGTTGAGGAGCATGGATCGCGAGGACAGTGATAGGACTGGGCCCTGGACAATCTCTGCAGGTGTGGCATCAGGGATCGCGGCAACCTATCTTCGCTACGGCCGAGATCTATTCCCATCGCTGACCGGGAAATCCGGTCTGAAAAGAAGCGGTATCCGAGCAGAAGTTGAGTTGGCGAGTAGCACGCAACGTGATTTTTTCCTTGCGTTCCGCGCTCTTAAACGAGTAGGAAGGTTTTCAAGAGCTGGGTTGGAGCTAGGCCTGACACCAAGCAACCTACATCTGTCCTTCTGCTGGTCACGTCTTGGCCAGCGAATAAGCCTGCCGTTCCTGGTCTCTAGGAAATCCAGCCTCAGTACCAGGTTTTTATTCTGGGCTACCGTTGTTCCTTTCGCATCGTTCGCCACTCTTAAACTCATCTACTGGCGCTTAAGACTGAGGGTTGCAAAGTCGGCAGCCGCTACAGGCAAGAGCTCATTAGGGTCGAGCAGAGAAGACTTGCAGCGATATATTACGCGGAGGCGTGCGGAGGCCGATGAGTTGACAGTTGTCTTGGCGACCGGTGTAGAGCCTCGTCAGAACAGGGAACGGCAAAGCGGTGGCCTCGTTATCTTAAGCGCAAAATACGGCGTGAAGGATGCTCAGCCTGACGAGATCGCTGACGTTACGATCGCCGTAGCGGCACTGGTCGACAATGGGACATTGGTCATACCGAGTGGGATGCGGAAAAGTCGGTTGCTGGGCTTTTGGGACCCCGCGCCAACGAATACCAAAGTACTCAGCGTTCGATTTATGTCACAAGGGGTGGAGAAGACGGTAGAGGTGAATGGGAGGGAAGAGCTGAGACTCCCGTGAGTTGACGAGCTTGGGGCTAAGACGACATGTTTAAACGAGGATCCCATCGGCTCTCAGTCTTACGTATACCTTACATATTCCAGTTGTGTCTTCATTAATCCTATGTTTTAGGGTTGTATCGAAGTGACTACAGAGCATGATGGTCCGCAGTACTCCGCATCGCATTTGCTACAACACTGTCATTTTTGTCCGTTCACTACGTCAGTCACATATGCAGTAACACAAATAGCTACCTGCCGTGCCTTGTAATGATACTACGTCCCATCACAGCACTTCAGCTCAAAATAGGCATCAAGTTAAAGTTGCCATCCACACTTCCGGACTTACCCAACTTCCACAACTTTCAGGTAACATGGAAACGATTGCAAGTATAAAAGGCTTTCTGGGACAAGCGATTGCCACGAAGTTTTGGTAATTGATTACTGTGGCAAAATATGCTAACAGTATACAGAAAGAAGCCTGCGACTCAGGGGAAGCACACACAAAAATATTTACATCAATCAAAGCCTCGTTGGGGGGGCGAACCAACAGGCAAAACTTACCTACTTCATGCCCTCTCAACTCACCCTCTCTCTTCTATTTACAAGAATTTCCCGGGGCATTCACCTCTATGCAGGGTTTTCTCCCAAAGGCGAAGGGACGTGGAAGACTTCTCTCCCCCCTTGATACCTAGGGGACCCAGGTTGGGACCTCCTTAGGTCCGGTAGGGGTCTGGTTGATAGCGTCGTTGTTGCGTACGCAGTTGCTCTTTGCCGTGATGGCAGCCGGGCAGGCGACCTGCTTGAACGAGACGGGCGGGTTGTCGGCGCCCTGGAACCAGTCGAAGCGCCAGTTGCATCCGGCCTTGAGCGCATTGGGGAAACTCGAGCACGCGCTCTTGGAGCCGATGCCGCCGTAACGCTCACCCCAGCCGTTGGAAGGTGCGCCGTACTGGTTGGTGCAGGCGTTGAAGATACCCACGCCTCCTCCGGGCATAGCAATATCGAAATGGTTGTTGCCCAAATCGCCACCGGTGTTCGTCGCCTGGACAATCATCTTCTTGCCCTGCAGAGGAGCAGCCGTGAAGGTCAGCTCGTAGCACGCACAGCACCAGTTGCCCTCGTTGGATCCGGCGATGTTGACAGCCGCCCATCCGTACGCCAGTGTCGAGTTGACCGCCCACGGGCTCTGGTTGCTGCACATGAAGGCGTTGCCTCCATTGTCACAGCCCTATGTTGGATATCAGCGAATATTCTCCATTTCCGTGACATCTCTTCGTGCTCGAGGAGGAATAACTGTGTGTCATAGCTCGGAGACTAGGTAGGTATGAAGCAGGGGGGGAAAGGGCCAACGCGGCAAGATATCCTCTCCCTCCAATCTGGCACTCACCGACTTGGTATTCCCGCCGTCGTTTAGGGGTCGGTCGTTCTTGTCGCATGTTTGCACAGGGTTGGGGCTATTCCCCTTTTTGGGCCATGCGCAACTGGGCTTGCTGTTGTCGAGATGTTTGTCAGGTTCTGTGTTCTCAGGGGGCCGGCTACCCTGAAGCAGATGTAGTGCTAGACATACCAGCAATCCCAGTAACGTGTCGTCTTGCCAGTCCCCTGAGAACCCTGCGCCAGGACGGCGTCAAGGTAAAAGGGGAGGATGGCAACGAGTGTGGCGAGTGGGAGACGCATCTTGAGGGAGTAGCTCCAAAAGGGGGGACAAGGGCGCAAGTGATGCAATACGGGACAAAGAGCAAAACAACAAACGGGGGGGCAGGAAAGGAAGAGCGGCGACCCGGTAATAATACTCCATCCCCTCACCCCCTGCGCCAGATACTCAGATCATGGACCTGGGAAAGCATATTAAGGGCAGCGCGTCAGCCCCATTCTCCCCTCGAACTCCCCCAGGCCGTCCCGGTAGCCCAGGTTCAGGCGCCCAGGACAGGCGGAGGCGAGTGGGAGAGCAAGAGAGAAACGCGGGGGAGGAAACAATACCCAAATGAAAACAGCCCCACACGCGGGAACACTGGGGAGGAAGACAGACCGAATGGCCCGGCGGTAGATGAGAGAGCCATGGCATGGCCGCTGGGTATTGTACCTAACAGCCCAGAAAGTAGCGTGTGCGGTAGCCGGCATCCGTGACAGTGTGGCATTCTGTATATCTAGAGGGAACAGTGCCGACTTACTTACTAGGATGTCTCTGTCCCTGTCCCGTCTTGTTTCCCGGAGAGAGGAAAACAAAGATTCGATTCGGAAAGTGTCGCTGCGCTGGTGAATGCAATTCTTCTTGGTCTCGAATTACCCCTGAACAAAAATCATGAATCATACCTACAATACAAAGGAAGCCTCTGCAGAAGAAGAGACTACATACCTACATCAATGCCATGTCAACCTCATACTCCTAACCATTTTTCTTCCTCCCTCCACCCTCCTCCTCCTTCGGCACCACCCGGCACGTCTTCGATGCTGCTCCCTCCTAGCGGCCGGCTTTGTGCGATATTACCCTTTCCCCGCACGCCAGCCGCCGAACCGTTACATGATCATCGCGTGGGGAGGGGGAACCAAGTGCCATAATCCGCAATCCCAGGTATATTAGCTGACGGCTCCTAATAAACTTGAAGTTCAGGTAAATAGCCAACTCAGCCAATATGCATTCGTCACGGGTATGGCGGGGAAGAGCTACCTTCCGTGGCTGTTTTTTTTTTTTGCATCGAAAAAGAAGGATCAAGTTATCTCAGCGACGATACTTCCTCCGGTTCGCACGCTACCAACTGAATGAGCTTAGAAGCTCTTTTTTTACCACCAGGCCTTCTTCTCACCGCCCTCTTCTTCTCCTCCCTGGCTCTCCTCAAACGCCTCCCTGGCTCGCCGAGCAACATCGTCCAAGAAGTTGCTCGAGGAGCTTTCCTCCTCCTCCCGTGGCTCCTCCTCCCGTGGCTCCTCTTCGCGGCGGCTATAGCTTTCTTCGCGGCGACTATAGTCTTCATCGCCACCATACCGGGTTCCCATGCGCTCCTCATAGTTGTATTCCTCAGTGCGCTCGCTAGATTGCTCAGTGTACTGGGTCGACTGGGTATAGCTGGACTGCGAGTAACCGCCGTCTTCGGTATAGCCACCGGATCGGTAGCTCTGGGTCTCCTCGGTCTTGTAGCCACCATCGCCACTGCCACCGCCGCCGAGGAATCCCGCGGCTAGACCGCCAAGCGCTCCGCCGCCGGAGGATCCTCCGCCGTAGCCACCACCACCGCCAGACCTGCCGCCAAGGCCGGAGCTTTGCGAAATGTTAGAGAAGCCTTGCTTAACACCTCCCATGATCGCTCCGACAGCAGCGCTGGCAATCTTGTCCTCCATTGTCTCCGGGGCGTAGTTCTTGTGCATGTGCAACTTGCCGCCACAACCATGGCCTGTGTCGTGAACTCCTTCCTTGGGGTTTTGGCCATTCTCAACACCTCGGCGGCTCAGTTTTTCACGAAGCTCATCCCGGGCTTGATCGCTCATGCCGCCCCACCACTCCTCGACGGATTGAAAAATGAGGGCGCGGCCCTCATTAGCACCTCGGCTTCCAGTCTCCCGTTGCGCCGGATGGTGTAGCACGCCGTAGATGATTGTATCCAAGGTGCGGTCAACATCCTTGCCTTCGTCATCCCAACACTCCATGAGCTGGGGAACTACCCAAGTGACGATCTTGGAGGCAGTTTTACCAGCGATCTCGTTGAGAATCTGCAAAGTCAGCCGCTGAACACCCTTGAGGATTACAGTTTCATCTTACGTTGGAGAAGTGGTCCTTGGAAAGCATAGAGTGAGTAGGATCAGTGCAGTCGTCGTCGTGGAATACGTTCAGCTGCTCGTTCTTGCTGCTTTCGATGATTTCCGTGGCACCTGTCGCAAGCTCGTTCTTGATCTGGTCGATGACGGGGATGATGAAGGGGGCAATGAGGGAGAAGACCCAAAGAGAGAGCTGCTCCTCTAGCTGCTCAATGATCTTGGGTAGGACCGGGATCTGCGACATAGATTGCGAGATGGTCTGCAGAAGGTCGTCGTGAAACTCGATGGTAGGCTTGAGCTGGGCGAAGATCTGCTGAATGTACTGGGTGAATTCCTCCGGATCCCGCGGGGAGACGGCGACAGTCTCCATCTGCGCAGCAGCAGCGTTGTTCTGGAGGTCATCCATTTTTGCTTTCTTGTCATCACCGCCAAACAGACCACTGGGAATCTTGTCCAGTAGGTCGCGGAGCATGCTGGTATCCTTGTTCTGGCTCTCCTGGAGGGTTCCCTCGAGATCTTGGATCTCACTTTGAGTCATCTTATCAGACACTGTATTCTGTCAGCTTAATGAAAGTCCCCTCAGGGGTGCTGCCGCGTATCACATACCCTCGCCGGTGACTGAGTGCAAAAAGTCCACACCACCGAATGTGCCTGTGACCAAGGGATAAACGGAACCTCTAGCGCCATTGATCCTGAGCTTGGTGTTGCGGCCAACATGTGGGAAGATGTCACGCTCTCCCAGCTCAATCAGGGCGAGCTCGGTGTAGTTGCTGTGGGCGAAGAAGTCCTCGAGGCAATGAAGACCGGTGCCAAGGAGACGCAGAGCCTCGTTGAGCTCGTCCTTGTTATTGCTTCGCGAGTACGAGCGGCCCAGTTCGATGCACTTCTTGAACAAGCGGCGCACATGCAGCGCAGAGGTCATGATGTTAGCACGCTCATTGGCGATGTAGTTCTTCATTCCCGTCTCCGGATCGACGGCCAGCTCGACTCTCTCGTCGACGGGGGCACGCAGGCGGCGATCATAGTTTCTTGCGTCCTCGTTGTCGGCATAGTTCTTCGGGTTGTCGATGTGGTCTTCGGGGCGATAGCATCCAAGGCGATCTGCGGTGACCTCAAACTCGCGGCTGCCGTACCCAAAGGTGAGGAACCCTAGCACAGAAAGCAACAGGCGGATGGCCTCAGCGGAAACGCTCTTCACGGTGCCCACGTCGATGGCCTGCGAGTAATCACGCAGCCAGTTACCAAAGTACACGCGCGACACCATGAGCTTGTCGAACTTCTTGCCGCCCACAGCACGGGCCATGAGAATCTGGAGGAGGGCGTCTTCGATGTCGCCATGGCGCCCTAAAGTGCGGGAGGAGGAGCTTATCAGCGCCACAGTTGGGTAGGGGGGGCAGCGAGGGGCTTCTCACAGTTCTGGCCCTCCACACTGGAGATACCAGCAATGTTGCCGGCACCAAAGGCAAGGGTGGGTCGCGCGAACAAGAAGAGCACGACGAGCCCGAGTAGGACCGGGTATGGCGTGAGTCCAGCCATATTCGCGAATCTGGTCAATGGAGTTGCTTGCTTGTTTGTCCTGGATACGGACTGCGGGGTTCAGGAGGAGGAGATTTCTGAGAGCGGCGGTTAGCAGTCAGGTTCGGGGTCCTCCGTCTGAAGGTTGGGCAAGGTGTCTCAGATAACTAGCAGAGCGTGCCGTGGGGCAAACAGGCAGAGCGGGCGGAGAGGGGGTGATGGAGAAGATACATCACTTACCTTCGGTAGGTAGATTTAGGGTAGTGGACGGATGTGATGGGATGTCTAGGGAGAAGGAAGAGAAGGGAGGAAATCACAGAGACGAACCGCAGCTTTAGGACCCTGGGTCTAATAGTTAAAACTACTGCACGGCATGCGGCCGTTCCAGATTCACATCACGAAAGTCGCCTGGGCAATCGGAAACTTGCCAAGCCCCTGGTATCTGGCGGGGCACAGGAAAGGAGGGGTAGGAGCTCGAGAGTGAGCTTCGAGCCAATGGCGGGGTACATTGGACTGCGTGACGACAAGAAATCAAGCCCAAAGTGACCGGGGTCACTCAGCTGCTGAATGCCGCACGCAATGCAGCCCAGCCAAGGGCGACCCCAGCCAAGTGCCTGGCAACCAAACAGGACGCAGGTGGCGATAGGTTGCTGCCCAGATGCCTGTCGAGCGTGGTTCAGATGCTGGGGATGCGACCCTGAGCAAGGCAGCTTCGGCATCAACGATCGCATCCATACCCCCGTGTTGCTACACCGGCCGTAGAAAACCCAGCGAGAAGCTGATTCCGGTTTGCAGAAAAAGCCGTTTGGGGCACCTAGCGGGCAGTAGGTGGGTGATGCTAAAATGTCAAACGACCTGTCTGTCGCGTTGGCTCAAACGGAGGGATCTCTGTACACACAACTGGTAGTAGCAGTACTTGGTCGAAGCTTCCGACTTTGCTTGAGCACGAAACGAAGCGAAGGCTTGCGCATTTTGTGTAATACAGGACTCTGGATCTTGACTCCTATACGGAGTAGAAACCCCAACATGTGCAGTGTGTATTTGATCTGAGAGGCCATGGTGAAGCTGGTCCTCCCGGGGCCCCACCGAGGGGATTGGTCTGTGGGTGCTATCTTGGCCAACGGGACGCGGGGCTGGTGAGCGGGCCACCCAAGTGCCTGAGGCGCTTTTCGGGCCTGCATGACGTGGCCGGCTTTCTTGCTGCCAAGAGCCAGAGTGCCCGCTTGCTCGCCCCTGGCAGGGCCATACTGAGGGATCACATCGGACGCGTTGCCAAATCACCCACATCAACGTGAGGTCCACGGTATTTCGAATACCTTACGCTCTTTTCAACCCCAGCGGATATCCTCGAAACATAACATGGCGCATCGCATTCTCGGGGCAACCGGAAGGACAGAAGTTCACAAGACAGACGCATGTATATGTAGCAGCAAGCTTGCTAAGGAATAATGATATCTCATGGATGCAACAGATATATTTATCGCTGTTTGACCATGTTACTTTGGTTGCTGCCTTCAATGAACATCAGTTGTGATGTGTGTCTAGCCTCGGGCGCGGGCGGTTGAGCCTGATAGCGATGCAGTGGAAGACCTGAATCACAGTGGTTAGGGACGCGACGAACCCTGAAGCAATGGCAGGATTTTAGGCGTTGCTGATAAGTGCCGCAGCCACTATTGCAACGGCGGGTTTGATGGCGCATTGATGGTTGGGGAGAGGATGTTGAGATGGAGGCATCACAACGGTGCGCAGAGCCTGGGGGGCCACACGAGAGGGGGACCTCGAGACGGGAGGGGCAGGAGTGATTGAGGAGGGCCCGGTGTAATTCGTACCTACCTACCTCGGGCGGGCGTATGGAATTGGCCGCTGAAGGTTGCAGACTCTGCAACAAATCAGCACCGAAAACTCGGAAGACGCGCGCTGCTTGTTGATGACCCCTGTCATTTTAGGAGACAGCACGCTGCTGCAGGTGTCTCAATAGGCTGAAAGCGCCCGCCCATTGGTGGATGCTGGTGCGATTTCGCGTGCGACAACCGAGCTCCCCGTTGACGCCTGGATGCTGGGCCTCAAGTACCCCAAGACCTGTTCGAAATGGATGAAGCAGTACCTCTGGAACAGCAGCTTCAGAAGAACGCGCCCTCGGGACAGCAAAATTAGTGCAATCGGCGCGCCAACAGCACAAAATAGGGTGCAAAAAACCGCGTTACCGATATGCATTATAATTGAGCGCATCTACCACAAGCTCAAACGCTCTCTTGGAAAGCCATTGAGAGCGATGCGATAGAAAGAGACAGGTGCGCCGGAGATGGAGTGACAGGCAGAGTTGTAGATTTGGGAAGGGGCTGGGGAGCAGCTCTTTCCGCTGGTTGCACCAGAACTCGCTGTGCGAGGCACTGTTGGTGCTGCGTGTGCGAGAACGGAGGGGCAGAGGAAGGAGGCACCAGGGGACAGCGCGGCGGGCGGGCAGGTGGGTGGTGGGCGCCTATTTGCAGTTGGGGCTGTGTGGCCGACCTAGGCCCTGCCATCAGCGTCGAAGAGGTGGGAGAGGGCCAGAGTGATTTTGTGCCAATTCAATCGGGGCCCTCCACTGAATTCAGCAGACGGTTTTTTTTTCGCTCCCCGAATTTCAGCACGAAATCAGCGCTGCCACCTCGCCCAGCGCCACAACTATAATTTCGGTCACCCCCCACCTCCCCCAAAATTCACCCGAATTTTTTTCCTCCCGTTCTCACCTTTCATTTTTGGCGCCTTTAGCACTCTCCAGGTCGCGGGTCTCCATCCACCATCACCACCAACGAGGATTATTGCCTGCGCTGTGCCCGTTGCTGATTCGCAACGCGTCGCATCCACCAAAACTTAAGGTGCCTAGCCGCAGCAGCCCACTCAATCACCAAACCACAACAACCGCAGCAGCCATGCCGCGCCAACCCAAGAACAAGGCCGTAGAGGCCCCAAAGCCCGTCGTCCCTGCACCAGCAGCTGTCGCACCGGCGGCCCCCAAGCCACATCCCGTCATTGATGTGGACAACTTCATCCGAGTGCGAGACTCAGTAAGCAAAGCATCCCCTCAAGTTCTTGCCTCACCGCCCGCATCGCACCCCGTTGCAGCGCAGCCTTGTCCCATCCCCGCTTTCCAAAGTCGCGTCACGCCACCACCCACCACCTCTCCCTCCAGCTTTTGCGGCACCAAAAGTACCAAAACACGCGATGCCAACCCCCCCTTCGCATCCTACTCACAACAAACCCCCTTGCACTACCCATTGCGACGTGTTGTAGCGGCCACAACGCCCAACACAGCCTTGCAAACCAGCCATGCTGCTGTGCGGGCGAATGCAGCTGTTTTGTCGCCTTTTTCGAAGGTGCTACGCGTCATGTGACAAGATAGAGCTCGTCCTATTTGTATCTCACATATTGTTGTTACTGTCACGCAAATATGCCTTGGGTGAAAATTGTAGATAGCTGCACATCATGGCATATGCGCTCATCGCAATCGCACAAGTCTCATATGACCACTGCTAACAAACACCCAGGTCTATCACCGACTTTCCACCATTCAGGATCTCATCAAGAGCTTCTCCCAGGACTACCTGCGCCAGACTAATCTACTTCTCGGCGAGGGCACCAGCCTCGAGGGTGTTGACCTGGAGCAGCAGTTTGGTTTTGGTCCGCTTGTGCAATTCACATCTGGCGTGCCGCAACCGGTAGTTGAGGAGAAGAAGGAGCGTAAGAAGCGCACCCATGATCCCAACGCGCCGAAGCGCCCCCTCACCCCCTACTTCCTCTACATGCAGACCGCTCGTCCCATCATTGCGAGCGATCTGGGAGAGGATGCCCCCAAGGGCGCTGTTCAGGAGGAAGGCCAGCGTCGGTGGTCTGTCATGAACGCATCCGAGAAGTCTGGATGGAACCAGGCCTACAAGTACAACCTGCGTCTCTACAACGCCCGTGTCCATTCTTACAAGCACGGCAACGCCAGCGCCAAGGAGATGGATGACGCCGACGCTCTGAAGTATGCCGATGAGTTCAATATTGAGATGCCGTCGGTCAAGGATGTTGAGGAGATTGTTCCAGACCAGGATGCTATTCAACAACAACTTCAGGAGAGCGCTGTCGTCGAGGATGCGTCAGAGGAGGAGCCTGTTCCTGCGGCTAAGACCCCCAAGAAGAAGGAAGTCCGGAGGCGCAAGACGGCCACTCCGGCTACGGAGGCCGAGCCCGCCAAGGTTGTTGCCACACCGGCGAGCCCCGAAGTCAAGAAGCGGAAGCGTGTCTCTAAGGCAGCAGAGTTGGAGGAACCTAAGAAGTCCGGGCGCAAGAAGACCAAGAGCGGTTAGATGCGTTCGTAATCTGCCTCTTGTTGTCTTGTTGATCCTTTCTCATGATACCTTCTGTCGATTCCGTTTTCGTATTTCATGATACCCTCCTCGACGCGGCACTTGGGAGTACTTGTCCTGGGCACCCTATGGGGCGTATCTGGCTCGATACAACAGGGCCAGAGGGAAGGCACGGCATGTCGGCTCTTCCAGTTTTTGGGTGTTTATTTACTGTATGAATCATGATGAACATTGGGAAATCAGGTCGTTCTGAAAATTGGGAGGCGGCGGTTGGGGGGTGGTCTCAGGAGGGTGGAAAGGACATCGGAGCGTCGCGCTCCTATACTGGGAAGAAGAAATCCCATGTTGTACTTAGTCTGTCTTTCTGACTTCTGTCTATGGTATCTGGCGCACTGTGCTTTCAATGGGAAACATATCTTCCATAACCGCCGTGCCGGACTTATAAGTGTTTAATTCTGAGTTAGCGGACCTTGAATTATAACATTGTGCTTGTCGAGTCTATTATTGAGCTGAAGTGAGTTCATGACTTCAGAGCAAGGGTTTCCGGCGGCCGCTGATCAGATGGGAATGTCATCCAGCTCTCAGGGTAGTGCCGCAACCGTTTGGGGTTCGCCGTCACGGCCCTGAAACGTTAGGCTCAGGGCCGTGGTGGAGGGTACGGCAGTCAAATCCCTCTGGGGAAGTTCTGTCTTGGGGCCTTTCCCGCGCATGCATTGATCACATGGGCAGAGCTGAAACAAGACCTATTGCACGGCGCATTTTTCGGGCACCGGCGTTCAAGGAGGGGATGGGATAGCGTGCAGCTTTCTGGACCTCCAAACCCCATATCTTTCCGGTGCCTAAATCTAACAGATCGGGCTTCTCACCTGAGCCGCTGGGTGGTATAAGTCGGGCACCCAAGCAACACCGACCTCCTTTAGGTCAGTTTGCGTTGTACGGCAGGTGCCACATTTTATCTACACCATGGAAATTCACTGTGCGTTTGCGGAATTATGGGCACCTGAGCCCCATTTCAGTTCTGTACCAGTTTGTATCAGCGCCATTGGAGCCAGACAGCAACGGTATTGTAAGCCGTATCATGTGTGATCCCTAGTACCTAGGTACCAAAGGCCCAGCAACAACGGCCACTTGTGGCTCATTATCTGACCACTGCAACTTCAATTGACTTCCGGGTGTCGCACAATGGGATATTTGATTCATTGTTCTAAAAAAATAAAAAAAAGCCTTTACAGTGGATATACGCCCTATACCGGGGTACCTCCAGTTGCATTTGCATCATTTCGCTCGCCTATAGAATCCCTAATACCCAAGACCTATCCCATAATAGCTCCCGGCCGCCGTGGTAAAGAGGCCTAAACGCTTTCCTGCAGCCTGGAATATCCCAGGTTAGCGGCGTATGCCACCTAGGTACCCTAAACTCGCCTCCTCTCTACCCAACGATCACTAGTACACAAACCAGGCTTGCGCCAGCGGCAGCTCACTGCTTGGCTCTGCCTCGCACACCACACCATCTGCCTCAACCGTGTATCGCTCCGGATCAACCTTCATCTTTGGCATCGTGTCGTTAAACTTCATATCTTTCTTGCCCACTGAGCGGCAGCCACGGACTGGCTCAACGCGTTTGCGCACACCATACGATGCAATAGTGCCGCTATCCATACTTGCTTGCGAGACGAACAGAATGCTTGTTTCTGGCACAAGGGTGGCGTACATTGGACGCCCTACGACAGGCTGAATGGTGGGAATGGACGCGTTGGGATCACCCTACGGGATCATGTCAAATAATGATCTTCAGCAAAATCTAGGAGGGGATACGTACCATCATCGCCCACGCGATCAGGCCGCTCTTGATAACCAGGCTCGGCTTGGTCCCGAACCAAGCTGGATCCCACACCACCAAATCGGCCAGCTTGCCAACTTCGACACTGCCGATCAGGTGGGACATGCCCTGGGCCAGCGCCGGGTTGATGGTGTACTTGCTCACGTAACGCTTGACGCGGAAGTTGTCTGCGCCGGTGTCCTTGTCCTCAGGCAGCGGACCACGCTGCAGCTTATTCTTGTGTGCCGTGTGCCAGGTGCGCAGCACGACTTCACCACAGCGACCCATGGCCTGGCTATCGCTGCTCATCATGCTAATAGCACCGAGGTCGTGCAACACATCTTCGGCGGCGATTGTCTCAGCGCGGATGCGGCTCTCGGCGAAGGCCACGTCCTCGGGGATGTCCTTGCTTAGATGGTGGCAGACCATGAGCATATCAAGATGTTCATCGAGCGTGTTGCGTGTGTAAGGTCGTGTAGGGTTAGTTGACGACGGCAGCACGTTGGGATGCTCGACGACGCTGATGATGTCTGGCGCATGACCGCCACCAGCGCCCTCGGTGTGATATGTGTGGATGGTACGGCCCTTGAAGGCGGCTATTGTCGACTCGACGAAGCCGGACTCGTTGAGCGTATCCGTGTGGATCAAGCACTGCACGTCTAGCTCGTCGCACACACTCAAGCACGCGTCGATGGCCGTTGGGGTAGTTCCCCAGTCCTCGTGGAGCTTGAGGCCGCAGGCACCGGCCCTGATCTGCTCGCGGAGCGCCATTGGGTCGCTGTCATTCCCCTTACCCGTGATACCGATGTTAAGGGGCAGCGAGTCGCACGCTAGCATCATTTGGCGCATGTAATGTGCGCCTGGCGTGCAGGTTGTCGCGTTTGTCCCGGCGCTGAGAAGCAAAGTGTCAGCATGATACCCCGATCCCACAACTCGCCCGCCGGTAGGCTTACCTCGGACCTGTTCCTCCACCAAGCATTGTCGTGATACCCGACGCGATAGACTCGGACGCCTGTTGTGGGCAGATAAAATGAATATGTGTATCCAGACCTCCGGCCGTGATGATCTTGCCCTCGCCAGCCACAACATCGGTACAGCTCCCCACAATCATGCCGGGCGTCACCCCGTCCATAACATCGGGATTTCCAGCCTTACCAATGCCTACGATCATCCCCGCTTTGACACCGATATCCGCCTTGTAGATGCCAGTATAATCAACAACCAACGCGTTCGTAATCACCATATCCAAGGTGTCGGCGTCAGACCGCCCTGTCGCCTGCCCCATGCCCTCACGCAGCGTCTTTCCACCGCCAAACTTACACTCATCCCCATACACTGTAAAGTCACTCTCAACGTGAACCCATAGATCCGTACTCCCAAGGCGCACCAGGTCGCCAACCGTCGGCCCAAACATAATCGCGTACGCCGCGCGATCCATCCGGAATGGCTCCAGGAGCGCCGCATCGGCGGCAGGCTCGGGCGCATGAGAAAACCCGGCTCGCTGCAAGTTCTCAGTGATCTCGGTGGTGTGCGCGGGGTCGACTGCGCCGGAAGCAAGTCCGTTCCCACCACGGATGACCTTGGCACCACCGATCTCGACCAGGGTTATGGTCTTGGCATCGCCGGGCTCAAAGCGCACCGACGTGCCGGCGGCGATGTCTAGGCGGAAGCCGATGGCCTGGGCGCGATCGAACTCAAGCAAGGGGTTCGTCTCGACGAAGTGGTAGTGGCTTCCTACCTGGATGGGGCGGTCGCCACGACTGGTGACCTTGAGGCGGATGCGGCGACGGCCCTGGTTCAGCACGATGGCTGCAGAATCGTCCTTGACGCAGACGACGGCGCCGGGCCGGACGGACAGGGGCGCGAACAGGGGGAAGACGGACGGGTCCGGGATGGGAAGAAAGCTGCCGTACAAGGCACGGGCTAGGTCGCCGTCCTCGGTGGCAATGGGGTTGTGCACGGTGACGAGATACGTGCCCATGCGAAAGGTGCCCTCGACCTGGATTTCGTGCAGTGTTGTTGGAACCTCCGGCAGCACGTGGCGGCGGCCGAGCATGGTGGCGCCCAGTGCCATGAGGTCGGCGACCGTGTGGTTGCCATCGCGGATCAACTCCTGGATGTTGCTGGTGATGAGTGCCGTGGCCTCGGAGTGGTTAAGCCGCACACCGCGCGCCAGTCGCCGCTGGGCCAGGAAGCCCAGCTGCGAGATGGCGAGCTTGTCCAGCTAGAGAGTGTTACGCATCAGCCAGAGGCCCACATCTCCTACTCCGCTGCGTTCGAGGTTGGTTGTGTTGTACGGGTGTGGTTGGTGCAGGCATGTGTGACTAACCTCTCTCGGGACTAAATGCATGTCTTCGTTCTGCTGCACGAGCCAGCTAACGAACTTCGGATGGCAGATGCCTAATCAATGCCAAATTGGCCGAGCAGGGGAAAAGAAGAAGAAATCCCGCCCAAATTTGACGTGAAGTACTAAGGTAGGTTATCACGGTTATGGACCCTCCTCGCTATCCCCAGAAAGCCCCCCATCCGCGACTGTATCCGCAGTTGCTGCAGGAAGATCAACCTCGCTGCAGGGCGTCAGAGTGGGGATGTTCGTCCCAACCCCGCATCATCCAGATAAGAGTCTGCCGCCTTGGTTTCCGGGACATCAAAGCGATACGATTACGCCCAGTCTTATCTATTATTGCTAGACGTGGAATAACTATTTACATTTGCTTGGTATCATGTGCTGCCTTTTCCTTAAACAAAACCAGGGCATCCAAATCGTAACCGCCATGTGGCTCATAACAAAGATATCCTGCGTGAGGGCAGTTGACTTGACCCGATCCAACCGAAGACACGAAAACGTTCGAGATTAACCATAGTCGCTGGCCCCCGTGGACAACGCTCCGAAATGCCACACCAAAAACGCCGCATCATGCATCGATCAACCGCTCTTCACTCCTAGCTCCTCTGGCGAGGACCTCCTTGATCCGGTCATCCTCGACCTCACGCATCCTGCTTCTCGCCGCGTCTAGACGCTCGACGCCCCGGTTGATGGTCTCAATGTGCACGCTCAATGGCACATCGACCTTATCTCGAACCAGTTCCGGCTCTGCTACCCGCTCCCGTAAGTTATCTAAGCCAGCTTGAATCTTCTCGAGCTCTACTATGAGCTCGTTGACTTGCTTCACCGCCTCCGATCGCTGCCCATTGACTTCCCTAAGCATTGAAAGCTGGTCGTTGAGGTGGTGCAGCCGTCGCGAGTTGCCACCGACGAGCGTCCACAAGGTCCACAAAATCTCATTTTTCTGGCCTTGCACCGACTTCTGCGTGCGCGTGACAAACTCGTAGATGACGTCCAGGTGACCCTCGGTCTTGGAAAGCGTACGCAGGACCGATTGAGCCTCAACTATCAGCTGCGCGATCTTGTCTGACACCAGCGCCGTGTGCTCGACGTACTTGTCAAGCAGGCCACGCTCCGAGAAGACGGCCGGCTGAAACGGCGAGAAGATCCAGCTGGTCCAGTCGCTGATGAGACCGCGGCTCTCCTTCTCGGCCGACATGCTATCGAGATAGCGTGACGTCCAGCGGTTAATACTAATAACCGAGTCGACCGCTGAGCCAACATGCGTGTTGAACTTCTGGAGCTCGTTCGATGCACCACGTGCGGTGTCGATGAGCTCGTCAAATTCAAGCACGAGTTCCTCTTTACCCTGCAGACCGCTGTGGCGTACCATGGTGCGCAAGTCGCGGATAGACGCCTCGGTTCGCTTCATCTCCATAGGAAGTGAAACACCCTGGGCGGATTTCTCAAGGATTCCCTCAAAGTCATCTTGGACCTTCATAAGGCCGTCAAACTCGACTGGCATACCGCTTCGTGGACGTCCTTTATCACTCATCGGGATGATATCCGGACAGAATGGTAGGCTCAGCCATGATGCGCCCGGTAAACGGCACACCGGGGAGAGTGAGGCGTAGAGTGACTTTGTGGCCATATTTTGCACGATGATGACGCCGCCAAAGATGAGGTACAAGGCCAAGAATACTGCCAGAGGTTTTTGCGCATATCGAAAGGCGAGCGCAACCACACCAAGCATCCAGGAAAGGACGTTGAAAAGGGCATCGGGGAGAGACTCGGCAACTCTATCGCCGAACGCCCTTGACTGACCCTGGTCGAGGTTGTCCGACGTCTCCCGGTAGCGACCATGCTTTTCGGTGACCTGCTGCCGGCGCCGGAGACCCGGGAGCGGCGGCGGGGCGGGGCGCACCGTTTTCGATGAACGCGTGCTTCCCCGCCTGGGACTCTCAACTTCAACTGTCGGCATATAGAACTGCGGCTCGGACTCGTGGTGTTTCATAGAGTTGTTGATACTTTGGCGCACGTTCCTCGGCAGTGACGGGCTGAATGGGGTCCGCATGATGACCTGGTCGTCGTCCTCCTCTGCCTTGTCACGGAAGGTCTGCAGCGACTCGTCCTGAGAGCCGCTGATGCTGAATGGCTGCGATTCCCGAAAACTCAGGGGTTGCGAGCCGGATAGCTGCGAAGGATCGCTTGCGCTGGATATGGCTAGGTCGTCGTCGTCGTGCAAGATGGATGTGTCGAAGCTGTCGTTCTCGCCGCCTTCCACCATGCGCCAGGAGCTCTCGACATGCAGCTCCCGTTTTCGCGTGCCTGCCATGGCCGGTCGCGTCTTGCCCCGAAATAATAAGGATGGCGAAGGGAACGCGTCGCTGACACGAACGCGTGGGTGACCAAGATATTTAGGCTCCGATGAGTGGATGACGAGATGTCTGACACTCGTGGTCACGCGCCTCGCGTCACTGGATTCGAAGGCGGAAGCAGCCGTTTATAGGTCGTGGGGGTTCTCGGTGGAAACAGTGCTCAGTGCTCGGACTGCTACTTCATGACATCACGTTGAAAAGGGTAAGGCGTCCAAGGGCGTCTCATAGAGAGTGACTCACGGCAAGGCAGCAGCAGCAGCAAGCCAGAAGCGTCGGGAAGGCATAGAAATATTATCGCATTTGGAGGAAAGACGCAGATGGACTGAAGAGAGACATCTCATTGAAGTCGCCACGCCATCGCCCGGTTTGCGGCTGATGGGGGGTAGCATGGGGTCTGATGTCAGGACTCGAGGAACGGGTGGCTGGGACGGCCGCGAGACTCTCTGCTGCGATGGTTACTGTGTGCGATAACTGAAATCAGCAGGCAAAGCACCGTGCGAATCGGATCCGTCACATGGACTGGCTGTCTCACTCCCGGGCTGACACAAACCAACCCCTGGTCGCTGCAAGGGTCATTGAAGGTCCTAGCCAATCATGAGAAGCATCTCGAGAAAGCTTGGCTTGCAGGCCTAAAAGTTCGGGTGGGTCAAAAGTGATTCGACGACGACAGCAGCCTCCGCGAATCTGAGCAACAAAGCAGCGAACACTTGACGGCATCTCGAGCCAGCACAGCAACCGATTGAACGGGATGCGCCTTCTGCAAGCGTCGAGATGGGCCTCGCGCGCGCTTATAAAGACCCCAAAGGTGCCGTTGCGCCTCTGCTCGTCATGCCCTAGCACGCCTCCGAAACCGCCAGCCGATCACCGGAATCTCGGAGTGCAGCAAGAGCTCTTCACGACGTCCATCTATAGCCCCGGGTCACCAATCTTTCTCCCCAATGGCGCACGCATATTCAACCGCCTCGTCGAGTTTCTGCGGAAGCATTACGTGCGCTATGGCTTCCAAGAGGTCATCACGCCGACCATCTTCAAGAAGTCGCTCTGGGCCAAGTCGGGCCACCTGCAGAACTACGCCGACGATATGTTCACCGTGACAAGCACGTCGCAAGAACGCGCCGACAGGCAGGAGGATAGTGGCGAGGTGGAAGAGTACGGACTCAAGCCCATGAACTGCCCGGGCCACTGCCTGATCTTCGCATCGAAACATCGCAGCTATCGCGACCTGCCGATCCGATACGCCGACTTCAGTCCGCTTCACCGGAATGAGATTTCTGGAGCTTTAAGCGGCCTTACGCGTGTGCGAAGATTCCACCAGGATGATGGGCATATCTTCTGCCGGCCGATACAGATCGAGGAGGAGATCCGCAAGACGCTCGATTTCATCCGAGTAACCTACGACGTATTACGCCTTGGGCCGTATCGGCTGGCGCTCTCCACAAGGCCAGAGGAGAACTATATGGGCAGCCTGGAAGACTGGGAACAGGCGGAAAACGCTCTGAAACGGGCGTTGGACATGAGCGGGCAGGCGTGGACCATCAACGAGGGCGATGGCGCGTTTTATGGACCGAAGATTGACGTCATCCTACAAGATTCGGACGGCAAGGAACACCAGACGGCCACAATCCAGCTTGACTTCCAGCTGCCCAAGAGATTCGAGTTGGAGTACCTGGCTCCAGCCCCGGAGCTGGAGCAGAAGGGGGAGACGACAACAGATGCAGACCTGCTCGCAGTTTCGGGGCCGGTTAGGCCGGTGCTCATTCACCGCGCTGTGCTTGGCTCTGTGGAACGACTGATGGCGCTACTGATCGAGCACTATAATGGAAAGTGGCCTTTCTGGCTGAACCCTAGACAAGGCATCATCCTCACGGTGAACGACAGCCAGCCCACGGTGGATTGGGCCTATCACACGCGAGACATATTACTATCCCAGACATCGGCTGATTTCGGGCCGGGCTCGACCCCAATCCAACTCGCTGTGGACGTCGATGACAGCGCACGCAGCTTGCCGCTCAAGGTGCGAGAGGCAAAGACGAAGGGGTACGGCATGATCGTTGTTGTTGGACCGAAGAACGTCGCGAAGGGGTCCGTAACGGTCGACGCCACGGGAATACCTCAGGCGGGCGAATCGCCACAAGAAAAGGGACTGGAGATGACGCCAAAAGAGCTGAGACAATTCATGGCGACGAAGGTCGAGGCTTACAGGTGACACCAATCCGCAAATGAGGCCGGTGTCCCATACGGATGTGAATTCTTAGAGCACGAGGTGCTGTATGATGTGTAGGTTATGCTGTAGATAGATGTATCAATTGTCAAACCCCAGCTCACCGATAAGATAAAGCTAGCGATGACGCAGGGCGGCCCGCACTAATTGCGGGGCCTCTTGGCCGCGGTTCCTGACCGACACCCTGCATCTTGCAACCCCTCGCTCTGTTCACGGATCCAGCAAGACGCCAAAACACCACTCACAAACCAACACCATGGACCTCACAACCCCATCCGATTCTCCGCCGAACTACATAACGGCGGCCGCTACCCATGGCATCCGCCTCCGCCAATCCGCTCCCGTCAAGCGCGGCCCCAGACCCTTTGAGCTCCCCATCCTCACGTACCTCAAAGACAAGCGCGTTATCCTTGCCTCGGCCTCGCCGCGCCGCCGTGCCCTCCTTACCCAGATAGGCATCACCAACCTCGAGGTTCTCCCTTCCACACAGCCCGAAGACCTCGACAAGGGCTCGCACACCCCCGAAGAGTACGTCGCCGCTACCGCGCGCCGCAAGTGCCTCGACGTGTACGAATCCGCCCTCGCAGTCCAGGAAGCCGCCACAAAGGATGGCGGTGCCGTGCCTGCCGACCCTGCGCTGGTCATCGCAGCGGACACGGTGATTGCCACGCGGGGAGGGCAGATCCTTGAGAAACCACGCAATGAAGCGGAGCATGTCCGCACACTCAAGCACCTCCGGGATACACGGTCGCACAGAGTGCTGACGGGGGTGTGTGTACTTGCGCCGCGGGCGGATGCCGCCCATCCGGGGTATGAAATAGCGACGCATATGGAGGAGACGCGAGTGTATTTTGCGCAGGCGGATGATGGGCTTCCAGATGATGTGATTGATAGCTATGTTCGCACAAGGGAGGGGGCCGATAAGGCGGGAGGATATGCGTTGCAGGGGATAGGGGGGATGGTGTTGGTGGACAAGGTCGAGGGGAGTGTGGATAATGTGATTGGGCTGCCGGTGAGGAAGTGCCTGCAGTTGTGTGAAAAGGTAATATTTAGACAAGAAGAGGAGGAAGGGGACGATGGGTCTGACGAGGAAAACTGAAGGTAGATCATGATTCCATGTCGATAACTGAAGGGCAGCCAAAAAGTGGAAGTCTCCAGCAAGGGCTTAGTGCAGATGAATCACTCGCTCTGGCTATGGCAGCTTCGCGGTAAGTAGAATATGATTACACCAACAAAACTGTTCAGCTCCTTGTTACGAGCCCTACTTTGTGCGTATTATTGTATTATTACCCTTCTTTGCCAGCATCTCTGGACAACGTTCCGGACTTACAGACGCCTGGCCCATTTCCGTATTTCGCCTTTTTTATCTTCTATTTTATGGCCAAAACCCCACCAAACGCCAATCCAAAAATTTCACCTCTCTTTGCTATTCGATGATTTGGGAAGTCTCAGTGGATGTGCTTCCGTATTGAAAACATAGTCGTCCAGGCTGATCAGTCCCGGGTCAGAAAATATCAAGTAGAAATACTTCAGTGTCTCAGCAATCCAGTAACTCTGCCATATTGTTAGCATACGTCTCTCCCGAAGTCGCACCCAAAAAGAAACACGACAAACTCACCTCCATCGCATCAATCTTCGTCGTGAACCCTTCATCCTGTACGTCCGCAATAGCTGAAAAGGCGTACTTGGTCTCAGTAGCCTTTCTGATCGACTGAAACATGTGCCACGCCACATCCAGTAGGTCGGCCTTCCCTGTGATTCTGTACAGGATGAATATACTCTCGATTGCCTCGGGTCTCAAAAGATACTGTTGATCACGCATCACAGAGAACGGTTTCGGCAGTGGCACAGCCCCAGCATCCCCCAAAGAAGGGTTCCGCTCACGCCATACCGTCTCGTTCCATTTACACTGCGCGAGGTCGGCCGTCTTCTTGCATGGTATCACCGCTGATATCTCGGGCATGATTCCGGTGGGGAAAACTTCATACGCATATGAACAGCCGCGGGCAAGCTGCTCCCCGATCTTGACGTGCTCGTCTTCATGGAAGAGCTTCCCTCCTAGGGCAAACATGCCACCAGCGAAGCAACCAACTAGTGAGAAGTATTAGTGTACCGTTCCCCATTTCAAGGCAAGCAGCAGTCAAGGGGGTGTCTCAGGCATGATTAACTCTCCCTGAGCCACCCAGGGCGACCATGAGACACTTGAAGGTGGGTTCGGAGCTGTTGGTTTGACATACGGTGAGAAACGTCTGGCAAGAGTTCAATGATCTTTCCGTTGGAGAGCACGGTGCCCGAAAATAGGATGTCCGGTGGACTGGCTGGGTATGAGTCGGGCAACATCGGCCGGAATAGGAGATGGTGCTTGATCGACTCCATCGCTTTCAGGTGGAGCCGTTTGTAAGTCTCGTCCAGGCCGCCTAAAAGAGCGTAGGTTTTTGAGAAATACTCATAGGCCGAGTCGGACATTGCCCCGAGCGAGAAGGCGTTGTCTTCCGTGATGAAGCCGCTTTTAAGATCGATAAAAATGGGCCACATCCCAGGCAGTTTTGTTTCGTCCTGTGTCCTCTCGAAGTGTTTCTTGATGTTGTCTACAACGCTGTAGAACTTTGGGTCGCCTGTCAGTTGCGAGAGTCTCGTAAATTCCAGAGATAGTGTCCCAACGGCCGCAGAGGCTTCCCGCTTGCTGGCAACTAGCAACCCCTCCTGGACGGCTTTGAAGTCGAACGCATTGGCAGGAAGGTTGTTGGGTGTGTCAAAGGCAGCGTATAGCATTTCCCCGAGTTCTGCAGCCTTCTGGAGGAGAGCTTTCTCCCCGCTCAGATCATAGGCCGACAACAGACCACCAAGATATCTGATATTGGTCTCGAACAGACTGCAATCTCGTGACGTGCTCTTGGCCCAGTCAATTTTTCCAACCATCCGTACAGCCTGTTTGAATTCCTTCTTGAGGTCCATGATCCATAGTGTTCCAAGGGAATCGACCAACGTAGCACCCCAACCATTGAATGTGTCGACGCCTCGTAAGGACTGTGGTAGGACCTGATCCTTACCCCAGGCGTATTCAGAATAGGTGGACCATGACTTGATGGCGGCATCCCGGACTGCGTCTCGTCGCTCAGCCTGAGTTTTGTTATGGGTCTCGTTCAACTCGTCCTGTGAAAAGACGTGCTGGATGGGTGGCAAGTCGCGGGGAAGTCCTTCGGGGAGCCCCGTCATAGCCGATTCTGGAATTGGGAACCTGGCCCGCCGGTTGGCCCAGTCAAAGCTAGTTGGGACATAGCGGTTTCCCCAGGTTGCCTGGTAGGGGACCCTGTCTGTTCGATCCAGGAGAAAATAGGTGACAAGGAGAGAGCAAGCGACGAGCAGAGCAATGCGTTGAAACTTAGGCTGGGGAATTAAGACGGTCATCTTTGCGGGAGAACATTGCTCCCTAGCAGCGAGCAAGAACGACGGCAGCTGAAGGGAGGGTCATGAAATGTAATGTGGAAAGGGAAGAGGCGGCGAGATTAGGGTGGTTCAATTCGAGGGCATCACATCTAGGCCCAACACTTGAACTGAAGAAGGGGAGAGGGGAAAAGGGAGGACAAGTGAAGTTGGAATTGGTACAGGTAGGTAGGTATTAGACCAAGAGGCTAGGCAAGGTACCTAAGTTAGCCAGTTAGCCTTGGTGTGTCGAAACGCGCCATGCGCCATAGTTAGCCTAAAGGGCGCCGGGCATCAGGTCTGAGACAGGGAGTCCGTCTGCCAACACGGCCAAAACTTGTTTTTGACCAAGAGCCGGAGCTTTAGACGGGCTGCTCGCCAGAATGCCACTGTGCAGCTCCTGGGAACAGGATGAACGCCCCTGGAATCCTTGCTCTGTTTGGCTGTCAGAGTCCCGCAATGACCAACCCGGTGGAGACCACTTGCTGATCCGCCGCAGCTGTCGCACAGCGCTATACGAGGGCCAATTTCACCCTCCAGGGAACTACAAGGACTGGAGGGCGAGCGAAAAAGGAGAAGACAAGCTGCGCCTGCAGGAGCGGCTGAAAGAAGGCTACATGATAATTCTCCGACTGTTGGACCAGTGTCCGGAAACGAGCCCCGAACAAATACCGGCGCTATACGGCGCTAGCTGAAAATGGCGGCTTGTCCAGGTTTTGGCTCAAACCCAGCACGCCGAACTTGCTTTGAGAAACCCGCTATTGAAACAGATACCTGAAAGTGGTGCCTTGATGCAATTGTGACCAGACCAGAGGCAATTGACTATCCTCGTGCTGTCAGGCAAACTGATAATGTCCCAGTTCGACTCCACGGCCTCGAATGTCAACCCTGACGGCGTCAGTTGCCAAGCCTCCGCCAAGCTCCCAAGCTCCCCACCCCTGTTCAGGCAAAATGCGGGGCCCTAGTTGCTTTCTTATCACTTATCGCAAACCTCAAAATTTTGGGACTTTGTTCACGACTTCACCGACAGCACAAGCGGCTCAGCTCAATCCATTCTGCCTCGCCATCCCCGACTTCACACAAAAGTCAAGCAGTCATGTCATCACTTCGGAACACGTAAGATTCTCAGATCCTCCATCTACCGAACCATGAGTATGAAAACTGACCATCTTCTACATCTAGTGTCCAGCGGCGCGCCCATCGTGAGCGCGCGCAGCCGCTTGAGCGACAACGGCTCGGCCTTCTCGAGAAGAAAAAGGACTACCAGAAGCGCTCCAAGGACTACAACAAGAAGAAAGTCGTCCTCAAGTCCCTCCGCGAGAAGGCAGCCGAACGCAACGAAGATGAGTTTTACTACGGCATGATGTCGCGGGACGGGCCCGGCTCGTCCATCACGCGGGGCAGCAAACGATTCACAGGCAAGGTCGAGGGCGACCGCGGCAACCGTGCCATGGATGTGGACATGGTACGACTTCTCAAGACACAGGATCTGGGGTATTTACGGACGCTGCGGAACGTGGCAGCCAAGGAGCTCAAGGAGCTGGAGGAGAGGTTTATCCTAGCAGGAGGTGCGGATGTGGAGGAAGACGACGAAGATGATGAAGATGACTACGGAATGGCAGCCCCCAAGGCTGCGACAAGCCAAAAGCCGAAGAAGGTTGTCTTCTTTGACACAGACGAGGAGAGGAATAAAGCGCTAGAGGACGCCGAGGAAGACGACCCGCAGTGGGAGGATGAAGAGGAGGCGGACGAAGACTCACCAAAGGCAAAGGAAGCGGCACGGAAAGCACAAAACCTAGAGAAACTAGAGAAGAAGCTCCGCAACGCAAGAAAAAAGCTCAAGGCTCTCTCGGACGCAGAGTTTCAGCTCGAGCTAGTGCAAGCAAAGATGGCAAAGACGGCAACATCAGGAGGTTTCACCAAGAGTGGGCACAAGATCAAGGTTCGCGAGAGGAAAAGGTAGCGGGGTGGAAAAAATGTTTTGCTTCTTTGCCCTCCAGGGGGCTTCCTTTCCCGCGTCTTCTGTCTTGGGTGGTATATATCCATTCCCTCCCGAACGAGCAGGATGATGATGAGAGGAGCGAAGAGTCTGGCTTTCGCTTTCCTTCTCTATAGGTTTGTGTGTGTGTGTGTGTGTGTGTGCGTGTGTGGGATGTGGGCGGCTTATTACCATATCCATGCATGAAAGAAAAGAGACTAATACCCAACGCCGCCAGAAAATTCCATATACCCATCATGAATACACCCCATGATATTGCCATTCCATCATAGCCCATGTCCCGGTGCAGTTCCATCCCATTACGGTCTCAGACTCGTTTCCCCCTCTTAGCACCACCATCAAATCAGAGCTTATCCGAGCTCAGACACTTTACGAGGCTCGTTAAGGCCTTGAATACTAGCGCAAAGCACCAAACAACACACTTAAACAAGACAGTCAGCAGCGCAATAAGGCCCCGGGCCACGCCGGGCACCTTCTCCTTGTCGCCGCTGCCCCTCTTAAGGTCGCTCGTCTGGCTCTCAAGATCCATCTCAAACTGTTCCAGCCTCGTCTTGGGCGGGCGGTGTCTTGATTTCTTGTGGGTATCGGCGATCTCCTTCTGCCGCTGCTTCTCCTCGCGCTTGCTCTCGCGCCGACTTGCCCTACTGATGCGGCTCGACCGGCTCCCGCGGCTGCTGCGCTTCGACGGCGCCAGGCTCCCGCCAGGCCCGCCGAACACGGGCGGCGGCTCAAAGGCCTCAACCTGCGGGAACTGGTCGTCGGCATGGGCGACGAGGACTAGCGCCGCCACGGCCGCGTCGACAATGTACACGGCGTCGATCTTGGCGGCGATCGAAGTATCGACCTCCAGCCAACCAGCGCCGGTGCCGTCGCGCGTAAGTCGTGCCAGATGCACGGGCGACTCGAGGTGCTCGAGGGTGTACTCGGTGCGGCTGTACGCCGGGTTGCGCTCGATGGTGACGCAGAACGGCACGGCGAGGGCCGGGTGCACGAGGAAGTGGTTGCTTGAGTCGGCATCCCACACCAGGCGTGCGCACTCGTGCTCGGCCAGCGCGACGGTGGTGGCGTCGTTGGCGCGGTCGGCCACGAGCCGGGAGGCGGCTGTCGGCCATAGCTGCGCGATGAGGCCGTCGTTGGGCGGCTGGCGACGGGATGCCTCCTCGAGTTGCGTGCCCAGGACTTCCTGCCAGTGCTTGGCGTCGTGCTTGAGCTCGGATTTACTGGGTGAGGAGCCCCGCTGTGGCGAGGGCGAGGGCGTGCTGCCGCCGCGACCGTCGAGGCTAGAGCCAGGCTTGGGGCCCTTGAAGGACTTGTTGGGGTCGTACCGCGAGAGGGAGACCCAGGCCGACACCGAAGTCGGGTCGACGCGGAGGTTGTAGAAGGGTTGGGAGGAGGCTGATGATAGTGTGTATACCGGCGCGTCGGGCTGCGTTGTCATCTTGAGGCAGAAGATGCGCCCCTCGAGCGACGAGGCCTTCCATCCGTTGGTCACCTTCCACAGCGCGCGGAGCTCCTCGGTCGTGCTGACGGGAGGGATAACGGTTGGCTCGTGGTTTCGGCGGGGCTGGCCCCCAGGCGTCATCCCAGGACTCTGCATGGGCATGCCGGGGCTGCGAAGGGGCCCCCCGTCGGCACTGTTGCCTCGGGGCGAGTACATAGGCCGGCTAATGGCGGACTGTGGGATCTGAACGGTGCTGGTGTGCGTCGGGTAGTAGTCCTGACGATCCAGGGCCACTTCCGGGTTATACTGGGGGAATATGGAACGGAGGGCGGGCTCCGGCGATAGAGATGAGGAGGCTCCATACTGCTGATGGCTGCCGCTTGCGCCCGCCGGAGCGTAGATGAGCGGCGGTTTGGCGATGGAGCTCACGCTCGGGCTGCGGACAAGCGTCTTGGCTTCCGAGAGAGCGGTTTCGCACCGTGGCGGCACGTCGGCCAGCGATATAGCGGTGAACTGCTCCACCGGTGCTCGGCTCCCCACCGTCGTGTCCAGGGCCGGCGGTTGCGGTCGATACGATGGTTGTTGATGTGGCTGTTCCTGGATTTCCTGCCGTTCCTGTTCCTGTTGCTGGCGCTGGTAATGCTGCGAGAACGGCCATTGCTGCTCCTGAGGTTGCCCCTGGGGTTGCTCCTGGGGTTGTTCTGGGTCGACGGGGTGATCCAAGGCATGCTGCCAGGGGTTATTGGACTGCCGCTGCTTCCCTTCCCTCGTGGACGACGCCCTCCGCACCGACGGTTGTCGCCCATTGCGTGGCTCACTGCGTGGGGGCGTCTGCTCTGTCGAGATGGATGGTCTTCCCTGGGGCGTTTGGGCTCTTGGCCTGGATTGTTGGTTCCGCGATGGCGGCCTGGTGTTGGGGAAAAGGGAGAACCCCCCGGCCGAGTGTGGTGTCGCCATGTCTGCCCTTCTTTTCCCGCCGTTCGATGAGGCAAGGCGAGTGGCTACTTGTCCTCCACCTTCTTCCTTCCTGCACCCGATTCCTCAGTCCTCCGAGCCGGCAGGGAGATCACAACAGTGTAGAGAAAGCGGCAGTGGACCTGCTACCGGGACATGATGCTATGATCGCAGATCACAGTGGGGAAGAGAACGATCCAGGACGATATTCACGGTGACACAAGCCGACCGGTCGTCATCAGTAGCAGCACATGAAGAAAGACCGACGGTGCGGAAACACGCAAACACGGCATGGGGACAATTCATTTCTTAAACACACATCAGCCTGCGCCAAACAACCTGCCTACCAAGCAGCCGCCTGCGAACCGCGGGCCTTGAAGCTACCTTTGCCCCCCCAGCACGACCTGCGAGGCAAAGCGGCAGGATCGCATCCTGGGCCAGAGCGCGAGGCGAGCACATAATCCCTGTCCTACCGTGGTACCATAACATGGAACCTTTCGTGTATTCATACACCCAGCACACACGCCCGCGGTAGTGTGTGCGGATGCGGATGGGGGGGGGGTTGGACAGGCGGCGGGTTGGTGCAATGGAAGTTGGTGGGGGGAGCGGTAGAGGGGGTGAAGTGCCCTGTCCGTGCAGCTCCCATCTGGACAGGTCTTTCCGTCTGCACTGCGATGCTGGGTATTTTTAAGCGCTGGCTCTGCTTCCAGGTTGACCTCTGCTCCTCCCTCTGCTGTCGCCGTTGGCGGGTACGAAGCGGGAAGATGTCGTGCTGTGATTCGCCGCGTAGGCGCTCAAAATAGATGGCCCCATCTCAGAGATTAGGCCGGCCCAATCATAACCCGCGCTGGGGGGTCCTGGCCAAAGCCTCGCATCCAATCACTGCCGGAGTCACACTGCATCTTTGACGCCCGAGAGATGGCCCTGCGCTACATCCTCTCTCGCACTCACTTGTCGGCCGTCTGCGACTGTGAACGGCAAGCTGTGGAGAGCAGTCCATTCCGTGCTCTCCCGTCGGATTGCGAGAAAGCCGTGTGTATTTCGGAACCTCGGCAGGGTTCCAGTGGGATGGCAAGTTGAGACCCAATGGACCTCGACATTGGCTTACCTTCACATTGGCTCCGGGCGGATGCACTCACGTTGTCGGCAGCTATCCGTACAGAACATTCCGTCTGCCTCCCGCCAGCGCCCCATATCCTCCCGAGTCTGCAAGTGCACGGCGGAGAATCCGCTCTTTTCTCCGCGGGAGGCGGTTCGGGTGCAGAATCGATCTGACAGATGTCTGCTCGGGGTTCTTGCAGGCCACAGGTGATTGACTAGATACCTTAGCCTTGTGAAATGTGAGCCGGGAGCACAATCATCCAGACCTCTCTGATGAGCCGTGCCATATCAGCCATATTTTACACAATTGAACCCACGGCTACGGATACCCAGGAAAAACCAGGTTACAAATGCCGCGATAACAAAGAGGCTGGGAAGCCAGACAGCCGCCAAAACCAATATTTCTAGTGATGCTCTCGCAGGTTTGCCGCCGGGACGGTAACTGTGGCGCCTAACCATCCGGCGGATCTTACTCATCCTGGCGTCGATCTCGAGGAGTCTTGGCCTCCAAAAGGGTCAACCTATTTCAGTTCAACAACACCTGGACGCCGTCGTGCGGACCCCGTACTTCAAAAGCTTCCCGTGTCTTGTGTAGACACTAGCGTTCCTTTACATACCCATCTGTCATGAGGTTTCATACGCACTACACACCCAAATGCAGACTGACAGTCTGGGCGTACTTTAACGTGCCGTCTCGCTGCACCGCATATAGGATTGGATATAAGGTATGCAAGTTGAGCCTCGCCGATTTTGCGGGGATTCACTCTGGGAGAGACACATCCGTTTAATTTGCATTGTTTTGCCTCGCTTCCTCCCGTCTCCCGTCCTGCCCCCAAACAACGCACATCGTTGTGGCCTGATTTTCTGGCGGCCGTTTGCTTGGCTGGATGTGTGACCTGTGAGAGGTGTTCTGCCCCCGGGTTCGAGAACGCAGATATAGCTTCCTATCGGCAGTCGAAACAACAACGGCGATCCTTCATCCGGCCAAGCGCCGCCGCCGTTTGAACTCGGCCGCAATAGCCACGGCCGCACCAAAAATACTTTCCTTGGAACTAGCCCCGGTTTATGTTTGGTCGACGGCCATGACCTGCCGGCCACGGCCAAGCCGGGAGGTTCCCCATGGAACTGATATAGGCATTTTGGAAGTCGGAAGCCCAAATACCCCAAATCCCATCCTATTTCAGCCTTTCACACTGTAGCGGGACAGATGCCCAGGTAGCAAGTACGTAATCGTGGTCTCAATAGGCCTTCAACCCACTATAATTAGCATGAGCGGCACATGTAGACCTTAGTAGCACCGATGGGCTCGGGGACATGCTGCCAGAAATGGGTAAGGTATGCGTTCGTCATCAACAACTGCGTGGGGTTGAACGACACATGTCGTTCAATTCACGTGGAGTGAAGGTGCAACTTTACCAGATCTCCAGTCAACTTCGGAGCGAGGGAGGGGCTCACGCAGGCCCCCAGCTTACTAGGTACACGATGCTCTATAATAAACACACTAGGAAGTCTCAGATACCCAGCAAAGGGAGTGACGGCCAAAGGCGAGATAATCAGGGAGACCTCTAGCTAAAGGGACGCATGAGAGAAAAGGGACACTAAAATAATGTCAGTGGGATGGAGGAGTGTGAGCACGGATGGGTGGGGTTGGGCCGTCGTGGCATACGTGGTAGTAGAGTCTTGGAGTTCAATAGGAGGGAAATCATGGGCGGGCCGTTTAAACTCTCGAGGACATTCAAACATGGCTATGGATATTACCTCAGCCTTCTCCTCCTCCTCTTGCACCCCTCTTACACCAAACAGGGTAGGTAGGTGGGTGTTATTCGTCCTGAGACGTACCTCCCATGAGGGGTTTTATGCCTATTTCAATGATAGTTAGATACATTATGCTTTGGTGTCACGGAATCCCTGTGAGCGATAGTAAGAAAATGTCTGTTTATGTAAACTTGGTTGAAACTGCTCGATGTATCCGGGCAGTCATGGGGTACCTTCGGTAATATCGGACGTCACGATGTCCCCAAGTACCTACCTACCTACCTATTTTATGAGATAGGGTGTTTGCACGTACCTAGGTAGTATATTTAGCTTGGAAGGGAGTTCTCAAGGAAAGTGCCTTCGCAGGAATGTGCTTGCCTGGGCCCGACTGCCCTCACCTGCCACGTTTTAGGGAGGCTGGAGACAATTAGAGGAAATTGGAATTGTTTTAAGCTGCTACCCCATTTATTTGTATCTTTCGTCAACCGCTGGACGTCAAATCCGAAGTGTTGGATTTTGAAAGCATTGCTCACCATTAGGTAGGTAGCTGACCGAGCCCCGCGCGAAAGTCCGGCGGTCATCCGGGTGGCTTGCGGAATAAGTGCTGGCGTCAAGCCGGAGCCAAGCCCGAAAGGGGTTCCCTCCCCGCCCGAAACCGGCAACTGAAGGATCATCGACAATGCATGGGCCAATGACCAAACGAAGTAAGACGAATGAGCCCGCCTCGACAGCTTCAATTTCAATATTTTATTTACGACTTTGCCACCCGAACGCTAGACCGTAAATACTCGCCGGTTGGACTGGCTTACCTCTCTCTGTATTGTGGAAGCTTGCCCATCAGAAATCGTGAGAAACTGCTAGATATTTAAAGAAATTACCTTAAACCAGGAAACCCGGTATCTTTTCCTCGATCCCAATGAATCAAAATATCGTCGTTATAGGGTAGGCCACCCAATGGGTCACCTTTCAGCTATTATTACCTAGAACTAACAACCACACCCAAGAGCCGGGGTTATCGGCTTGAGCTCCGCCCTCTTACTCCAAGAGGCCGGATACTCCGTCACCATCGTGGCCAAGGACTTCCCAGCTCCGTTCGAGACCATCGACCGCCTCGCTCAGATTAACTTCACGTCGCCGTGGGCTGGAGCGCATAACCGCTGGGTCCCTCCTTCACCCTCAGGAGAGAATGCCCGAGAACATGCCCTCTCCCTGAATACCTTCACTCGCATGCGCACCCTCGCCTCGGACACCGCCGCCGGAAGTAAGCGCCCGGTTCAAGCGGTTTTTCTCCCCGTTGTTCCCCTATTTGCTATCCCCACGAGCCTGGAGCACCAAGAGTAACCCAAAATGTAAAATATCAGCTTACATTTGCCACAGTCACTCTCATGAAGGGCATCGAATATCTCGAAGCGCCAGCAGTCGAGTACACATCCATTACCGAAGCCCGCGCAGCATCAGAACTACACCTCCCCGGCTTCCGCCTTCTGGCCAGTGACGAATTTCCCGATGATCGCGTCAAGTGGGGCTGCGAGTATGACACCTGGTCCATCAACCCAATGGTCTACTGCAGCTTTCTACTCCGGCGCTTCGTGTACCGTGGCGGACTCATCCTAAAGCGCGAGTTGCGCGCACCGAATGAGGTGTTTTCGTTGCTCCCGTCACAGCTAGGCATCGATGATGCGAATGGAGGCATTGGTGCTGTGGTCAACGCCTCAGGGTACGGGTTTGGCACCGATCCGAACATGTTTATCACACGCGGCCAGACGTGCCTAGTAGCGAACGAGTGTAAGGCGACAGTGACGCGGCAGAATGCAGATGGGAGTTGGACCTTCTGCGTGCCTCGGGGCTTTGAGGGGGGCACTGTCATCGGAGGAACCAAGGAGGTGGATGATTGGAGCACAGAACCGTCGGTGGAAGTGCGGGAGAGGCTGCTGGGTAGCTTCCGGGGGACGTACCCTGCCATCTTAGGAGATTCCGGGAAGTACTCTGTTCTTTGCGATATTGTTGGTCGGCGACCTACCAGAAAGGGAGGACCGAGGATAGAAGGTGAGATTGTTCAGGGGGGAGGGTTTATAATGCATGCTTACGGTCTTGGTGGGAGGGGGTTCGAGCTCTCCTGGGGTGTGGGGGAGGAGGTGGTCAAGGGGATAAACGTTCACTTGAAAGGGTGAAGAGATCTAGTCGTGGCGTTGAGAACAATACCTGAAAACCATCTCCCAGCCCACTTGAAGGGCGTCGTGCCGAGGGTTTTCCACCATATTAGTTGAGTTGTGGTCAGTGAAATAAGTCTTATACGTGTTGAATGGCGCAGATTGCGGTCTGCCATTCTGGCGTAGTAAATATACGATAGGTAGGGGGGTTGCGGCCAAAAAGGCTGCGAATGCCCTCAACGCGCAACGCGCAACGAAGGATAAAAGGCACTGGCTTCCATGTTCAACTATATCTGGGTATTCCCCTGGTTTTAGTTACACGTTATTGTACAGAGTGGCGTCTCCCTCCTATCCTTACGATGCAGACACAGCATCCATCTCGGGCCAATCCGAAATCCCGAAGCTTTGTATGCGCGATACCTGGGGATTTCACTCTCCCAATCGTGCCATTTCAGCCCAAGATCTTGCCTCAAAGGGGGGTGCTCCCCGCTTCGACATGGGAACGGGCAGATATACCCCTCGGCCACACGCGCTCTCCTTCTCGGAGAAAACTAAGCCTTGAATTAGAAGGAGCCCGCCGGCCTCATCCACAACCAACTCCCATTCACACACAACCGACCCAACCCCTCCAGCATGTGTCACCTCGCAGAGCCATCCTCCCCAGCACCACTCTCTTCTATCCTGGTTCTCGTCGGGCTCGCAAACCCTCCGATCCTCCCCGGGCGCTTGAGCTTCTCCATCTCCTTCCTCGCCTCCTCCTTATCCTTCTCCGGCAAGCCCCACCACTCACGCAGGAACTTCTCCTGCTCAATCTTGCGGCGGGCTTTGCGTTCCTTCTCGCGCTGGCGCTCGATGCGGCCGGCGAACCATTCCTCGCGCGCGGCGTCCTGCTCCTCGGGTGTGGCGTGCGCCTTCATGCAGCTGTTCATGACGCGGTGCGGCTCGCGGCAGGCCCAGGAGACCGTAAATGTGCGACCGAGAGCGCATTCGGCGAAGGCTATCACCCCGACGTGTTAGCGACGTTGACCCAGACAGATAGATTTCTAGTAACCGGGGGAAGGAAGCCTGGCTCACCTTTGATCTCGTCGGTGCACCTGCTTCGCACACGGGCATAGAAGACATCTCGGACCTGCGCCTCCTGGGAGGCAGATAGTGGTATGGGATTGCGCGAGGGCACTGCTTTTGCGAGACTGTCGTCCCTTTTTTGCTGTTCTCCGTCTCGTGCTAGACTGTCGTCTTGGGCGGCCATTGCGGCCATTCGCCTCTGTGGGTGCTTTCGTTTCCGGTCACCGTTACCTCTGGTCAATTTCCAGAACCATAGAGAGTGTTCCAGGCTTCGGGGGGCTGCCGTATTTGGGGGTTGAAGGTTTCGTTTGGTCGGCGTGGGTATGGTGTCGAAAGAATGAGGAAGTCGTTCGACAAGTCCGTGTGGCGTGTTCGCGGATTTCGTTGCTCAAGCCACAGCTGGGCGAGCTTCAGCCACCGTCATCCAATTCCTTGACTTTCCTGCCCCTGCACTAACACAATTGAAGGGAATACAAAGTAAGGTAAACCATAGGTACAGTACTTTGATAAAGACGCAGCGTTTTACACATGATTCAAATTTAGTGAGACGGTATCGCTTGGCTAATAATCCCGGCTCGTATTTCTCTTCGCTACTTTGTATTTCTTCTGTTTTCCTACCTCCCCATTCTCACAACCTACCTCCGTCCTCGGCGGTCCCTTCAGATTCCGACACCTGAGCCCGATCCCGATCCCGATCCAGGTCCAGGCTCTCCTTCTCCTTCTTGCCCTTCTTTCCAAAGTTGCTGAGCCATCTCACAGAAGCCTTGTTTCCTCCGTCCTTGCTCTTCACGCTGCCGGACGCTGGTGCGAGGCCGGGGCTGCTGGTGACGCTGTCATAGCTGCGCGCGACCAGATTCATGCTCGACGCCTCGTCGGCGATAATCTCCTCGAAATCGCCGATGCTCGATCGCTCTAACGAGAACGCCCGATCTGAGTTAGCCCCGCTGGCTACGCTGCTAGGACCCTTCTTGAAGAGGCCTGACTCCTTGCTCCCGAGCCGCCCTGGCAGACTGAACTTGCCCGAGCTGCTTTTCCGGAACAGTTTGCGGACGACATTATCGTCTTTGATGCTACCCGCCAGCCCACCGCTTGTCGGCTCCGACGGCGTGTTAGAGAAGGGCTGATCTAGAGACAGGGAATCCCGCGATTCAGACAACGATGTTTGCGTGTGGACCGAGTATCCGTCTCGGGATTGGCGTGAGTCCGAAGGAGAGTCGATGTCTATGAACGGGGGGTGTGCCGCATCGGGTGTAGACGCCAGCTCTTTGCCCTTGGACTTGTCTTTGGACTCCTTGTTCTTATCCTTGGATTTGTGCCCATCCTTGGTCTTCTTGCCCTCCTTACTGTCTTTCTCCGACTTGGGTTTAAAAAGCGAGCCGATGAAGGCCGGCGCATTGGGGTTCAGGCGGGCCAGAGCTTTAGACGATTCCAGAGCTTTCGACGCTTCCAGGGCCTTGGAGGATTGCGGAGGGCGGCTTCCAATGACACCAACCTCCTTGACATTTGGTGCCGTGTCGTCCTCATCCAGGATCTCATCGTCTGCGTTGGCGAGTGTCGTCTTCAAAGCAGACGGAGAACCGTGCAACGATGGTCGGCGAGATGGGTTCCTGGACCAGGGCATATCCGGTGACCACAGATTCCTCGGTTTCCCGAGTGCCGAAGGATCCCCGGGCGGCCCCCAGATTGAGCCTGAGTCGGTCGAGGGTCTCGGAAAATCCGACGACGCAATGCTAGCGGGTCGTGGGCTGCTGGGGTCCCGTTCTGCGAGGAGGCTGCCGTGAGCCCTGTGCGAGCTGGAAAAGGGATTAAGGTTTCTTGCTGAGAACATTCGTGAGCTGGGCGCATGGGCTTCTAACACCTCCGGGCCAGCCGAGTTCCTGTTGAACATATTCCAGGTACCCGAAAGGCTGATTCGGCGCTTGCCTCCCAGAGCATCTGGGTCGTCTGTCTGTCTCGGGAAGGATTGGCTCTGCCCCTGCTTCAAGCTACCAAGCATCGGGCCGTCGCCTTCCATGCCCTTCACTGTCCGCGCACGCTGAAACGAGAAGAACTCCATCAACTTGTTTGGAGCCGCGTCCACCGTGACATTCGTGGGCATTGTGCTGGTTGCATTCAGTCCTCGCCTCTCGACATCGCCCTGGTAGTTAGGGAACGGAAGGTTATGTGTCGATCCATGCGGACTACCGAGGATACTCATGGCTCGCCCTGAAGACGCAGGTGATTGGGGATCGTTATCAGGAGATCCATTGTGATGCGGCAAGAAAGACTCTGGCCCGAATCGCATTGGGCTGGGATCCCCGTCGTCGTCGAAATCATCTAGGATGTTTGATGGGAGCAAGGCCGTGGCTGATGGGCTTAGGGGGGCTAAGGATGCCCTGATACCTGCCTCGTCAAGACGAGAAGGCATATCCCTTGATAAATCCATGAAAGGACCTTGAGCAAACCCAGGGGGGAGCGTGGTGGCTCTTGAGCTACCAAAACCGGGACCTGACACAGCGGGATCAATCTGAGAGTATGGTGGTAGGGGTGATGATATCGAGATGTTTGAGAGCGAGTTGCTGTTGCGGCTGCGTCTTTTCAGCTGTGTGAGGGTAGGATTGTCGAAGTCTGCTGCGGTTGTGCTGGGCTGGGCGTACGCGCCGTAGTTTGTTTGAGAGCTGGGGATAACTTGAACCTGCATGCTGAGAACGCGAACCTGCTCGTCGAGCTTCCGCATGTGCTTGGTCTCGTAGACAAACAGTTCCTGCAGCTCCCTGTTCCTCTGCATACCTTCCCGCCGCAGCTCCGCTTCCTTCTCTCGCCATTCGCCATCCTCCTCACCACCAGTAAGCTTCTTCCTTGCCTCCTCAAGCTCTTTCACCTGCTCACGCTTCTCTTTCAGCTCCGCCTCCAGGCGCGAACATTCCGTTTGCAAGTCGACATTGCTTTCGCGGATGAGTTCGGTCTTCTGGTCTCGTTCTTCCTCGAGTTCGCGCATCTGTTCATCGAAGCTTGCCTTATTCTTCCGCATTTCTTCCATCTGCCGTTCCCACTTATCGATGTTGTCGTGGAATTTGGACCGCTCGTTTTGCTTCTCCTTGAGGATCTTCTCCCTCTGTGCCTTGCGCTGCAGCGCATTGCGCATCGAACGGTCGGTAGAGTGGACATCCCGCTTCAGCTTCTCCGTTTGCTCCTCCTTCTTTTTCTGCTCCCCTTTCTTCTCCTGCTTCTCTGCTTCAAGATCATCCAATAGACGTCTATTTTCGGCCTCCTCTTTTATAATGAGCGATATTACGTCCTCGGTCTCCTTCCGTATACTCTCAAATTTTTCGGTCAGCTCCGGCAGCGTCTTCTTCGAGTTTGCGTTGATCTCGTCTCGCATCGGAGCTTGGTCGAGACTCGTAGTGGATGGTGAGTGACGTCGAGTTACGGTGTTCCGTCGTGGGCCAGACCCCGTACCCGAGTTCCCGTCACGGCTCGGAGCGGACAGAGTATCTTGACTTCCTGCCGTTTCCAGGGCAGGAAAAAGGTTTCGAGGCACCCCGTTCTCATCGATATATTCTCCCTGGGCGGTGCCGCGAGGCTCTTCGACCATGAAATTCGCAGGAAGCCGCGAATTGCCTAGTTGAGGTCGCCCATCTTGCCCAAATGTCCGCAACCGGATGACCCGGCTTCCAGCCTGAAAGTTGTTGGAACCTACCGCGATCACGCGCACGTTGTAGAAATGGTTAGGCTTCAGCCCGCTGACGACAATGGCTGGCTCTTGGTTTGCGGCGACATCCCCCACTGTGGACCATAATGTTAGACTCCGCGTCCTCGATGAACTTCGGCAGACAGCCAGCCAGCCCAGAAACTACTTACCAACCACACCATTAACTTGAATCAGAAATTTCTGAACAGATCGGTTCGCCGGGGCGCGCGTCCAGTTCAGCGTTGCAGCATCTGGTCTGATGCCAGCAAGCGACACGTCGGGAGGATCGGGAACATCGACGCCCAGGATACTGATCAATTCAGGCACTGGCTTCCATAGTGTCTGCCACGCTCTACGCACCAGCCTACAGAGATGCACCGATCAGCACTACCACTCGACAGACCAGATGCACACACTGCATCGCTTCTGGGGGGAGTTGGTCGGCGCGATGACACAATTATTCACATACCATACGACAGCAGCACCGGTCAGCAGCATATTTGCATGCCTCACAACGAAATGATCGAGGTTCAGAGAGGTGACGGGGTTGGCGTACGACGTGTACGCCGGTAGAGATAAATCGCGGGTTAGGCCCGGTGCAACGGTGAAGCAGAAGAACACGACGCCACCGAGTGCGATCAGATTGACAAGGGCAGTTTTAGGCTCGGTATGCCACCAGGCGAGTGAGGCCAGAACGACGAGAAGCGTGGGCACCAGCGACGTCGTCCATGAGATCCATGACATAGCGGTGCGATGCGATCGAAGGGAGCGTCCAGATGTCAAAATCCGAGAGGGAGGAGTGGACGAGTTGGTGTCGCGGAGGAGTAAAATCGATGGGACGACTTTTGGTTGGATTGCAGCCCGAGTGGGGGTATGAATCGCAGAAACGCCGGAAAAAGAAGATGGTTTGGCCAAACAAAACAACGGAAACTTGACCGTTCTCCTCCTCTGCCTAGCCGGGAATACCCCCCCCCTGGAAAAATCGAAGGCCAGTTACCGTAAAGTCGATTCTACCCGCAGGATGCAAGGAACGTTGGGTAAGGAAAAAAAAATGCTCGAGTGGAAAGCGACGATTCACGGCGTGTTCCTTGAGCTGAAGCTTCGTTATGTGCATCAGGCTGCTTTAGCGCATTGCTAACTCTACCAGGTCCATGCCCGCCATGCGCTCGTTTCTCTTTTCTAGCGCCGGTTTCACAGCCTGAACAAACCCACAGCTAACAAGAACGTTGCAGCCTCCTTGGCAGCCCCGTACAAGAGAGTCCGGCCGCGACCGTACTACTTTCACTTGACGGGAGCGTGCTGGGCACCGGCGCCTGCCACCCGGGCACCCGGACCTGCACGTGCTGCTCGGGCCCAGAACCGGCCACAATGTAATTTGCATCCTTCATCTCGGTCTCGATACACTGATTATTGACACGCGACAGATACAGAGGCTTTATTTATCCTAGCCTAGCTATTTCAGTACGCTCTGGGCGTGGGCAGAACTCCATCCGGTTCAATGCTTGTTAACTGGCAAAACAGCATCCAATCTTCAGATGGTCGCTGACTCCAAGCTACACTTTAGCTAGGCCTACTTATCTCAACGTTGCCTAGTGAGGGGCCAGTCTCCATGCCTAGTTAAGGCACCCGTTGAGTGCAACTACAGCCCTTCCCCCTATACACTTTTTTGTTGCCTTATAACATGGCTGTTATGCGTAATCTACCGCGTGTCAGCGTTACTATCTGACGAAAAACCCACCTACACCCACCTCAGAAATCGCTACCTCCTTCTGGTCATGGCACAATCCACTCTTTCAGGGCGACGACACAATCCACGTGTGTTTCTGGTTGACAGTCGGTACCTCGGTCCGGAATTCTCTTCAACCCAGGAATACCTCCGCAAGTTTCCAACTTACCCTCTCCCGATCTACGGTAGCATCACAGGGCCGCCGCCTGGTGCCAGTGACCCTCGTTGTCAATGCCTTTCGGCTATATGCGTTGTGCCACTGCATCCAAACACTCGGAGCCCAAGCACGGGGCCGTTTCTCCTCAATTGCCGTTTCCTCACCGCCTGGTAAGATCCCCAGAGCGATCATCTCAGCAGCGGCTTGGGCCGGGCTGTGTTGTCTACCGTCCGCGAGGACCTCTTCGGCGACCAAAATTAGTCGCTCAATGCCTCCGGTTGACCACGTGCCCCTCGATGCCGCCGCGCCGTTGGACGAGACCGCGAATTAGAGGGCGCGGAGCGCGGGACGTCTGGATTAATGCGGGCGTTTGGGTCACATACGCTAGTGTACGCCTTGCCTGCTCTATCGATTACCTTGGCTGTCTGAGCTACAAATAGGGAACGCCTGATGAATCCGGAGTTCTGTGCATCCTGCCGGTAGGTATACATCATCCTTCCAAATGGGAATAAGAAGCGTTGAGCTACGCCTTATGGCATGGTTGAGATATTTCCAGCGGCCTCAAAGCCCGCCGGCGTGCAGTTTTGTGGCTCCTGTAATTGTACGTCGTGAGGGTCGAGACTGAGCGAGGTGATGCCCATGACATCAGTGAAAATGGCGGGGACTGAGAGCTGCGACAAGGGTCCTAATTTCCGGGACGCCCGTCAGCAGGAACTTGGCCGGTACTCAGGCCTCGGCTGGCGTCACTGCCAACAGGTGCGCGTATTAGCAGTGGGTCAGAGGTACCATTCGCGTCCCGGGGCGCTGAGCTCGGCAAAGGGCGGGTGGGGGAATGGATGGGGCAAGCCGCTGGGTTTGTTGAGAAGTGAGCCTCGTGATTGCGAACTGAGTCTTTGCGCATCTCAGCTGCTCACTTTCGTCTTTGCATCCACCATGATAGCTATGTGACTCGGCCTGCAAGAAAGGTCGGAACCGGCGGCGCATTCGTCTTATTTATCTCTGGACACTCGTTGAACCCTGTTTTGATTTAGACTTTACGTTCTTCCTCTTGGTACTGTCGCCCCTGAGCTCATCAACCTCGGCCCAAACGCCCGCACATTCCTCGCTCTCGCGTTTTTTGAAATCTGTACCCGACACCATCTCACGGGCATTCCTCTTGGGCTGCCCGACACATTTGCGCTGTTTGCAAACAGCACACACAGGAGTCGACACTGAATCATATCAAACCACGAACGCTTCTGTTCGCATCGGGCTCCAATCCTGCTGGTCCTGCCCAAGCAAGACCCGCTTGGTGCAACCAGGAGCCAGGAGGTCGTATAAAGCTCCCGCCCTCCGTCCTCCGTCGTTCGGCCATCTGCAGCCCCCACGCCGCACTCCTGCCCGCCTGTCCGGGACGCCCTTCGGACTCACTACCTGCCAAACATGCAGTACGTCAGGAACCTCAGCGACTCTGTCTCGACAGCATGGAACTCGATCAACCCCGCCACTCTGAGCGGTGCGATTGATGTCATTGTTGTCGAGCAGGAAGATGGAACCCTAGTCTGCTCGCCCTTCCACGTACGCTTCGGCAAGTTCTCACTTCTGCGACCGTACGAGAAGAAGGTCGAGTTCAAGGTCAATGGCGTCAAGCAGGAGTACTCAATGAAGCTGGGCGAGGGTGGCGAGGCCTTCTTCGTCTTTGAAACAACCGACAATATTCCCCAGAGCCTCCAGACTTCGCCCCTCGTATCGCCCATGGCCAGCCCCCCTCTCAATGCGCAACAGACAGACCTACAGGAGCCAGAATCCCTTGATCTCAACGATGCTACTGGCAAACCTCGAGCTTCAAGCTTCAACAGGCCACCCCCTACCACTCTCTACACGGCACCCGGGCGAACTGGTGAGCATTTACTATCATTCACGCAATAAATTGACCTTACTGACTGCTACAGGATTGCTTACACCTCGCTCAATCTCCCCCGAGCTACCCAAGGGACTTCAAAATGCCGTTGACTGGTCTCCCCAGCGCCCATATAGCGATGACCTTCTACGGAGATCGTCGCGAAGGCACTCAAGAGACTTGGAATTTCAGGATGGCTCTGCCGATGGCGACAGCCCCGAGTTCTCTGACAGGTCACAAAGTCCTCCTCCTTTGGCTCCCCCCGAGGCAATGCGACGAGCCAGGAATCTGTCCAAAGAGCTTTCGGCCGCCAATATTCCCACTCACATTAGCGACACGGGCGACTTGATGTTGGATATGACAGGGTTCAAAGGCAACGAAGAAGATGCATTGAGAGCAGAAGTAGTAGCCCGAAAGATCTTGACCGAGGAGCTCGACGGCAACTACGACATTGGTGCTCTCTTCGGGGTTGATGACCGTGGGAATCTTTGGATCTACAGCAGCGAAGAGGCGAAGAGCATTGCCATGAAGAGGGCAATGGAGTCCTCCATGAGGCCCTCGCCCGCCATGGCACTCGATGCCGCCTCCGATCCCGGATATCAAAGTGATGGTAGTGACATTACCGCTTCGCCCTCTATCCCAGGTCACAGGAGGACAGAGTCGGACGTCGGCCAGATGGCTCTGCAGACCCCACCAAGCTCTCCTGGTACCCCGGCGGTTGGGGACCCGAATCGGAACTATGCTAAGACCTTGCGGTTGACTAGCGACCAGTTGAAGGCTCTCAATTTGAATTCAGGCGAAAACTCGATGAGCTTTACAGTGAACAGGGCGACATGCACGGCGTTCATGTATCTGTGGAAAGTCGAAACGCCTGTGGTCATCTCGGACATTGACGGGACTATCACCAAGTCCGATGCTCTGGGTCATGTGTTGAACATGATCGGAAGAGACTGGACTCACGCTGGCGTCGCAAAACTGTACTGTGATATCGCTGCAAACGGCTACAACATCATGTACCTCACCAGTCGGTCTGTTGGACAGTCTGACACCACGAGAGCATATCTTGCTGGAATTACGCAAGAAGGATACCGACTGCCGCGCGGGCCAACCATTCTATCGCCGGATAGGACCATGGCTGCCCTCCGGCGCGAGATCTATTTGCGCAAACCCCATGTGTTCAAGATGGCAACACTTCGCGATATCCGTAGCCTCTATGGGCCAGATCGGACACCGTTTTACGCCGGGTTTGGCAACCGCTTCACAGACCAGATCTCATATCGGACAGTGGATGTTCCCCGCACGCGTATCTTCACCATCAACTCAAACGCCGAGGTGTCGCTGGATCTGCTGAGTCTTAACAAGCTGAAGCTGAGCTACGTCAACATGACCGAGGTGGTTGACCACTACTTCCCACCTGTCAGTACCCTTATCAAGGGCGGTGGTGAGGAGTACACAGATTTCACCTACTGGCGTGACACACCGTTGGAACTTGACGACTTCTCGGCCAGCGACACTGAAGACGAAGAGGACGACGACGATGGACACGCCGAGGATGACGAGAGCCAGTACGCCGAGGATGACGATGAAGCTGGCGAAGGCCTAGGGGATAGCTACATCTCCCGGGACTCGGTTGACGACCATGGTAGCTTCATGAGTGGAGAGTATGAGGGAGAGGAGCAGATGGTTGAATCGGTGGTCCTTGATGATGAAGATGCCGACGATGAGGACGACGATGACGAGCCCATCGAGGAAGCGGATCACAATCAGCTTGCGACACCCATCAAGAAGAAGCCCGGTGCATCGCCTAGCATCGCGGTGGCAGATTTGAATGCAGAACTAATTACTGGTGTCAAAAATATGTCCATCGAGAAAGAGATGAAGTAACAAGCATGGCAGCTCAACACTAGCCAAATAGGGTCGGACATTGGTGCATGGTAGCAAGGAAGGTGTAGTTTACGGAAAGGGGAAAGAGGGTTGTACACATATTTGCATAGCGAGGCGTATGGTTATTTTCTTATGGTCTGTTATGTCTCCATAGTAGCTCATAGATGCACAGGGTACTCGGTTGCATAACGAGTATAGATATTGGTTCAAAATTTTGATATTTTCAGTAGAGGACAGTTACGTCTCAAGCTATATTCTGCTTAAAAACCTCCCCGAAAAGCCTTCTATCATCGTCCTGCTCAACCCCACCCTTTCCATGATATATAAACAAGCTCCATGACGCCCAGAACGCCCATCCGACGAGATCGTAGTAAAATTGAGACGCAAGCTCAGCTCGTGAGGTACGAGAAAGCCATATTTGGTTTACGCCTCCACCATCTCCTCGTCCTCTAGGCCGTCATCGCCAAATATATCCCCCATCGTGCCACCCTCGACGCCATCGCCCGTGACATCTTCTGTCTCAACGCCCTCCATAGCATCGGCTGCGTCCTCTTCGTCCTCCTCGCTGTCTCCGTCCCCTTCTTGGCCAACCCACACATCCCGCAGGCCCCAGCTCAGCCCGTTGAGAACGAATCGCTCGCTTGGCAGCCGCACTCCCCACTCGCTCGGTTGTACACGCGGTAATGCCACCTTGTTACGCTCCCGCGCCGTTTCGAGCATCCACTCTTTGCTGATACCGCCGCCGCCGCCCGCGCCACCCCCCCTAAATTGGAAGCCGAGTCGTGATGCGATGGCTAGCTGTACGGCGTTGGCACTGACGTTGGCATCGCCGACGTTCACCGGCGCAGCTCCCGAGGCGGCTGAGGGGCGCGCTCCTGCGTGCGAGGTATATGGATCTGCGGAGAGGTGAAGCGCGTCGGAGAGGACGGATGATGTGTGGCGGTAGGCGAAGTCAAGGAGGAGGAGGGGCACGCGCTGCTCGTATGATGTTACGCCCTGGGCTGTGAGGAGGAGCTCGATGGTGCGGGCATCGCGCGGTCGCGGTGCGGTAGTGGCTGGTGATTGTGGTTGATGGTGTTGTGGCTGCTGGGGTGGTTGCGCTTGCTGCGTGGACTGAGAGGATTGGACGACGGTTTGGGACTGGGTGTTGGGTTGCTGTGATGGTTGGGAGGTGGTGTTGGATTGGGTATTGCCTCCGACGGTCTGCGATCCAGACGAGGGCGGCGGGACGCCGTTTGTTTGCGGTGCTGCTGACATGATGAAAGTGATTTGGGTTGATGGAGTGGTGGTTGTGTCGGCGCGCAGATCGAGAGGTTCGGAATTAGGGTTGTACAGGTGTTGTCGCGCGGAAGGTTCAAGTAGCCATCGGTTCAAAATGCGACTGTATTTTGTAGTGGGGCCGAAGTATAGTCTAATCAAAGTTCTAGAGCCAGGATTCAGGTGGCGTCTGTTTCTCGAAAAGTTGGCGCCTCGCTGTCAATAGAAAGTGATGTGCTTCAACGTAGAGTGAAGACGTTTGTCGCGTCTGATCACAAAGCCAACAATTGGTTTCTATGGCCCGTGCGCCTGAGGCGGTAGTCTCCGCAAGAGCTGAAGGCAGGGCGCTTTGACCATAGCTTATTTGCGCCACCCACTGAGAGAATTTGATAAAGATAAAGGAGGGGTTGCAGCTACCCCACCACCTTGAGCAGGGTGCAAGCTTGGGGAGCCGATGGCGGCGAGTCGGGAACAGGCCGTTAATGAGGCGATTATTCGCTATCAATTTTTATTCTCAGGGACCTAAGGAGTCACATAAACTTTGGTCTTGGTCTCCAATACGTTACCATTACCAAGCGATTGCGCACCACACAATAAATCACCTGCTGCAAAACCATGGAGACAACTCTCCCCCTCCCGTTCCTCGTCAGTGTGGCCGTGCCGCCGGGCCTTAACGACGCAAAGGAGGGCCTGACCCGCGAGGAGGTGTCGTGCCTCGGGTGTGTCTTCTTCCAGGTTGTGCCTCCGCTGGTCGAGAAGATCCTGCGCTTCCTCGGACGCCACAACACCGAATTCCAGCCCTTTCTCGATGTGACCCAACTGCAGTCCCGTGATGACATCGTTACTCTCCTCGATGCTGGAGCCCGCAAGGTGTTTGTAACACCCGAGCAGCTGCCAGAGTTCGCCGAGTTCGGGTCGCGAGTCGCCGTGGTTGTGTCTGGGAGTAGCGCATCGTTGCTGCCTTTAGCCAGCGAGCATGGTCTGCTTGTTACCGACTTTGACCCATCCGCCACCGATATCCCGCAGTTCGTTGAGGAGAGCAGGTCGAAGAAGCTCGGAGCCTTCTTTATTAAGCCCGTTCCTGGAGCCGACCTCGAGAAGTTCATCAGTGTCGCTACACAGTGCAACGCTGTTCCGGTTCTGCCCTCAACGGGGCTGACAGCCAAGGGCGAAAGCGGAAAACTAGCTGTGTCCAGGATCATTGCTTCTACATGGACTTCAGACCGCCCAGATGGCCTCATTCCAACTGTGGTATGCGACGAAAACGGCACGGCCCTTGGCTTGGTTTACAGCAGCGAGGAGAGTGTTGGCGAGGCGCTCAAGACACAAACGGGTGTTTACCAGAGCAGGAAGCGCGGTTTGTGGTACAAGGGGGCGACTTCTGGGGACACACAGGAGCTTGTTCGGATATCACTCGATTGCGACAACGATGCGCTGAAGTTCGTCGTGAAACAAAAGGGACGTTTCTGTCACCTAGAGCAGTCCGGCTGCTTTGGCGAGCTGAAGGGGCTCTCAAAGCTTGAACAAGCCCTGCTTTCGAGAAAACAATCAGCGCCTGAAGGATCCTATACCGCTCGCTTGTTCTCCGACGAGAAGTTGCTGAGGGCCAAGATCATGGAAGAGGCAGAGGAGCTCTGCGACGCGAAAACACCTCAAGAAATTGCCTTCGAAGCTGCCGACCTTATCTACTTCGCCCTAACCAGAGTCGTAGGAGCTGGAGTTTCCTTGGCTGACATCGAGAAAAGCTTGGATGCCAAGAGCTGGAAGGTCAAGCGCCGGACGGGAGATGCTAAGGGGAAATGGGCCGAGAAGGAGGGAATCAAGGTCGCCACAAAGGAGGCCGCGCCTGCTTCCGTCGAGGTGCCCAAGGAGGAATCTGTGCCGGAAAGAATCACCATGAAGATCTACGACCTCTCTAAAGTGTCGGAAGACGGTTTGGACAAGGCTCTCAAGAGGCCATCCCAGAAATCGGCTGATTCCATCATGAAAATCATCATACCCATCATCGACGATGTGCGGAAAGACGGCGACAAGGCAGTTCTTAAATACACCCACAAGTTCGACCGGGCAACGTCGCTGAAGTTCCCTGTCATCAAAGCACCGTTCTCTGAATCTCTGATGCAGCTCCCTGCAGAGACAATAAAGGCCATCGACATTTCTTTTGAAAACATTCGGAAGTTCCATGCGGCTCAGAAGGAGAAGCCACTGGAGGTCGAGACTATGCCGGGTGTTGTCTGTAGCCGTTTCTCGAGGCCGATCGAGGCTGTCGGCCTGTACGTTCCGGGCGGCACGGCGGTCCTCCCGAGCACAGCTCTCATGCTTGGCGTTCCTGCTATGGTGGCCGGCTGCAAGAAGATTGTGATTGCATCACCTCCTCGCGCCGACGGAAGCATCACACCCGAGATTGTCTATGTGGCGCACAAGGTGGGCGCCGAGTCCATCGTCCTCGCCGGAGGTGCTCAGGCGGTCGCAGCTATGGCGTACGGAACAGAGAGCGTAACCAAGGTGGACAAGATCTTGGGACCTGGCAACCAGTTCGTCACTGCAGCGAAGATGTACGTGAGCAATGACACGAACGCTGGTGTGGGTATCGACATGCCTGCAGGCCCGTCGGAAGTGCTCGTTATCGCGGACAAGGACGCCAACCCAGCATTTGTCGCCTCGGATCTCCTGTCTCAGGCAGAGCACGGTGTCGACAGCCAGGTGGTTCTTATTGGCGTTGACCTGACCGAAACCCATGTGGCGGCCATCGAGGACGAGCTCCACCGTCAAGCGATTGCTCTCCCACGTGTTGATATTGTACGTGGGTCCATCGCCCACTCCGTGACAGTGCTCGTGAAGACGGCGGACGAAGCCATGCGGATCAGCAACAAGTACGCGCCAGAACACTTGATCCTCCAGCTCAAGAATGCAGAAGAGCTTGTAGAGCAGGTCATGAATGCTGGCAGTGTGTTTATTGGCGAGTGGACGCCAGAGAGTGTTGGCGATTACTCCGCGGGAGTGAACCATTCATTGCGTATGTATCACCCCCCTTAGTGATACCTGTGAGATTCCACTAACTATGTGCTCGATAGCTACATACGGCTACGCTAAGCAGTACTCGGGTGTCAACTTGGGGTCGTTCGTCAAGCACATCACTAGCTCGAATTTGACTGCTGAGGGTCTAAAGAATGTAGGCGAAGCGGTCATGCAACTCGCCAAGGTTGAGGAACTTGAGGCGCACAGGAGAGCGGTCAGCATCCGTTTAGAACATATGGCGCGGTGATCTGCGGTCTAGATAGAAGCCGCCAGGCTGTGTTTTGCGTGATGGACGAGGAGGATATTAAATCTACATGTGATGATATATTGCGAGTGATTTTGTGGCCAATATGACGTCTGTCCGTGTCCATATTACTTCCCTCAGAGACATTCGGTTGGTAGATTTCGGTTTGCCGTGCACAGAGATATCCAGAGTTGGTATCCCGTAGCACACCTGCTTTGGTTGCCTACCTTGGTTTAAGTTTTGAGATGACACAGCCACCACTGGACCCAACCCGTTGGAAAGTTTCTGAAGACCCATGTCATTTTGCAAGCCACTGCCGCGCTGCCAAGACTTGCTGCAACGCTAGAGCCTAGAGGGATCCCCACTGGAAGGGTTTCCACTCAGCCTCGCAATCAAGTTGTGACCCTTCTCTCTCGCAACAGCTGGATATATGTCTCTACATAATTACTCTCGCATATCGCGCGGTAATCTAAATCTCAAAGCCTTTTCCCACTGCCAGCTTGGAACTTGGTTCGCGACTAGCCGGGCTGGGCGTCGATCTATTCGAGATCGGAACGAAATCGCTGAGGGGTACGGATTACTGCCAAGTGGTGGCTCCCCAATCGTGCATCAAACGGCCGATCACGACTCCATCTCCTAAAGTCGCCCCCGACAGGTTGGTCATTTTTTTGCCAGTTCTGAGACGCTCAGCGAGCCAACCACGATGTGACACCACATTCAAGAAAGAATCCGGATTGCACGCCACAGCCATCATTCAGTGCCAGGGCTCGGGTGCTGCGCTTCGGACATAATAGAGTCAGTACCGCGAGCCATGGACGCTAAGACCAATCCAAGACATGCCCCAATCTCCTTTCTTTAGCTGGGATTGGCGGCTGGCCCCCTGCCACAGCCTGTCTCATGGCGTCGAGTAGGTACGGGGTACATATGCGATGAACAGCCCGCCTTGTTCTGCCTCCCCCGTGGCATCCCTCTCGCCCGTTTTACTTGTTTCAAGATTCCCATCCTTCCCCGGATTCCTGTCGTTACCCTTGCTGTGAGTGGGGTTCAAGAAGCAATTGTTGATTTTCGATTTGTTCCTCTGGCCTCCCTTTTCTTTTGGCCTATCAACCGCAGTTGGGCCGCCGGATCTCTCGGTACTTGAGTTGGTTAGAATCGCAGACTCCCTTGCTCTTCTCCCTACTCTCACGCATTTCACTTCTCTTTTCTGTCCTTAGCGGTCAGACGCGTCCCCGCGCATCTCTGGAAGTATGCGTCTCGCCCTGGCTGTACCCGCGGCTCTCCTGCACATCCTCGTAGCTTCGGCCGAGCCCATCCAAATTCAGCAAGATGCAGTTCTAGATCGCCGCGCGCTGCCAAACGCGCCGTCGGGCGGGTACGCTCCGGCAGTAATCCCTTGTCCTGCAACCAAACCAACCATCCGGGGCGCCGGGTCCCTTTCGGCGAACGAGACGGCATGGCTCCAGCTCCGGCGCAAGGCGACTGTCGACCCCATGATCGACTTTCTTAAGCGCGCAAACATCCCTGGGTTTGATGTGGATGCCTACATCAAAGCCGCCGCGTCTAATATCTCTGCTCTGCCCAACATCGCCATCGCCGCATCTGGGGGCGGGTATCGTGCCCTGATGAATGGAGGTGGTTTTTTGGCAGCCGCAGATAGCAGGACGCCAGGATCTACCGGAAAGGGAGGTATCGGTGGGCTGCTGCAGTCGTCCACATACTTGGCAGGCTTGTCAGGCGGAGGTTGGCTTGTGGGCTCCATGATGCTGAACAACTACTCAACCGTCGTAGCGCTCCGTGACGGGGTCGAAGGGTCCCCTCTCTATCAGTTTTCAAATTCAATCTTCACAGGACCCAAGGAGCGCGGCATCTCGGTTCTCAACACTGCGACTTACTGGGGCGATATCCTCAAGCAAGTTAAAGAGAAGCGCAGCGCTGGCTACAACACCAGCCTCACCGACTTGTAGGTGGTGTCTCGCAGTCTCATGCGTGCTCGCTTGATGCTAACGTCGTTTTCAACAGCTGGGGTCGTGCGCTGAGCTATCAGCTCATCAATGCCCCAAACGGCGGGCCCTCTTATACGTTCTCTAGCATTGCCCTCACCGATGATTTCGCTCAAGGCAAAACGCCTTTCCCGATCCTGGTCGCAGATGGCCGTCCGGCAGGGACTAAGATTGTGTCCCTCAATGCCACCGTGTTTGAGTTTAACCCCTTTGAAATGGGATCTTTTGACCCAACCGTCAAGGGTTTCGTTCCAACCCAGTACATCGGCAGCAACTTCTCCAACGGGGTTATTTCCGACGGTGGCAAGTGTGTTGCCGGTTTTGATTCCGCTTCGTTCGTCATGGGCACATCTAGCTCCCTTTTCAATATCTTTTTGTTCCAAAACGTCAGCCAAATCGACAGTATTCCGGGCTTCGTTGCCGATACCATCGTGAGCATTCTGTCTGATCTCGACGACGATCACAACGACATTGCCCAATGGGCCCCCAACCCCTTTCATCAATGGAGCAGCGCCACAAAGTCCATCGCTGACTCGACCGAGCTCGCACTTGTTGATGGTGGCGAGGACCTGCAAAATATTCCCCTGACACCGCTTATTGAGCCGAAACGTAACATCGACGTGATCTTCGCGATTGACAGCTCAGCCGATACGCCCCAAAATTGGCCAAACGCGACGGCGCTTCGAGCCACCTGGGACCGATCTCTCAGCCCCATTGCCAACGGCACACTCTTTCCTCCTGTACCGGACGCCAACACATTCGTCAACCTCGGCCTGAACAGTCGCCCGACCTTCTTCGGCTGCGATCCCGCCAACTTCACACTCGGCCCAGGACAAGTTGTCCCACCGTTGATCGTCTATATCCCGAATGCCCCTTACACAGCCATGAGCAATGTTTCAACATTCACGTCGACATACAGCGATGCGCAGCGTAACGACATCATCAGAAACGGATTCGACGTCGCGACGCAGGGGAACGGCACTTTTGACGAGAAATGGCCAGCATGCGTTGCGTGCGCAGTGCTGAGCCGCAGCCTCTGGCGGAGCGGTACGCCTATGCCGAGCGAGTGTGCGAATTGCTTCAGCCGGTATTGCTGGAACGGGAGCATCGATAGCGCCGACAAGGGGGCGTATCTTCCGACCTTCAAAATCGGGAACGGGACTACGACGGCCAGTTCCGGGGTAGATCGGCTTGCGTGGAGCTTCAGCCTGACGGTGGCCTTCGGGGTCATGTCCTTGGCTTGGGCGTTGCTTGGCTAGTTTTCTTTGCCTAGGCGTTAGAAAGAATTGGTTGCGTATGCGTGCATCAGGACACCAACTTGGTTTCCAAACTGAAATGAGATCTGAGTGGTAGATGAGAGATGTAGGCCAGCAAAGGCAATGTGGTTCAAATTTTTGGAGGGTGGTAAGAGAGGCGTTCAAAAGCTGAGATCGAAACCAGAGAAGTATTGCCTGCTTGTTTAGCAGATCTATTAGAATGGATTGTAAACTGAGAGTTTGTTATCGAGTAAACGCATGGTAACTGTGTATATTGGTATCATGAAGCTCAATCATGTTTGTTTTGATTGGCGAGCCCCTTTTCGCCCCAAAACGCAAAATCACGTCTTGCTTGTCCGATACCGCCCGTCCAACAATCGTGAAACCGGGCGCTCTCGGGATCCCGAGTTCCATCGGCTCGCAACAAAATGAGAGAGATGAGATGAGATGAGGAAAGGAATGGTCGTTGGATCATCATGTTGAAACACAAGCCGTCAAATTTGGAGTTCTCCCTCCAGTGCCTTAAAGGGTATCGAAAACGTTCAAGGCATACTGTATCCACCGATCCATCACCGTGATATGTTCATACGGACTTGTACGTCGCGTATCGCATATCCCTGGCCAAAAACGGTTGGCAATGCTAGACGAGAGGTCTAGCAAAGTGCCGACAGAAGAAAATTGATGACCTATTTGTCACCGAAACGTATTGCGAGAGGAAGGACTCTCCACCTTGACGTCCCTAATCCCCTCGGGCATCCACCGAAAACATTCGACCCATTTATCCATGCTAATTGCATCGTCTGACAGCCGAAATGTTAGGGTCAACTGAACCCCGCCTGGCGGGGTTTCAGGCGTAGCATAGAATGGGCCTTTGGGAATTGGGGCCAGAAGGACAGATGGTAGCTTGACACTTCCCGAGACTTGCAAATGCAGGGGAGATGGAAAGCTCGTCACCATCTGCTTCTCTGGGCTCCGATCTTGTATCATTTTTGGATACTGAGAAAATAGTTTTGCGTGGAGCTCGGCAGCTGAGAGAGGGTTCATGAACTTTTGGTTGGCTCTTTTTCGAAGCTCATTCGTCACCTCGCGAGTGAATGCGCCACGGCCGAGGAGTTTAACGTGGTCCTCGCTAGCAGACGCGGCAATCAACTCCAAAACACCTTCCTGCCGGACCAGCTTGGACGAAGGATAGTATGCCGAGTCCATGATGATTAGTGTATCAGAAGAATCAACCTCAAGAATCTGCTGAATACCACTCCATCGAATCGCTGAACCAGGATCGGCGTGGTGGGAGCTGTAATAGGCGAAGTAGAGGTGAGTATGTGAAGAGGAGGCAAAGGGGGGAAGTGTATCACGAACCTGGCCAGTACCATCTCTCGATTACCATCCAAATAGCTATGTCCACTGTAGTAGACAATCTTCAGGACGTCACGCTGGTCTTGGTTTTCGATAAAAGCCGACAACTCCCGTGATAACCACCTCCACGAGCTTTTGTAGCCGTCGGAGGACGCTGGGATCGACTTGATTTGAAACGTATAGTTATAGTACTCATGAAGCACACTCCCAAGTTCTTCCATGGCACTTCTGGCGCCAGGGTCGCTGTCATCCTGCCAATGCACTAAAAGCGCAGATACGGCAGCATAACGACTGCGATAGGGACTCGCTAGGATTCGTGATGCAGTAGCCTGCAGATCGTTTAACTTCTGAACATCGATTCCGGGCAGAGAAGCCATGTTGGCCGGCTTGTCGGGTCTCGGTCCGGAAGGCAATGGGGTCCTAATGCGCGTGTCGCTCAGTGATGGACGACCATGTTGCTGGGTGGGAGAGGCATCAATGTCCATCTCCTGGGGGTCTTGGGTGAAGACTGCCTTGGTGTTTAATGGCGCCGGGCTTAGCGGGCGCTGACCACTCAGGGGTGCCAGGTCCTGCATGGAAGGGCTATGAGAGCGGAACTTCCTGGCGGCGTCTTCCCAGGTCATATTATGATGATTAGGGTGGCACTGATGCATCAAGCATGTCAGTGTATACATTGTGGCAAGTTCAGGGGTTCTTGGCTTACCGCAACTCTCCTCCTCCGGCAATCCGAACATGCGCCGAGCTTTCTGATCAAAGCGGCTCTCTCGCGCTGCTGGGCCGTAAGCGGGCCTGTGCGCCGCCGACTTGCCCGGCGTTGTGCAACGACATCGCTTCCGTCCTTGAGAGAAAACACGGCCTGGGTTGCAAAGTTGGGAGACTGCTCAACGCTATACGTCGTGGCAGTAGACTCGTTGGATGCAAGGGTTGCCAGTGTCGCAACCGTGGTAGTTGTCGACGTTGACGAAGTCGTATCTTTCCTCACCGGCGATGGATTACCGTCGGATTGCGGTGCATGGTCTTGATGAATACCGTTTGGGACATGTTGGACATGGTTCTGACCCTGGCTTTCCCCATTGGTAGATGGTTGTTGCTCCGAATGAGGCGCATCACTCTTGGGCGGTGCCTCGGCCAGACTGGGAGCTGGATGCATTATTTGCCTCGAGCGTTGTCAGTTGGACGACAATCCCATGATCGAGGGCGATGCGGCTATAAGCCCCGGCGTCCACACTCTTGTCGCCCGCAAGACCCCAAGGGTTTTTCTCCCCCCTGTCGACCTTTTATCCCTGGCTTGGTGCGGTCCCTGTCTGATGAGCTGCAAGTGCGTGCGTCTCGGCGGCGCTTGCGGGGAACGACGGACGATGCCGGAGGCGTGACAAGGGGATGAAAGTCCAGTGCTCTGCGACCTCGTGGGGGAGCACGAGGGCGGTCGAGAGAAGATGCTCGGTGAGCAACGGTGAGCAGCGAGGCCAGTGAAGGGCGGATGCCGTACACAACACCAAAACCGCCAACAACAAGAGTCGAGACGAGCGGACGAGGGGTTGCGTTTAGTCGCGCAAGACCCTGCGCTAGTGGGTTTTCGTCCCTTTTTGGCCGAAGGCCGAGTCCGGAGCAATTCTGGCGAGAGGGCGGAAAATGCCAACGGGATCCCGGGAGCGTGGGAAATATGAGAGACTGCCTGGTATCAACCGAGAGCAGAGCGGAACGGGACGCAGCGCGATAATGAGGGCCTAAAGTGGAAGCCAGACATAAAGATATCTACAGAGTCTCCGCAACGACGGGGCGCTGCACGAGAGACATAAGAAGTGGAATTGGGCGGGTAAAGCAAGGAAATAAACGTCAAAAGCAACGAGTCGTCGTAAAGCCACAAAAAGGGCCCAAAAAACAAATACAGCCGGGACCGTCTGAGTGGGAAAAGACCACAGAAGAGAGACCGAGATATGTCTGCTAGGTGCTTAATTACTGCAGGTCAAGAAGGGGGACATGTCGGTGCAAGGGTCGACGGTCGATTCGCTTCGGAGGGAAGCAACCTGACCGGGACGGGGAGCGCGGGGCACTGGGCATTTGATCTTCAAAGAAGGGTTCGAAGGCGCTTGAGGGTTGCTTTGGGTAACTGCGATGGACGCCCAGCAAGCAACACACCAGCCACGCCACACCCTCCTCTCTCGTAGGATGGGGGAGCTTTAATTTTTTCGCTCTCACCGCGATAGGCCCTGGAGTCGAGCACTCTCAATCAAGCGCCGGCCAGCCCAAATCATTGCCTACCTTAGGTTTCGGCTGGCTACGTGGATCCTGCCATCTGCCACCTCAGACCTTTAGACACCTTCACACGTCTACCGAAGCCGCCTTGATGCGGCAGCCCCTATGGATGGAATTGCGGCAGCAGCTCTGCAGCACGATGGCCGGTCAGTTCTCGCTTTCGGCCAGGTTCCAGTGCCGCCAGCCCACCCAAGCTAATAAGCGTTGTACATACACCACACCCTCCGGCCCTCGATGTCGGTCCGGCACAGGGCACAGAGGTTGCCAGGCTGAGGTCCAAAGGCGCTAGGATGCCATATTGAGGTGGCAGCGGCAAACTTCTCCTTGCTCAACAGCCGAATGGTTAGGAGACAACACCGACGCCGGCCAATGGTGAAGTTCACCGTGTCATGCCGCACGCCTCACCGCCATCGTCCATCCGATAGGCCGTGTCGCCGGCTCCACCAACCGGCCCTGCCACCACGCTGCAAATGTGGGGCGGGGTTCTAGAGCCAGGGCGCGCTGGCGCTCCGCGCGCTACCTCGATTTCCATTCACCGTGCCCCATGCGCGCCGTTCATCAACACCAGGAGAAAGATACAACGCGAACAAGCGGACTTGCACCCTGACCCCCAACTGCTCTACTTTGCATCGCGGCCTTACACGTCAGGCACCCTTGGCGGAAAGCCGGGAGACGAAGTTAACCTCCTCGCCAACCCGCCTGACTTGGGGCACTTTAGCAACCGGCCCTTGTCGGGAGCTTTTTTCTGTACTCTTATTATCCGGCCCCCAGATGTATTGTACAATACGTCGATATGGCGTACGGAGGACTGTGCATCTCCCGGACGGGCTGCGATCGAGAAGCCCCGCGCGCACGGAAAGCTCTAATCCATGTGCAGACACCCTCCGGACTCTCTCTGCGGCCGTGGATGGACAGTACCTCCCTGACGCCGCCATTCTGCCATGTCATTCGTTCAGCACCCCTCCTTACCTAGCACTACGGGCTCGCTGGAGGCGAACACTCAGCAGCGAGCTGCAGCTCCTGGACGAATTATTACATTCCGTCCGCTTTGTGTGTTGCGGGGGAGCCTCAAACGCGGGATGGTCGTCGTCGTTATGGGGTCGGCATTTTTAGCGGTGGTTAACCACCGTAAATGGGGCGAGTGCCTTTTGTATGGCTCCCGCGCTGTCAGAAGTCAACCACTCACCAGTCCGCGGCACCTCGGCGCCCCATTCAGACGCCCTGCTTCCGTCCCCGTCGTTGTGCTTTGTCCAACCCTCTTTCACGCTTTTCCCGTTTGTAACCCCAGCCATTCTTCTCCACGTTCTCGAGAACCCCATGGCGTCCCTCGTTTCTTCAGGTCAAGGCTCGGGATGGCTGGATTTGTCAATTCCCTCCCATCAACCACCCCCTCTTGGGCTGCTCTGTCTGGTGCAGCAAAGATACCTCCCGGCGCCACTATCTGCGGCAGGCCTGCGCCGCGCCAGGCCCTCAACTGCATGTGCAACACCGCACGCGCTGGTATCTAGTATGTACAGTTGTCATCGCTCGACACTCAATAGGCCAATAATTCAGGCCTTTTCCGTCCTATCAGGGCGCCGGTTGGCGCGCCTTGACGTTTCGCAAACTGCATTAGCCTTGCTCGGTTTGACTGTCCCCGCTCAACGTCGAGTCCCGGCAGCGGAGAGAGCATTTCGTTACCCCGGACGGCTTCACTCTCCCCACGCGCCCTACCCTTAGAGGGTGCTGTCATCTCAGGACTCATGCATTGATACCTGTGATACCAAACTTCAGGCGGGCCATCCAATCAAGCAAGGATAGCACTCGCTACCCTGTTTATTTTTTTTCCTTCTTGCCCCTCACACTCTCCTCACTTACCTAGGTATCCTGCGTACCCAACGCGGGCCCACTGGGGATTCGAGCCGCGGTTGCATCCTATGCATCCTCAAGCTCACACCTCGCCTGAACCTTCGGTGGAACGGTCAACCCGAGGCATGATCCTTCAGTTTGCGAACATCACAATAACCCAAAGAGCCACCCATGCTCCCCTCTTACGGCTTACTCGGTCGATATATCGTACCTCGTCAACGAAGGAGGGGAGCTCCCTCGCCCGTCCAACAGGTTGAGTCCCTCAGCTCACTTCTACAGTTGTTGTCGCGGTTTGCCGGCTGTAGAGGAGAGTTCTGTGGTCGGGCTTGGGATTCAGAGTGAGGCATTTCCCGGCCGACTAGTGATACCTCGCAGGAGAGCCCGACGGACTATCTGCCAATGCCAACTCATCTATCTGGATGGGAGGAACACGACAGGATTCATGCATGTCCCGATTTGCCCACAAATGCCCAATCAAGCTCAGAGGGGAAATCGAGGAGACCGAATTGCACCACTTCCGGTGGAGTGGGATGGCGCTCCATCTGTTCTGCCACCTCCACCGGTTTCTCAGTTGGGGCTCCGGTGTCTCGTGATTAAAGGCTCCGACCCCAGATCGCTCGGCCTAATATGCCAACTACACAATTGAAAAGGCGCCGTCAACAAGCTCGTTGAAGCATTCGAATGGTTTCGAGTAGGTGCGGGGCCAGAGAGCGCTGACTACCTGCTCGGAGAAAGAATGCCTTTTGGTGCTCTATTTCTGATGCCACACTGCCTGGGACACGGCCACCCTCCAGCTCCATGCGGCTTGCGAATGGGGGGCCAGAGGTTGGCTTTTAAAACCAGAGAAGGCTGGAGATGTGCAGGAGTGGAGACCGGTCGTTTGTTAGGTTGAGGCTGCAGTCCCCGGGACAAGCCGTGACCAAATCGCGTCCCGGAGTTGACCTGGGCCGATGAGAGTGGATGGTGTTCATCCAAATAATAACCCTACTCCCTCTGCGCTCACTGGTCTTGGTTCAATGTAGCATCAGGAGGTGACTTGAGGCGGCAAGAGCGGCATACTAGTACTACGTCAAGCTCATGCCTCAGCTATGACTGAACCCAGGGAAATCTATTGGCTGTGTCTGACGGTCTAGTTGCTCCAGCTGCTAACCATGACAAGATGGACAGCATCCAGGCAGACTGCCAGCTCGCCGGACTCAATAGCACTTCCCGTCACGGTCTTCCTCGAAGAAGCCCGAGGGCCGATTACCATATGGAAATAAAGTGCGAAGGCTGCAGGATCCTGATCTCAGATGGACAAGCCGGAGCCGGAACCGGAGCCGGAGCTGGAGGCAATGTGCAATAAATGGTTGTCGGGTATTCTCCACAATAGGGGTTTCAAAATAAACCCTTTTCCGAAACCTCTACCCCTGAACATGCTTATACGAAAGAAAATACATACACGCTGGCCATATCCTGCTGGCAGCTCCAGGCTTTGTTTATGACAAGTTCTTATGCTTCTTTTCAAGCGATGCTTCTCTCTGGTAGCTATCTCACCTCTGAAATCCGACACGACAGGTCGTGGACGAGGTGGCTATCTGTAAAACACTCCGCCTTTTCAAGGTGCCACAGCCCCGGTACAAGGTAGCCACTTCGATACTACGATCGCAACAACACTAGCGTTGTATATATCTGGCGGCGATCACGGAAGCTGGCATGGTGGAGGTCTCCAATAACTAGGCTTGCAAGATCGGCCCTGTAAAACAGGGGATCTGGAGCATGAGCGAAGGTCTAAATATCAGCGGCTTAGGCAGCGACATTCTGGACATCGTCGCCCAATATATTATCTCCAGAGACAGGGGGTCTTCAAAGGCGGGAACCGTTGGGCATGGCATGCGTGAGGTGATCTTCCAGCATCGAAACTACAAGGTGTACTCCGGGATGAAAACCTTACGCAGCACTCGCGAGCGAGTTCAGATTGGTTTGGCGGAGGTCAGCTGCAGACTGACCTAGGGCGGGTTCGTCCTCCAGATGACCTTCCCCGGAAAGCCGGACTTGCCAGACCGAAAGATGTTTGCTCCTGTGACTTCCTATGTGTCTAGAAATCGCGAATTTGATTTTGCAAAAGAATTATGCACACACGTCATACCCTGCATGTGTGGTGCTCTAGCTTAAGTTGGATGTTCCATAAACTCGCTGTGGCTCAGGACGTTGACGTCAACCATATGACTCCCTGATGACTCCCTGTAACGGATTTTGAGATGGGAATGCCAGTTTTATAAAACAAGGCTCTCAGAGACGAAGAGGATAACCTCGATACTTAACTTGTACCCTGGTATCTAGCAGGACAGATTCACGTCTTCCATAATCTTCAGGTCGACGTCACTTCTCGGGTGTTTCCAAACTTGGAGATCGGGTGAAACTGTCACGGTGTATACATCGTGACCAAGCATCCCCCTTACAGAAAAGAAGAATGTCTCCATATTGACCGTAGACTTATGTACCGTACCCTTAATGTCGAAGATGCATCCCTCCTCTTATGGCAGACGTTCCTGCATTCTCCAACAGCTCATTACAATGCAATTAAGGCCTCTCACGTTTCGAATAAGGTCTTTGATGTAAGAATTTGGACCTTGCTGTGTTTTTACAAGGTCTCTAAAGGTAGCTCTAACTCATTTCACAAATACGCTGTAAAACTGTGGCGAAAATAGACATGGGCTACGTTGCAAACAGACGTTCTCCCGAAGAAGAAAAAACCCTGTAACTTCTCTGAGATTGTATATTGCCGGGGTCTCGGGACAACAGCACCGAGTCATTCGTGAGAGTCCACACTGTCTAGCTACGGCGGAATGTTCAAGTGAAGCCATAACGAGCTGATGTTATAAGGTTGAAGTCTTTCGAGCAAAGGAAAATCTCCTAGCTTGAGTCTTGGGGGTAAGTATGTAAACTCCTATACCTGTCTGTATCAGAGCAGGAAAATGACGAAACTGTTAATTGTGCGGTGCACGGAGCGGGCTATGCAACTTGTCTGGCCGATATTCAGTTGAGAAGCCTCATGTCTGTAAGCAAAGGGCTTTTTCATCGATTGCTGTAGTCGCCTAACGTAAATGGGCGGCAACCGGGAGAGATGAGAAAATACCTGGTCGTTTCTTCCTCGGATGCAATCCGCTCTATCGGGTTTGAGCCGAGCTCCGGCCTGCATTCTGTCCCCGACTCCCTGTTCCCGGTACCCCACACTGACCGAGCCCTTTGCAACCGCCTCTCAGTAGTGCGGTGGCCCGTGATGTCATTGGACTCGTCCGGGTGGCCCGAGGAGTTTAGACGAACTGAAGTTCCGGCGGTTACGCGTTGTAAATCCGTTCACGACTTACAGCTCCAGACTGGTTGCAAATTGAAGTCTGAGATTTGTCCTTCAGGATTTTGTCTCGCTGCAGCGACTGGGCGGCTCACACGACCTACAGGAGACGGTCGCATCCCATAGAAGACGAAGCAAGTAGCCCACCTGGTTGGCGCTTGACTGTTTCACGGTATCGCTAGCGCCAGTAGTTCATGCGTCTTGCCTTCTCTTGTGACTATTTATTCTCTTTTTTCTCTTTTGGAACGAATTCGTTTCCTTGCGTTTCGATTGTGTCTTGTGGAAGGATTGAGGTGGCTGTTGCTCAAGGACTCAGCTCTCCACTTTTGCTCAGCCGACCCTTATTCGGTCTTATCGGCGTCCGCAGGGTGAAGAAGTTAGTGTGTATTGGAACGATAAGAGGGGCGAATTTCGTCAGCGAAACACGGCCGGCCGCAAAAGCGCATTCTTTTGTTGCGCCGCATCCATCCAACTCGCCATTTTTCTCTTCCAACCACTCGTAGCAGCATCATCTTTTCTGTTCGATTCCATTTCACTCTGAACCGACTGACGGCAAATCGATCCTTGAGGATTTTATTTTGGATTTTCCTTCGGTGGAGGCGGCGCTGCAACGCGCGCCCAGAGACATTCCCGCAGACATGGCGTGGTCCAAGACGACTCGCATCAAGGTGATGCTGGCCATCGACATCTTGTTCTTCTTCATTGAGTTGACCGTCGGATTCGCGGTGCACTCGCTGGCACTGATGGCCGATGCCTTCCATATGGTGAGGCCCTTTTCCCCTCCGCGCTTTGCTCGCGTCTGACAAAGAGGGGAGGCTAATTGTGTGTTACGAACAGCTGAACGACGTCATATCCCTCGCTGTGGGCTTGTGGGCGGTATCGATATCGAAGAAGGAGACAACGCTTCAGTATACGTACGGTGTGAGTTTTAATCCGACTGGGGCGAGTGGATGGTGTTCACTGTTGAGTTGTCGCTGACGACGGATGACGATGGTAGTGGCAACGAGCTGAGATCCTCGGCGCATTCTTCAACGCCGTTTTCCTGATCGCCCTTTGCGTCTCCATTATCCTCGAGGCGGTTACGAGACTCATCGACCCGCCGGAGATCGGAAACGCCGTGCTGATCTTGATTGTTGGTTCTGTTGGACTCGCCTCGAACATTGTTGGATATTTTGTCTTGGATGGGCATGGCCACTCGCATGGCCCGGGTGATCACGCCCATGGCGAGGAAGGTCACAGCCACGAAGGCCATCACCATGGAGGTTACTCCGACCTTGCCACCGCGGAGGATGGACGCAGCGACTTCATGGCAGACGAGAGCGGCCGCGCGATTGATGTCTTGCCGGAGGTCGCCATCGCGCGACTTACTGCGCCCGGTGGCCCTCAAACACCGCCGCGGCACATTACGTTCGATCGCGATGACTCTCGGTCGGACAACGTTGAGAGGAGCAGCCGGGCTTCTAGGGGACGACGCACACCGGCTGGGTCAAGGCATGGTCGACTCACTAGCATTGACGACATTAGCATCCATCCGGCGAGCTTTCGACAGGAGATTATGGAAGCTTGCAAACCTCAGCCGGAAGAAGAATCTAGCAGCGAGGGCAGTGTGGAGGAAGAAAACGCTACTGTGGTAGCACCCGCCGAAAACAGCCCGTTGTTGACGGCACAAGTGTCAAAGGGAACATACGGCTCGCGATCGACATCAAGACGTTCTCGACGGAACTCCGGTATCCACGACTCACATAACCACAGCAAACCCAAGAAATCCGGCGGAAAGAGTCACGGACATAGTCATGGTGACATGGGAATGAACGCAATGGTGCTGCACGTCATTGGGGATGCGCTGGGCAACGTTGGAGTCATCCTCACAGCGCTTGTCATCTGGCTGTCAGATTGGCCAGGCCGTTTCTATGCTGATCCAGCTGTCTCACTGTTTATCACGCTCATCATCCTCCGGTCCGCCATCCCCCTGACGCGGACAACAGCCAAGGTGCTCCTTCAGGCCACGCCGAACGGCATCGATGCGAACGACGTCAAGGAGGACATAGAGTCTCTGCCCGGCGTCGAGGCTTGTCATGACGTCCACATTTGGCAGCTCTCAGACACGACTATAGTGGCATCGATGCACGTTCGCGTCAAATTTCCCGTGTCGGACAAAAATGGCGAACAGTTCATGGAGCTTTCGCGACGCGCACGCAGATGCTTCCATGCGTACGGAATCCACAGTGCTACGATCCAGCCCGAGTTCTGGACCGGTACCGGCAGCGGCTATGAGGATGGAAACGGCGTCGCACTTCGTATGGACGGATCTGCATCCGCCCTGCCGGGTGGCGGGGACGTGTGTCTACTTGAGTGTATCGATAACTGCGAAGCCGCCGCGAGCTGCTGCGTCGCAAAGCCGAGACCGGGGAGTAGTCGGTCGGGGACGGCGAGCCACCATTCGAACCACAGCCATTCAGAAGGGTCGACGCATAGCCACCACTAGAGACGTCGCCATAGCTCTGATGTTGGTATTTTTTCTGGGTCCCCTTCGTGTCTGAGAAGCCATCTGGTCTCGGGTTATCACACGGATTGCTACGCAGATGTTTATTTCCCGAGGAGTGTTTTTTTATCTGTCTTGAGTACGATGGCGGCTTATCACCAGCATATCTCACACAATAATGGGGTTGGGAGGCGTTTTTGGAGCGTTGGGCCCTCTGTTTGGCTACAGCGAGTATTTTTTTTTGTCACTTCTTAGCATATGTACGAAGCAAGGCGATGGGCTGACAAAGTCCTTGTGTACTGTAATTATGGCATGGAATCCATCCTAGGCATTGGGAAGAGCTATGTTTGGTTGGAGTTTGTGAGCTTTTTGGTTTGTTTTTGTCATGGGCGTCTAGAAAGCCCTGATCCATCATTGTCTCCTGGCACTGGTTGAACCTGCCAAGGTGAGCCGCGTGCAAGAATTCAAGATCCAGGGTTAGGGTATACTTTGCCGAGTCATTCGGTCTCACTGTTGCGAGGTAGCCCGTAGGTCCATCTTATCTCCGATTCGACCTTCGGTATGAGTCCCGATCACCGAATGACACAATCCCGCTCATCATTGACAACTCATAACTCACAAACTGCACCTCAGTCTTGTCCGACACCGTCATATGGCTGGTCCAATATATCACCCCTGAGAGCTACCTGTATATTTTGACGATCGCTTCGATTCCACATAACCAGAACATTATTTTCATCGATCCTCTCGTTCAATTGACCCCTCCCCACTTGCTCTTTCCTGTAAACCGCCCTCAATGAGCACTCCCAACCCAAACCCTGACCTTGAGACATTTCGCGAGCAATGGCGGGCTGAAGTACGAGCCAGGCGTCCCGCTGCAGAACAAGCTGCTCGCGCGGGCCCCTCAGCACCGGCAGGCGCCCCACGGAAACCCCCCCCTCCGCCAACGAAGAAGCCCGTGGTTTCTCAGGATGGCGATGAGGACTATGTGCCACCCAAGAGCTTTGGTGAGCCTGTTGTGGCGCAGGCGACACCGGAACGAGTATTGGGCAAGGCTTCGGAACCTGTTTCGGCACTCGACCACTATGAGAAGGCCGTGGAAAGGGAGGTTGCTGGGAAGCTGGGAGATAGCTTGAATCTCTACAGAAAGGCATTCAGGGTGGGTCGGACCTTTTGTTGAAATGCATCGCGCTTGTGTTCTTTTTGCTGATATGGGGGTTTGTCTCCCTCCTTTAGATGGATGACTGTGTGGACCAAAAGTACAAGAACAAGCACTTCCCCCGAGCGCCACCAAAGCCAGCCCAGGCTGGTTCGTCTGCCGTTGTGAAGGGCCCCGTGGCAATGGCAGAGGTGCAGGATCTTATTGCCGGCTTCGCTGGACTGTCTATTGAGCCTGCCGGACCCCCGATCGAAGGCATGTCGGCGCCTCCCTGTCCGATTGCAGCCCTACCGGATGAGATCTTGGTGCACATTATGCGAGATGTAGCCACCCTAGATGTCGGTGACTTCGTTCGACTTGGGCAGGTTTGTAGGCGGCTGGCCTACCTCGTTGCAACTGAGGACCAAATCTGGCGGCGTGTCTGCCTTGGTAACGAATTCGGATTCGGGGGAATGCACTATCATTGGCAGAAACAAGTCACTTGGGGTCCCCTGACGGCAGAAGACCTCGTCCGCGAAGCAGAAGAATCCGACACCCTTGCGGACGACTCTGACGATGGCAAAACTACTGCCCCGCCGCTGACCCTGAAGCAACGCGCCGAGAGACATGCTGAAGAGAGCAAGGCCAACACATTAACTTTCCATGAGTCGCTATACTCGACCTGGCAGAGAATGTTCCGACTTCGTCCGCGTATCCGCTTTGGCGGCATTTATATTTCTACTGTGAACTACATCCGCGCCGGCATGCATAATAGTAACTCGATCGCGTGGGGCAGTCCCGTGCACATCGTCACATACTACCGCTACCTACGTTTCTTCCGCGATGGTACTGCGCTTAGCCTACTCACCACCGCCGAGCCGGCTGACATTGTCCACCATGTGACGCGCGAGGCCGTCGCACTCCATGCTGGCGGTGCAGCGCCGCACCTTCCCAGCGTGGTGGTTCAGTCAGCACTTCGTGGTCGCTGGCGTTTAGCCCACGCGGGCGACAATCCGCATGCCTCGCTCAGCGAGGTCGAGGGCGATGTGATCGTCGAGACCGAGGGCGTCAGCAAGTACATATATCGACTAGACCTCGCGTTGCGGTCTGCCGGCAAGAGTGGCACCAAGAACAACAAGCTCATCTGGCGAGGCTTCTACAGCTACAACCGGCTGACCGATGACTGGGCCGAGTTCGCGCTCAAGAATGACAAGCCCTTCTTCTTTAGTCGGGTAAAGAGTTACGGTGTCAGGGGGGGGTGATTTACCTCGACTGTCGTCCCAAATCGAGTGACTGAATGGTAATATCCCCGCTTCCCGCCGCGCGGCAATATCTTGTGGAGGTGCTGCTTACGTTGAGCGATGCCGACTTGGTTTCAGAGGCAACCAAAAGAGATAGATCAAGATAGAGAGTTACTACAATACGCAACAGTGACTGATCTAACTATGGTGATTTGGCCTCTTATGTCCAAGATTCATTGCCCTCCCCTTTTCTTCAAGGGGGCATATATAAGTAAATATTAATACAAAGTAAATATCAGTCGTCGACGTCTACCAAAAAGATGCAGACATCTTGGTATCTTTCACCGCACAAGGTGAGATAAACCATCCCAAGTCCAAAAAGGCTCAAAACCTTCACCAACCCTGGCCCTTTTGCCGTCGCGATACCGCGCGATTCGTATACATAATACATGTCAATTCAAGAAACCTCCCATAACGTTGACTGAAGTACCATGTCAACCCTTCCAATTCTTTTCATGGGAAGCCGAAAACGCCAGGTTGATCCCCACACCAAATCAATGCCCATTGTTCCCCATAGTCCATGCCTCATACCTATATATCTTTTTCCTTTTCCTCTTTAATATGTATCGTGAACTCGCGGTGTTCAAAGCGAACAATATGTCGTAACAAATGTCAAAATCTTCGTCGTTCCGTATCGATGAGCGCATTGTGGAGGCTCGAAACCCAAGCAGAAAGGCCGACTTCAGTTGCCTAGTATTCGTAGCATCTGTCGCCATCATTTCTCATCGGCGCTTCACCGCCAAATGTGAGTCGTAGTCCCATGTACGCTTGAGCCCACCTTCGTAAACACTGGCAACCGATTCTTGCCACATAGCGGGCGTCACAAACGTTTGCGCCGCTGGGTATTGCTGCACTGTAATCGGCTGAGAGCTAGATTGGAGCTGAGCCTGAGCAGCTTGCATGTCTTGGAGAGCTGCCGAATCCGAGGAAGAAACGCTTATAGAACTGGCCTGGGCTGTTACCGAACCCGGTGATGCTTGGACAGGTGCGCCAAACGAATTGTTCCATTGGCTGTATTATTTCGTCAGTTCTGCGCAAATTCAAGCCCGGGCAAGAAATTCTTACTCGAAGATACGGGTAGGGTTCCAGGCTGGAGAGTCCGTCAAGGACATAGCATGCTGAACAGCCGAGACTTGAGGCTGACTAGAAGGCATCATTCCCAGTGACTGTATACCAGGCGAGTCACTCTTACTGTCCAATGGGCTGGCCGAGACTGGTGGTGAGAGGTAACTGACTTGGGAATGTTGTAACCGGCTCTCGACCTGTTGGTCGATCGACCCTGTCCGCGACATTTCCGGGCGGAAGCGCTGCCCAGGAGGCGTTGGGTGGGATGAGGAATTTGGGCTTCCATAAGGGAAACTTGGCTTCAAGACAAATGGTTTCCTGATATCTGCAGAGAAAGCTTCGCGGACGGAATCGATTTGTTTTTGCATGTCCGGCATCGGCCATGCCACCATGCATTTCTCTAAGATACGCATATGACGCGTAAAGTAGTCCCTGGCCTCCGAGTTCAGGTCGGGATCTGGCGACGTCAATGCAACCTAACCCGATGTTAGTTCTTAAATCGAAGGGCGGTGAAGAGGAGACGAGAGGCGTACGAGATGCAGCACTATACAAGCCAGCACTGCGTAGATTGTGAAGTTGATACCGCGCTGCATACACTGTAGCCCAGGCAGGCCGAAGGAACCCACGACCGACTCTTGTAGCCTGCAGAGCATTTTTGCGGCGTTGTATGACACCAGCATATGTTGCTTCCACTGGCCGCCCACGCCACCCGGCGACATGAAAGCCAGCTGCGGTCTATTGAAGAGAATTACACTCAAGCAATAGTACGAATGGAGGTTTCCGACGTAAGCTGACGGCAACCATGGGGGCGATCCGTCAGGAGGATAGCTGACTGCCATGTCTGTAGGTAGTTCGTTCAACCAGGCGTCAAGAGCGGGGCTGATCTGTACGAATTCGGGATCGATACCCCAGTCTTTGCTCTTGTTCTTCTTGAGCCGCCCGTAGGTCACCAGCATTCGACTGACGTTGCGAACCACCCTCGCAAGGTAGGTAAAATTTCGAGATACGTGGTATTCCGACTCATCGCCATTCGCAATCGGCCGCGGAACATCGAAATCGACGGTATCGAGTTCGACTTGAACATCGAGTCTCCCTATTTTGAGGTGAGCACAAGCTTATCGACTAGGTGTGCGGCGGCACGCTTACCTTGCGAGGAACCGATCATCACTTCGCATACAAAGATAGTCTGCCAGATTCTATTCTTCAACCGACACTCAGACTGGCTAGACCCACAGGGCTTTCCAGCTTGGTGGTCAGTAAAGTGTTCGTCCAAGCCCAGGTCCTTGCCCATCTGAACGCATTGGACAATGCTCATCCATGATCGGTAGTAGTAACCCCGCTTTGGCGCTTGTTCCCTTGCCTTTAGGATTATCATTAGCGCCTGGAGTGTGCTTAGCCTAGGCACGTCCATGAAGGAGTCGGCATGCCCTGCTCGGGTTAGCTTTGCATCTCGGTGCTGGGAGGATTCGGAGCGTACGAGTTGCAAGGGCGATCCATTGCTGGCCCTGGGAAGGCTCATCGGCTAACCGACCGGCAATCGCAAAAATGGCCTCAAGAAGTAGTGGCGAGATGGAATCTCGGTTGCTTTGCCACTGGTGGTAGACGGACTCCTTGTCCAAGACTGGCACATAAGGGTGTGCGTTTGTGAAGTACAGGTCAAAATAATGAAGAACTGTCTCGTCGTCGGGCATCAACTCGGGTGGGATCCTAACCCTCGAGCCAGGCCCAGAGACCATTGGCGGTAGAATGCTCTTATAATCATCTGAGTCTTCCAGCGCCGGCTCCTCGTCTCTTGATGGGTTGAGTTTGCTGTTCAAATAAGGGGCTGTTCACCGGCATCAGCCCTCATTCAGCTGCAAACAAGCACGCCAGTCTTACCAGTTCCTGTCTCGTTGACCTTCAAGGACCCTAGAAGATCAGCAAGGTCTTGTTGAGCATATTCGGACTGGTATGCCTCTGGAGATTCGGGCTGAGACGCATGTCGTAGAGGCGGTGTTGGAAAGGCAGTCTGCGTAGGGTACCGCTGATCGGCCACACTCACAGAGGGGTGTACGGTGGTGTAATGCAGACTATGTGCGACAGTTTGAGGCTCAGTGTACTGCACTGAGTGATAGAGCGCGGCGGGATCTTGGTACGCCGGTTGTGCGAACATCGACGCAGGTTTTGGCGCATGAGCAAGAAGCTGCTGGTGTTGCTGTTGATGTTGGTGCTGATGCTGCTGCTGCTGTTGTTGTTCGTGTAAAGGCACCGGCTGTCGAAAGCTCTCCTGACCTTGGGAAGAGGAATTGAATTGTCCCTGCGGGGGCTCATAGACTTGCGGTTCGGTGGCTCCATCATATCCATTTGGTCGTACACAGTGAAGCTTTAGGCGTACGCATGCGGCACAAGGCCAGGTGTTTGTAGTAGCGGCATCGCATTTGATCTTCCGTCTTCGACAGCCCTCGCATGCCCTCATCACTAGCACGGTTAGGCAAGTCAGCTCAAGTTTCCGAACTGCTCGGAAAGGCGTCGATAGCGCGCCTCGGCTCCCATACCCTTCAACCTCTTGTGCCGGTTGTGCTCGTCGACAAATACATAATCTAGCGGCAGCTGTTAGATGAGACGGGCGGGGACAACTGAGAAAGGCTTATTATGGCAGGCGCACTCTTTTGGGTCTCGCGCGGCTGCTGGTACGTCGGCGGCGCAAAGGTGAATGCGCCCATCTGTGAGTCGTGAGGAAGTATCCGGCGCACTGTAGGATCGTTGGACATGGTGAACTGGGCCCTGCACGGACGCTTCGATGAAGAATTGCTCGCAGTCAAGTCATGGGATGAACCGCAGCGATATCCCCATTCGTTTCCAACATGCGGTACGCAAAAGGGGCTGCGTCTCCGGCGACGAGCACGGCGCGGAGGAGTCGTTCGGATGGATGCAGCGGCGACAGCAACAGAGAGAATCGACCATCCGAACAGGGTGGATTTCGAGGGGGGGTTATGAACAACAGTAACAGCACTGGCTGGTTCCTAGCCAAGTGTTGGCCCTGGCCCCTCAAGAGGGCTAATAAGCGTGGCCAGGGACCGGCTTATAAAAGATGGGGCAACCCTGGTGGGAGTGACCCGATCAGCATGGACCTGCCCTGAAAAGAAGAGGCTCGCTGCGACCTTGCGGGACCAAGGATGGGGATTCAAGATGGGGCGAGTGTCTCTAGCTCGTGTAAGAGAGCGGCGTCGCAGTGATTGCGCGACAATCAGGATCAAGATATGGATAGGATTCCGGGGAGAGAGAGAGAGGGACTAACTTCACGGGAAAAAGAGGCCTTTGTGGGATCAGATGAGATGAAGAGATGATACCGAAGACGACAGGCAGGGTAGACATCCACTTGGGTCTGTGTATGCGCGTTGCACGTATTTTACAAGGGAGGCAATATTCGGCAGCCTGGAGACCACCAGGTACCGGGGGGAGCACTCATTTCGCAAGAGGCAACGGATGACGATAGGCTGAGGGGTAACAGAATCGAGGCGACGATGGCAGCGAGTGTGAAAGCGAACTCGAACGCAAGTGTCTGTTGCGCGGAATGAGCAACCGTGCAGGTGGGGGGGAGGGGTGGCGCTAGAAAGGAATGGAAACAGCCCAGCCAAAGCACCTTCCTCGACAAACCAGGGATTTTTACCGCCTCGAGAATGAAGGCTAGGGGCCAGCAGAGGGGGGTTCATTGCCAGGGTTTCGGAAATGCCCTGGGCTCTCAGGCTGTGTCCTGATGATACTCCAGAAACGAGAAACAAACTGAGCGTTCAGTCAGCCGCTGGAAGGACCTCTGTCAACTTGAGACTGGTCGGTGCCGAGCCCCAAACTTCCTCTCCCTGGATCCTCTAGGTCGATGTGACAATGCATCCGGGGAATACTCCCATCGTTAACTTGGGTCGGGAGCTCAACCCTGACTTTAATTGAAGTTAACGTGATTGCCTACCGGCCCTTTTCCTCGCCAACCCACAGATTCCACGCGCTGTCGTGCCCGACCTGCACGCGCGGGAGGGAGTTGGCCAACGGGCATGCCGTATGATGATGCGTCTCGCGTCTCCGGATGAGCGCGGGCGGGAGTGCATTGCAGGGTCGGTTGCAGGTTCGAGCGCAACGAAGTGTGCAGTATTTGCTGTCCTCAGAGGGCGTCCATGCCAGGATCTGGGCGTCACCTGCGCAGCGGACGTGCAATTGGAACCGCATTGACAGCCCAGCAACGCGGGGAGCTGTTATTACGCCCCGTAATCCGTATGTCCTCTGCCCCTCCTACATACACTACCCCGGTTTGCAGATTGGGAATCAGGCAACAAATAGGTACGCTGTTTTGCTCTTCTTCGTTCACCCTCCAGCAGAGGGCCGGCCCGGTAGCTGACGAAGCCAACCTCGCCCACACCCACATCAGTAGTGGCCCACCCCGGGCTATCCGAGGATGTCGAAAGGGGCAATCGGCGGGGTCAACTTCATGATCGCGCAAAAATCGCCGTCCCTGCAGCTGCAAGTCGAATCTCGGCGCTGCTGGCACGCTCAACTGCCCGTTAGTCCAGCAGATGCCACGAACCGCGAAAAACGCTAGAGCGAAAGCTAACAACGGTTTCTTGCGCTTTCGTCTTCGGGAACGGGTGCCGTTGGGCCCTTATTCGTCCATTGGCGTGCGCATTGCCTTGGCCTAGGACCGTGCTGCTTTCCAAAGCTTTGTTGGTTGACTCCGGCGTTCTTTCGCATATGAAGTGGAATTTGGTCGCCGATATATCGAGGCCCGACCTCCTTCAAGTCGACGCTTTTCTGTGTAATTTGCCAAGCCCAGCGCTCTTTCCGAGCTTCCATGAGCCGTGGGAGCCAGAACGCCTTCCCACCCGAATTTCCTTTTGCGATGCGCCTCGTTAGTCCCGCTACTTCCAGGATGTAACACACTGCACGTGGTGGCTTCGGGGGGGGTAGCTTTATTAGTGTAGACTCTATTCGGTAGGGTGAACGGGAGCCTATCGCCCAGTGTGGTATCTGGCAGAGGTCGGCGACGAGGAAATGGACGATGGGATGTTCGGGGCCAAACAGG
>Ga0247780_1000057_pt1 | contig 97955 bp, 90 predicted proteins | sample UWRJL079202R5_FD_179927 | JGI IMG/M metagenome (GOLD analysis project Ga0247780, IMG submission 179927) | Plant litter microbial communities from Arlington Agricultural Research Station in Wisconsin, United States - UWRJ-L079-202R-5 | ecosystem: Environmental > Terrestrial > Plant litter >...
ATGAACCGACCAGTCCTAGGTCGAGTTGAATTTCCTTATCATTTTTGACTGAATTTCCCATAGTAATTTTTTTTTTTGGACCACCCTTACAACAAATTGTCCTCCGGATAGGATTAACGGTAAGGAGTTAAAGTTAAGCTTACGTTTCCTTAAGCTCTTTACCTTTTCTAAAGGTTAATATATTAATAATAGGAGGAAAGTGGTGTCTAAGAGTTTAATAAACAGCGTTCAGAACTGTAACGCTAATATCGTATTATAACTTATACTTAATATAAGCCTTAAAAAGACTGGATTAGGTTAAGACAGAACATATAACAGGACGTTAATAGGTAAGGGGCGTTCTAAAGACGGTTTATTAAGCTAACACTCTTAAATAGGGGTTTAATATCACTATAGGTTATTATTATTATAATATATAAAGGTAAGTTTAAATAGTAAGACATAAATAAATAATTAAATACTAGCGTAAGGAACTAGAGTCCCTTACAGTAGTTATAGGCATAATTATAACTATCTATATTAACTAATTAAAAGGTACTTCGTACCTTACTTATAACGTTATAAATGCTTATTATATAAGAACCTTACACTACGCAAGCGCTCTGCTTATAAGGTTTCTCCTACTCACGATACAAGCACTTAGTATACTACAAGCAGCACCTTACTGGTCGTAGGGGCTTTGGGTCTTTACACCCCTGGCCTAATGCGTCCGGACGGTGTACACCGTCTTCCTACACTGTTCCTTCTGCGGGGGATTCGTCAGGCCGCCCCGGCCCAAGTGACGGCCTGCAGGGTCGTCACATAAAAATAATAGGCAGCCAGATAGTGCACTTAAGTGCAGCTTACCAGATTAATAAGCTTACTAATTAAGGCTATAGCCCGCTCTTTAAAAGAGCTGGAGCTCCTTACATTATTAATAATAATACCCCTAACTAACTCCTCTTTACTTTATAAAGCTAAAGGCTTTATAAGGAGCGCGTATATTAATACCGTTTATTTCTTAAACTCCTAACGTAAGTAGTTAGAATGGAATAGCTTATAAAACACACCGTACTTATAAAAGCTAATGTACTAGTTATAATAGTAGTAAGGAACTTCTTAATAAAGGGCTTTATTGAAAAAAGCCTAAACGGTAGGTTAGTAAAGCACATAAATAAATTTATAAAGAACATATACCTTTATACAGGAGTATCTACTTATATAGTAAGTATAATAAGCTAAAACGCCTATACAGTTAAAACAGCAGCCATTACTGTTATTAATAATAGCGCTCTTGAGGCACTTAAAGCAAGCCTTACCATACTTATTAGTAAAGGTGGATTGTGGAGACTTATGGGGGTAGTAAGCGGGTGATTAAGTTAATTTACTTATCTTAAAGTTAATAAGTTAAGTATTTGTTAAGAAGAAAAGAGTAACTTATATAAGGGTTTACAGACTAGCCACATTATAAGTAAAGTGATAAAGAGTTACAGGAAGCTCCTCCTTGTCTTTATCCTCCTCCTTATAGGAAGGTAAGTAAGTAAGTAAGATTAAGCTAAACGGCTTAAGCGATAGGGTTAAGGTGTAGGTGTAGGGTGTAAGCTTCTTAACACTTAAATGAAAGTTAACCGTTACTTTTAAATAATAAGAATAAGTGAAACTTACACTGTAAGCGCTCTCTGCTTATTATAAAACTTTTAACTGTAATTAGTTAAAACTAAAGTAGAAGAAAAAGTAGTAAAAACACTTACAGATAAGACTAATTACGCTTTTAATGAGAACTAGATACGTAAAGTAAGTTAATAAGTAGAAACGATAGTTCTTCCAAGTAAAAGGAGTAAGATTTACGTTTTCTTAAGGTATAAGCTTACAGTCTTTACGTTAGCTATAGTGGCTGGGAGTGGGGAATAAGAATAGTAGTGTTCTTAATTTTTTTTTATATATACCTAAAGAAAGTAAACTGTGATACAATATGGCCACCTGGTTGGCCACGCGACTCGCCACCTTCCACCACTATATTACTGGCTCTCTGCCACCCTCTCCTTTTTATTTAGAATAAGCAATTCCATCCCTCTTTTGCCGAACGGCCAGAAAACCGCTCTGTTTTGTGTTCCACATAAACAAATAAGAAAAGATCGTGAGCTCTTAACATGGAGTTAAGAAGCTTAAACTACCGCATAAACTTACCGCTTTAGGTTTAATGCGTGTTAAAAACGCGATTACGTATTAACTCAAGCGGCACAGTTTAGGAAGTTATAAGCTTAACTAGCCTCCGGACCTTATTATTTTCTATTTACAGCGAACTTCTTTTCGAACGTTCAGGCGCTTAGAACTGCGTTTTAAGCACCTGGGGAGTGTGTCGAATTGCAGCGGCAGTTCTTAGCACTCAGGCGCGCAGGTGCCTTACCGCTCCAGGCTTGGCTGGAGCGCAGGGGCCTTAGATCATGTACTCTCCCAACACACAGGGAGCTTCCATTTATATATAACTAGGGAGTGCGAAGCACTCCCCTTTTCTACTAAATCAAGTCACTTTGCAACTGCACTTCCGCTGCTCCTGAGCCCCTCGTTCCTCAGTCAAAACGTTCCACAATTTTAATGATAGAATTAGTGTCCGGGCGCGAATTACAAGAGTTATGATAGTCTTGTAATTAACTTAAGCGTAACTTCTGCCCGCATAAAATAGCAGAACCAAGATCTGGGCTTAGTGCGAGAACCAGGTCGCACGCTAGGCGGTAAATTTCTGCCGGTAAAAAAAGCATGTAGCCCGCGGTAACAGAGATTAAATATGGGCTCGTGGCCGAGAACTGGATCACTGCCGCTAGGCGGTAACTACCGGTAAACACATAGCAAACCATGCGCCCTGCTCAGCTCACAAGGAGAGAGGGCACTGTATTTGTCGACGTGTGGGCGCGCAGTCGTAGGGTTGATTTTCGGTTCGTAGTGCTCAGCGGTCGCGTTTGCTAAACTCGCTTATAACAGGCGCCACTAGCCGGCGTAGTCTACTGCATCAATTGGAGATCCCACACATAGAATCTCACTCGTCTTGCTGTGCTCAGAGGGTCAAACAGTCGCGATCACAAAGATAGGGCCTGTGTTGGCTCCTGTAGTGCACGCAATGGGGGTCCTCAATTCAGGGGTCGCGAACATTTGATGCTTAAGCTAGAAACACCGGCGCGGTCGCGAGAAAAAAGAAAAATGCAACGCCAAAGCCTCATGTGCCCACGTGGCCCACTTCTTTTCACCCCAACTCACTAGCAGAAAAGGTACTTAGTTAGCCGAGAACTAGTTCTCATATTCTGCCGACAGAAACGGTTAGACACTATATAAATTTTCTGCCGGCAGAAAAGTACGCTATCCAGACCCAAATAGCGGTGAGGTTGGGCTGTTCGACGAGGCAAGAACTCTATTTTGATACTAAGGACAAACCAACCATCAAAATCATAACTTAACTCCCTCACCTCTCCTTAACGCTAATAATAGAACTAGCAAGACAGCTTATATATCCCTTATGATAAAAAATGACTTATCAACCAGACACAGACGGGTGACGTTGCCGCTGTCGTCAGCGACTACATCCATACCGCATCCTTCTGTAGTATAGCACAATGATTTTATAGGTTTGAAATTAGCGTAATTGGATTCTATTAGTTTATCTTGAAACCTTTTAACGGGGCATAGGTTGTTCTGCTTTAACAATAAGATTGTTACCTAGGAGCTATACTTATAGATTACGCGTCATCGACTTTCCATCAATAGGAAGCTCTAACCGGGGGGACTTAAAGGGGGCATGTGAGGCTGTGCGGCGGCGGCATATGGGATCACCCCAGCTCACCCTAGCTCAGGACGATGACCGAAAAAGGAAATTTCGTGTGCCCAGATTCGTCGCAGACAACCAGCCTATTTCCGCTAAGCGCATGTTTGGTATCTAAGTCAGAGCACCGACTTTTAGAACACCCCTGCCTTTAGAACGGGGTTTGTCAGTAAAGACTTGCCACTCGCCACCAAACTCATCTATTTAAATCGCTAACAACTTAATCAATTCTTCTCCAATTCTTTTACTGTCTCTTTTATTAGATTCAGAATTGAATGATAAAGCGATATACCGACTTAGATTTACGCAATGCCCTAGCAGAGTTTACAGAAACTGGCTTACTCCGTAACTCTACTGAAAACCATAGCGTACCCCCTACCACTCTCTTTAATCAAGTTCACGGCTCTAGGCCAGCCAACAAGTCCCAAATCATCAAGTAAAAGCTCTCTCCAGCTATGGAAGAACGTTTAACCGAATAGATTCTATTCTAAAGGTCGCTTAGTTACCCTCTAACCCACGCGTAAATCCGAAGACTAGCTAGAAGAATGCTTGGAGACGATGAGAGCCTTGGAAAACGCTGGACCGGCCGGTTTTTAGCCAGAAATCCATCAATTTCCACTATTAGACCTCGAAGAATCCACAGAAACCGTGCTGATCAAGCCTGTAAGGCCGTTATTCGGCCCTAGTTTAAGTATTTAAAACTCCCCAGTATAAAGGCCATTCCAGCTCACTATAGGTATAATATAGATGAAACCAGTATTACTTCTAGCATTAGAGATAACAGCCTAGTTATTAGCTTTAAGGAATGAAAGAAATTCCAGAAAAGAAAGAAAGGAGATCGAATTTAAACCTTAATTATCAAGTGTATCTCCGCTAATAGCCGGTATTTAAACCCAGTCGTTATTTTCAAAGGTGGAAACCTTCAACAACAGTGGTATCCACGCGATTTACGGCCATTTGAGGGCTGGAAGTGGAAAACCACTGAAAACGGCTGGTCTGACGATAATACTGCCGTTACCTGGCTCTGTAATATCTTTCTTCCAGAGACTTAGCCAGCCAACCCCTTAGAGAAGCGCCTCCTTATTTTAGATAGCCACAGCAGTTATACCACTGAAGAATTTATGTGGCTGGCATTTAGTAATAACGTACAGTTATTATTTCTGCTAGCCCACACCTCCCACATTCTCCAGCCCCTAGATTTATTAGTTTTCAGCCCCCTAAAAGCCAAATACAGAGCTAGGCACAACGAGGTTGTTTCTAGCTTCGACGAAGGCACTGTTACTGAAAATAGGGCCTTTCTAAAATGCTACCAGCAAGCCAGGGTCCATAGAATAACCAAATCTAACATCAAAGCCGGTTAGAAAGCTACAGGCCTTTAGCCGGTTAGCCTTAGGAAGCCCCTGAGCAACGGCCTCGTTATTAAGAATTCCAATAGCAACGTGGGTCAGGTAACCTCCACAATTTCTATAGGCCTTCAAGAAGCTTACAACTCCATTGTGGGTAAGAATTTAGAGGACCGGCCTGTATGGTTTACCCCTAAAAAGCCAAAAGATTTCCGTCTGCAAGGGCAGGTTTTTCTAGCCGGTCAGAAACGGACCGCCAGCGACCGGCTTTTTATACACAAGGCCGCAAAAGCCTTTAATAACGTAAATTTTCAGCTGGCAAATACGGTATATTAACTAGAGGCTGCAGAAAAAAGCCTGGAACGCACAAGAGGCCGAAAGAGAAGGAGGGTCCAAGTCGACCCTAACACGCAGTTTGCTGGAATTGAGGAGGTTCGTGCCTCACAGAGAGAGGCTGGCAGGGAGGATCTGAGTGATTCTGAAAGAGAAGAATTAGGCGATTCTGATAGTGAAGACTATATTATCGTAGCTATCTAATTGAAGAAGTTGTGGGCAATTGAACTTGGTGGTGTTGTGCGAGGTCCGATGCACGGGCTGTTCCAAAGGCAGGGGTGTTCCAAAAGTCCCCCACCTGACTTAGGTAAACAGACGAAAGTAAAGCGCCACAACCACAACCAGAGATCCCCTCCCTTCGCCCCAGCTCTACTCCCGCTCACCCTCCGAAATCTCCTCCATGCCTGCCATCATCTCGGCCCTCACCGACTCGAGAAGCCCCAAGGGAATGTGGTGAGGGGCCTCACGTTTCTCCCGCAGAGCGGCATTGTTCTCTCGGACAGCAATCTTCAGCCACTCCCACTGGGCAGCCACGTCACCATCCGCAGGCATTGGCCCATGCACTGGTGCAGGCGCGTTGCTAGGCGCGTTGACGACCGCGTTGCCAACCGCGCTGCCGTTCTGCGCGCGTGCAGCCGCGCCCGCCTGCGCTACCGCGACCGTCGCGTCGGTCTCTCCCTTCCTCAAAAATTTAATGCCGGCGAGAATCTCACCGCCCGCGCGGCAGGCGGCGGCGGCGGCAACGAAGGCGCGGTGCTCGGGTGAGGCGGGGGGTTTGCCGAAGGCGGCGAGGTAGGTGGTCTGGAGGGCCAGAACCAGGCCGTGCTGAGCGGGGTTGACCTGTTGTGAGCGGGATTAGCATTCACGGTCATTGGGTTATGAAATGAAGGGCGGAGGTTTGGGGGTTTTGTGAGACGGATTTGGTTATGAAATGGAGGGTACAGGGATTTTCATTTCGTGAGAAGGAAAACATACAGACTGGCAGACCCTGTTGTTTTACCCCAAAGCTGCCCTCACCAGCCCCGGTCACCCGCCCCGCTCCTAGCCACTTTGCTCAGGCGCTACTCAGGCACTGCTCAGGCACTGCTCAGGAATTGATCAGGAAATGATCAGAGAAATCGCCAAACATGGTTTAGACGAGTAGGCAGTACTCCGAGGTTCCAATGGCAACTTTTCGCGAGGTCCCAGTTTTTGGGACACAGGTGGCCCAAAACTGGGACCCCCCCAAAGTCACATAAAAACCCGGTTACGTCCCCATTAGGTCTCCATTGCCGTCTTCCTCATTCACGAAAGTGGGGAAATCTCACCCTCAAGCTGAAACACTCCCTAGCGTATTGCTTCGCTTTTATTCATTTGGTTGTTAAACGTCGGTATCCCATCTTAACCTAGTGGCAGCCGACTCGGAAATGGTTAAGAAAAGAACGGCAGAAGAGAGAAGGAGATATGCTGAGGAGAATGGCTTCAATGATGATGACACGGATGTTGATGACAATCCCATCCCACGGGATATCTTGGATTATACCAAAGGAAAATATGACGTGCAAATGGAGCTTTGGTTTAAGTAAGTTTCTTTCCTGGTGCCAGAAACTACCCTTTACGCGAAAAGCGGGGAACCCAATTGCTCTTGACTTTGGTAGTTGCGCTTATATCTGACACACCCCCCTCAGCTCTAAAGACGTCAGGGTTTAGGGCTGGAATGCGCGGAAAGAAGGTGTGGGTAACAGAGCTGAACTGACGCAGTCAGTTCAGCTGGTCAAGGCCATGGTTTGCCACCACTGTTGTCACCACGCAGTAGTATAATAAGGGGCTCTCTGGCAAAGCCAGGGAGCCGGAAGGAAAGTCTTCATACAAGCAATTCAATCAAGCAGTTGCAACCCCCATCAATTCCACAGAATTTCAGTGTGCAGCGTTTCTGGCACATCCCACCATGTACTAGTATACTGTGGGACATCCCATCCGTGCTGTCCTAAATTTCGATCTAGGCCAAAATTCGGGACCGTGGTCCATGATTCGGGCCATTAGGACACTGCCACCTCTTAGCAATTCCCAACAGAGGTCCTAGATTCATCTGATACATATTTACCATCTTGCAACTTAACGGAGTGAAAGTTGTGATTCTGAATATTGTTTTTGCGATCCGAATCGATCAACGCACAGCTGGACAATATTCCAGCCCCCCCCCATTACTAGTTCTTCGGGGGTGAAGGTTACCTTCAAGCCAACAAGACAGCCAGCTCCGACCCGGCCGGCCCAGGTCAATGATGCGCCCCTCATAGTCGTGCCCAACTCGAGAGAGGTCCAAGCCACCCAACCCCTTCACCAATACCAACGAGAGCCCTACCCCTGATCTACTCCGCTCTAGTGTTCTGTGGCAGTTGCTAATAAGAAATATAGGGCGTCAGTGGAGGTCTGGTCAGGCTAGACATGGTAGGGCGGGTGGCTGTCATTATTGGGCTCAAGGTGGTGGGTTGTCTTGTGTTGGCTTTGTTGTTGACTTTGGGTGTTTTAGGAGACGAATCAAGTATTCTGACTAACCCATCCGCATATGCTGCCCGCACGTGATCCTGCACAGGCTGCACAGGTGTTGAGCACGTAAGTGGCCCCATATTGAATATCTTTAACTCTAGCTGAGGAGCCTAGAACATGGCCACTTCCCTGAAGGATGGAGAAGGAGAAGTCTGTCTAGCAGTGAACCTAAAGAGAAGTGAGCGAGGTTGGGGTAGCTGTGAGGATTTACGGTGGATGTGACAAGGGGCGACCACAGTGAGTGTAGTTGCGGCTTGGAACGAACCGTGGCCCTGTGGGCGCTGGACAATTCAATTCTGAATAATACACACAATAATTCTCTATGGCCTTGAAGGTCCTTGCCCTTCCCAATAATTCATGGGCTAGGCGTGTCTATCTAAATATCGTAGCTAGTGGGCGATTCCCAATACTGCCAGCAATCGATCGCGCAGTCTCTGCTTGTATCAGGGAGTCATGCTTCCTAGTAAGCAGAATATACCCTCCACGAATTATGACAGAACTTTCGAACTATCTTGGGTGAAGTCGCCAGTTTCTCTCCTCATTGAGGCTCAAGGCAGTCAGTGCCTAGAATTAGGGTTAGTGGCCTAGAATTGGGGTGTGGCCCGGAACTGGCCACGGTATACTAGCTCGGAATTTGGGCTGGTACATCATGTACCAGCCCTGAATGTGGATGGTATATGATATCGGAGCCTAGATTTGGAATGGTATATGGTGGGCTAGTACATCATGTGCTGATATATTCAGGGGTGGAAGGCGAGTGATATGTCAACCACTATGCGCTTAGAAGTTTGGTACGCCCGATAAAAAACAATGAGAGAAGTCCAATCAGAACAAGGTATTAGACTTACATCGGCAACATTACTCACATGATCAGCTCCCAGCACCTCGCTTACTCGCACCTTGGCAACGTAGAGGTCCACCTTTCTAGGGCTAGAATGGTGGAGATTCTCGAGTCACGGCCGTCCTAGAAACTGCCTAGCAGAGCTGTAGACGTTAGATTCTTCACCGCGGAGAAATTGTCTTCCTCTGCCCGCCAACAGAGGGGCCCCCCTCTCCATACATGATGCCGTGAACGGAACAATCTCCCACGAGAAAGTCAACCAAAGATTCCACATTTGGGCTGCATTTGGCTATAACTTCAAATCTGAACTGCAGTTCTATGACATGGTGACTAATAACAATGATAAGATGTCCTTCCAGGTCTATCGCAACATCATTCTTGAGGGAGTTGTGTCCAAATGGCTTGCGAAGGGTGACCAGTTTATCCTCGAAGAAGACGGAGACTCTAGTCACGGAGGTGGAAACTGCAGGCCAGATAAAATAGCCAGGGTGTGGAAAGAAGAGCACGGCTTGAAGCACTACTTCAACCCAGCTAGCTCACCAGATTTATCGCCAATTGAGAACTGCTGGCGTGCTGTGAGGCAGTACATCAAGGCCCAGTATCGCCTTGGCTTAGATCCCAAGGCGTTGATTCTAAAGGGTTGGAGGCGAATCAGCGAGGAGATAATTAACAAATGGTGGGTTCTATGGTGGTGCGGATGGCAGATGTGATAGCGTGCGAGGGTCAGACGACTGGATGGTAGTACCGTAGAAATACCTTTGCTGGCTAGCAATTATAGTAGTAATAGAAGTGCCAATTGGGTACCGTGTCTTTTTTATTTTGGAAAGAATTTGCCAAGCTACACACAGCGAACGGCAGACGCGGGGGTAGAATAAATTGTTATCCAGAGGTGTTACTGTGTAGAATGGCGCGGAGGCATGGGGCTATCGTAGACGCCCCCTCTTGATGAGCTGTGTGCGAGGTGGATAGCCGCTGATGATATGGAGGAAGAAATGGGAGATATACGAGGCCGACTGAGGAACTGGTGCTCAGAGAAGTGATACCTGCGCTCGAAGAAGCGACTGATGGCCTGGTGGAAGAAGATATACCGCTACAGCCTTGCAAATGTGGCCGCCCGCCTTGCCAAGACGTGGGAAATGAACCTTTGCCGCTGCGTTAACGTGGACGACCGGCTCACCGGCCTTCCGCTGATGGAGAGAATAAGCCTGGTGAGGCAGTGTCACACAAAAGAACGCCAAGAATGAGATGCAGCTGTATACATGGCGACTTTACCGCCACCCTCCATTAGGAACCGACTCTCATTGGATGCCCTCTGAGGGCGGGTGACGCAACGAGTGCAGTCAACCTGCATGCCCACTTGGTTGCTTTGAATCACTTGAGGCAAGAACAACAGACAACTTTTGGGACCATCAAAACACAGCCCAGGCAATCACGAAACATCCCACCCCCAGCATCCCACACTCTCTCCCACTCTCATCTATTCCCCCCCAGGCGCCCCTCCCCCCAACTCCCTAATCTTCTCATAATACCTCTTTGTCCCCACTGAACTAACCCACTCTAACACCCTTTTAATCGCCCTCCTATCCTTACTAAACTTCAAAAACCACGTAAACTTAAACCGAAATTCCCCCCTATCGTTAAACTCGTTCGTATACACCGTTATGTACGCCGCCGTCCTTTTCTCGACATTAATCGTCACATTTACGACTTCGTCCAGGCTCTTTCCCCACAAGACGGAGAGCTCGGCAACGTAAAAATCTTAGTAGGTTTTATTATTAAGGGCAGTGTCGGCAGGGGCACTAATAGTGGTGAGGAAATAAAGCGGGGCGAAGTTGCAGAGGTAAGAGGGGGTAAGGACGGTAGAGAGGTTAGTAGGGTCTTTAGCGCTGGTAATGTAGCCGGCTAGGAAGGAGTTAAGGGTTTAGGTGATGGTTTCGCGGAGGGTTAATGTAGAGTCGGACATTTTGGCGGTCGGTGATTAAGGTTGGTAATACCTACGGAGGGGAATGTAAGAGTGAGATTTGGGTCATGTCACAATAGAAGCGAAAAGGGTGGGATTTTATACTCACGGCTAAGCTGTAGCATATGAGATTTCCCTCACCCAAATCCTTTGAAGCTGACATGCATGGTATACTACAACATGGTACTGGATACGTTAAATTTTCTTGCGGCGTATCCTTCCCAGGAGCCTGCCTGACGGTCCGTGCTCTCTGGTTGTTTTATTTCCAGACCGAGAAAAGAGAAGAGCTGAGAACGGGGTCAAGAGCACTGCTGAGAATAGGCAAGGTGAAGAATTGCCGAGTCTCTTTTTGACTTTCTGATGATCTGTTATTGTGTTTGAGTTCTCTCGCAAAGTTTGAGGGTTCTCCATTGCTGAGCGACGCACTCTTGGGAAGAACACCCGGAAAAGACTCTAGAAAATCCCACATTGACTGGAACGGAATAGGTTCCCGGTGGGACAAGAGTTTGGGGCCTGAGAATGCAACTGGCGAAAGTGTCGCGCTAGTGAATTTGCGAATTCAGAGCTCACCAAGTCCGGTTCGACCGGGGCTAAAACACCATGTATCAAAAACACTGAACAGGCGAGCTTGATGGATTTGCTGGCGCTGCAGTTCCTGGCTGTATTTCTTGCTGCACATGGGGGTTTCGTGCCGCGCAGGACCATCCCCGACGTTCATAATGGATGCAGCGATGAAGGGGGAGACAGTGCTGCGTGATTACCCCTGATCCCCCTTTCCGACCAAACCATCTTCACTCTTCATGAAATGGGCAGGAAAGTCAATCCACAAACCGCTTCATTATCACATGTTCGGTGGCTCGTCAACCCCAGTGCCATCCAGTCAACAACCAGCTTGTTTCGGTACTCGGCAGCGCGAGTGTGCATGAGAGAAAAAGCCTACCCCGCATGGCCGATCAGCATGTCAAAACGCGCGATGATACCCCACACCGACCGAATCCGGGTCTTGGGTCCGCTGCACCGGCCACCATGCCTCGGTCATGACATATCACCTCCAAGTTGTGTCCAATCATTAACTCCCAGCATGGAGGGAGCTGAAAGGGGCAGCCTCCTGTGGCTTTTTAGCTCGCCCAAATTCCTACGGACTCGCATATTATGCTGCGACTCGCGATTGTCAAGAGTTTGGCATGCAGCGCCTTCGGCGGATGGGTTACGAGGTGTCAAGTTACCCGAGGTGTTGGCAGGAAAAGAAAACAAGCTGGGTGTTGGTGATGGGGAATTGGGTGTGATGCTGCCTGCGCTGATAGTTTTTACAAATCTTTCAATGCCGGGTATCAATGCGATGCAAGATTCTTTTGTACCTGGCAGGCATGAAGAATGTGTTAGCTGGCGATAGTTCCATGTGACGAGATGCTAACATGGCCATGCCACAGGGGTACCGAGATGCAGTGGAAAGTCAGCCCCGTGGTGATGTACTTGTAGGTGGGCATTGACTCCGATTTCCTTTTCTCATCACTGCTTGGTATTACCTAACGTGCCTCCTGCGACACCCCGACAGCTTCGGTCAGTTGGGGTTTGGTTTTTGTTCCCGCATTGTAAATTCGTACCACCCACTCGAACGTCACGGAGAAGGGGCTCCGGCCTCGCCACTTCAATCAGTGTCCGGTACTTGAATCCTCGACTCCCCGCGACCTTCTCTTTCGTTCACTCTGGACATTTTACCCCTGGTTTTTGTTTTTGTCCTCCCCCTTAAAGTGGGACTTGAATTTGTGACTCTCAACACCACACACAGGAACGCGACTGATACTTCTCGGAGAGAGTGGCTCACCATGGCGTCCGTCCCCAACCGTGGCCCAGCTCTATTCGCCGTCAACACGGCTGGCGTCCTCCTCGCCGGTGTCAGTTGCTCGTTGCGTTGCTTCGTGCGCGTTCGTACCCTCAAGTCGTTTTGGTTGGATGACTGCCCGATGGTACTATCGGCTGTACGCTCTCCGCCCTATACCGTACCCCCTTGTTGTACCATACTCTAACACCATAACAGCTCACGTTTACGGCCTACGCAGCCCTCTCCAACATCATGAGGATGCCGTACCTCAAGTATATGGGAAGCGTGGATTTCCTGTGGGAGACGGTGCCGACGGCGGTTTGGAGCACTGTAGAGGCAGGGCTTGCCATCACCGCGGGGTGTTTGGCTACGTTGCAGCCATTGCTGAAGATGGCCAGATGCCGGTTGGGCACGTCGGGAAGTACGGGGCCGAGGGGTGGTGCCGGGTCGGTTGTTGCCGTTAGGAGGGATGTTATGAGGCGGACGGAGAGAGCGCTGAGGCATTTGAGCTCGGCGCCAATATGGAGGGAGGCTTGAAGAAGATGCCACCGCGGGCCCCCCCAGTATGATGTCATGTGTTATAATACGAGTCAGGAACAGTTGAGTGAAGGCATTGGCAAGGTGGCTAGCGCCAGGGAGATTCCGTAAGGTAGAGTAAGGTAGAGATTATGGATGGATATTAATGTGGTGTTGTATTGTTGGGTTAATTGTTTGGGCCGAGAGAATCACACGATGTAAATAGTTGATGTTCGTTCTACGCTGAGGATCCCCTATGATGAACTAAAAACTAAAAGTATACCAACACCCCTTCCCTCGCCGCCTTATCCCGGGAGTACACCACACGATGGATCTCCTCTTCCTTTTTATCCCGCAGCACAATCGTCCCCCCCTTATTACTCAGCGGTGTCTTCGGCAATGCAACCCCAAGACTTGCCTGGGCTGGAATGTTCACTCCATGCAGCGTCTGCGTCTGGCCCTGCACAGCATTCGAGATGGACCATCCATCCAACGAAACCGGCTCAGTTGAGCTGTTGTGCAAATACACTTTCTCGCCAGAGCCGCTTGTCGGGGTTTGGTCCGGACCAGTAGGGTTGATGAGGGCGGCTTCGATGAAGACTTCGGGCTTGGGATGGGTTGTGCCGGTGCCGCCTCCTCCCCCCTGACCCCCGCCCGGAGTGGGGACACCGGGTTTCAGGAGCTCACTCAGACGGCTGTCGTCGGCAGGGTGGCCAGCCTTATCGCCATCGCCGTTGGTGTGATAAGCCTGGACGGCAAACGCGAGGAAAATGGCCTCCCAGTGGCCATCCGGGAAGGCCAGGATGATGCCTCCATCCTGGTAGATTCCGTTGTCCCTGATCCAGCTCTTGCGACCGCGGTTACCCTGATTCATGTGCACGTCGTGAATACCATCTTCGCCCTCAAACTGCTGGCCGAAGATATACAGATCCGCATCCTTTGCCTTTGCCTGGTTAAGGATGGGGTTGAGAAAGTCCAGGAGGTCATTGTTCTCGCCGGGAATCTCGCGCGACAGGAGCACCCCGGCGTTGAGGTCGACATAGCCGCCGCGCAGGAAGTCGAGAGCGAGACTGTCGGGGCCTTTCTGCTCGTGGAAGCCTGATTCGAGCTGTTTGAGGCCCTGCACTAGGGGGAGGTTGCTGCTGAAGTTGCGGTAAAACCAATACGCGAGACGGGAGTCGTCTGAGCTGGACTTGACATTGACGGCAGCATGGACGGGCTGGCGGGTCGAATCGGTGAAGTGCAGATAGCCGTGGTCGGGTTTCGCCTTTCCCTCCCAGCGGACGATCTTGCCCTTCCAAACTCCGTAGCGGTCGAGCGGCATGTCTTCAGAAGCTTTTAATTGGGTGGCCTGATACTGAGAACTCTGGGTTGTAAGTGATGGACACTTCCCAACAGCGCGAAGAAATGGAAAATACCCCTCTCTAATACCACCAAGTCGCAGATGGGATGTGTGGGCTGATGCCAGTGCAAGAATGTGCAGTTCAGCTCGCCCCACCAGGAAGGAATGACTGAGCTGAGATGTCGGTCTCAGGTTGCTGCAAGCCACCAAGAGGGGCAGAGAAAAACTTGCTGCAGTTCTCGGCTCTGGCCTTCGGCTAAAGATGCGCCAATTCGGAGCTCAGCCTTGACGGTACACAAGCAACCACAAGGTAAATGTGCGTGCACGCATCAAGCATTGGCATTGGCTCAAGAGTCATGCAACCGGTGAGAACGTAGGCCTCGCGTCAATTCGCTCAAGAGGACTCAGAATTGCGTGATGGCCACTGGTCATTCAAGTTGAGACAGACAGCTAAAGCTGTTGCAGATCCTGTGCTTCGTGTGAATTGCCACGTAGGTGTCTGAAACTGGCGCCTGACGCAGGTACTCGACACTCAGGATTTTATTGGTCACAATGAAGGCGCTGCTCACAGTGTGTTGAATGACCCCTCACTTCGCCGTGGGATTAGGCAACAACGACGAACCACCCGCAAACTCAACCACGACGACGACAGTCAGTCCTGCTCCAGCCCGACTCACGTGGAATTGCAACTTACTGTCAAGCATGCCCAAAACTCTCTGCGCCGCCAAATGCGGCAAGTTTTGTCATCCCAGGGTGGCCCAGGAGGGGTTCCTCGACGCCAGCCAGAGGTCACAGTGCCAGGGTTGCGAATTTTTGAGGAATATCGAACGTCGCCTTCGCTCCGAATTACGTTTTACCTATCAGAGCCTATCGTTCCCTGCATTTTCCGCCATCCACACGGGACTCGAATGGGGCAATCTGTCATATGGCGGGCTGACGATGGGATTACGCAATGGGCATTCCGACAATTATGGTGCTGTTATTACGGCGGTCGAAGGTGTCGAAAACCCTTTCGGGTTCAGAACCCCTTCCGACCTTGTTAATGGAGATCAAGCCGCTTTTTTGGAGACAGCACGTCCTCACGCTTCACGCTCAGCCTCGCATCAAAGTGGTTGCAGACATGTCTTGAGGGCCATCACGACTGCAGCCTCGATCTGCATAGCACGACTGCTGCCCGGCCATTGCCGACCCGGGTGCTTTGCATTGATGATGCCCAAAATGCAGTGAGCACAGTGAGGCTTTTTGAGCCTTCGGCCGACGCATTGGGCCGCTACATGTGTCTCAGTTACTGTTGGGGAGGCGCCAGCTTTGTCAGAACGACTACGGCAAACCTGCACGAGCATTTGCACGGAATCGAGCTTAACACGTTACCTCAAGTTTTCCGGGACTTCATTGTGGTGGCAAGGTGGTTTCAGGTGCAGTTCGTGTGGATCGACGCATTTTGCATTATCCAGGATAGCGACAAGGACTAGCAACACGAAGCCGGGCGCATGGCCACCATCTACCAGAACTCATTCCTCACAGTGGCTGCCGCCGGAGCAGTTAATCCCCACGCTGATCTCTTTGCCCACCGACCGTCCTTCACAGTGGACTCGCTCAACTGCCGAATCGTTCACCACTATAAATTTGGCAGCACCCTTCAGCCCTCGTCGATTCATCCTCCCGGGTCTCCATCCTCCTCCTTCCCACTGTTTGCGCGTGGCTGGGTGTACCAGGAACGCCGCCTTTCACCTAGGGTCCTTTACTTCGGGCCAGGCGAAATAGCCTGGGAGTGTCGAACGTCACATGCGTGTGAGTGCGGCATGGCTATGGGCAACAACGATTCATCAAGTCGCAACTTGTATCTTGTTTGCAAAACTTCCAAGAATCCGATGGATCATTGTCGTGTTTGGCACAGCGTAGTTAACCAGTACTCTGCGCTTAACTTGACAAAACCCACCGATCGCCTTGCAGCTCTGTCCGGCATTGCTGACCTCATCAATGAGATGCGAGACGGGGACTACCTGGCAGGGCTTTGGTCCAACACTCTGGTTTTCGACTTGCTCTGGACAAGAAATAGAACCACCAAGAGCACGAATTCAGCGGCATCAGAAGTAACCCAACAGGGAGATTATCAATGGCCATATACGGCACCTTCGTGGTCTTGGGCTTCGGTGGATGGACCAATTTCCTATGAGTGGCGCCACCCCATGGATAAAGTCTATTGCGAAGTCGTGGACGCGATCTGCATCCCAGCTGGGGAGTCGATGACGGGTCAAGTTTTATTCGGCTATGTGAAGCTGCAATGCCAGATTGTGGAAGGGAGGATCAACGGTCGACCAGCAACTATCGAAATACAAGATCAGCTCCATGAAGCTGTGTTCGACTGCTATGACCGCTCGATGGTGGGGCAACCTGTGCACGTTGCCCGAATCGCTGAGGAAGGAAGATTTGACCACAGCCTAGTGCTTCACATGGATCTGAAAACCTCGGGGGGCACAGATATACGATTTACGCGCCTCGGCAGATTACGGCACGTCAGAGATGCAAGGGGCTTGGCGCCCGGTGTCATTGACTGGCCGGATAAAATGAACGAGATAACAATTGTGTAGAACGGGGGGTCTTTGTGATGGTGTTGCACAGCAGGATACAATTCCAGATAAATAAAGCAGACAAATACTTATTTAAGATATTAAACAAACGTGAGTAAAGTCTCGGAATAGAGGGAGAGGAAGCTAACAAGAACGGCAGAGGGTTCTTACGCATCCTGAACTGTTTTTTTTCTGTTTAGTATTCAGCGCCAGGTATAGCATTAGCACTGGTGCAATGGCACCAATCCAAGCACCAACAAGTCTTGCAGCGCAATCTTCTCCTGGCCTTATGATCTCCACGTTACAAGGGTGGACTCACTCACTCAACGCCATCGTACCTGCCACCCAGAACGAGGCTTGAGCTGGCAAATCTACACTGTGGTAGTAGAAGATCTATACCTTAAGGATCTGCTATATATTAGTGGATCATAAGTGTGCAGGGTGCTGCTGGTAGCAGGGTGAAGCTATTGTGGCCCTGCTCCATTAGTTGGATTAGTAACAGTATTGCAGCGAGACAATATATTGACTATTAAAATCAATAACTGTCCTTAATCTGTATTTTACTAGTTATAAGGGATATTTAGAAATAGCTTTACCACTTATTGTTACTTTTAACAAAGATTTCTTATTCTTAGTTGCGTTGAAATAGATTTGTTCGTGCTTAATATACCTCTCATATTGTATAAGTAGACTGTTTGAAACATAGATACTATAATTAGTGGAATTAGCAGCTGGATCGGTTATGTAAGATCTAGTAACTTTAGCCTGCGTATATTGGAGCTAGGGTTAATAAGGGGAGTATCCTTAATTGTAAGTGTAATTATTAGCTGCAACGACCAAGGCAATCCCAACGTATTGGAAAAACAAGTTAATGCTATGGATGCTGTCTACGGCAACGCCCACTTAACAATCATCGCTGCTGCTAGAGGGGATTCTGCTTATAGTCTTCTAGGCGTCGGCCTTCAACTTAGGGTAATATAATAACTTATCTCTCTTAGGAAAACGACGTTTATCTGGACCTTTACCCACCTTTAAAAGACGTTAAAAGCATCTAAATAGGCGACTTGTGTCTGGACCTTCCAAGAGGGCGTCCTCTCCACGCGAAAGTTAATTTTCACCGACTATTAAGTCGCCTTTTAGTATAATAATATACACTGCTCCGAAGCTATCTATTAGCCTTTCCAGCACATATACGTAAAGACATAGAAAGGTTTCTTAAGGCACGTACCTAATCCAATTATTACCCCTCTTATTAAGAAGAAAGAATTTAATAAATATAAGCTATACCTAAACCTCGCTAAACTTATTTAAGAGTATAACGTACGTTCTCTTACAAATCTATCAGATAAACTTAAGGCTATCTTAAGAATACTATCGAGCTAAGAGAAACGTAAAAACCTTATCTATTATATTTAAGGGGTCATTATATCTTTTAAATTTAGTAATATACTGAATGTTACACATAGTTAAGAGATGAAACTTAAAGGTTAGTTTTACTAAGAGCCCTATATTTAATAGCTAACAGTTTTAAGTTAATTATAAGTAGGCTAGTCTAGTGTGTTTATTAAAACGTAATATCTGTTTATTATTAACTGTAATGTCTTTTAAACCTAGCTGGAAAAGGATAACCTAAATAAAGGATAAGCCTAGCTCGCATCTTACTCCTAACCTTTATTATTTAATATAATAAGCACTGTAAACACTTAATAGTAACTTCCTTTATATAGCTAAAGGTAAGTGTTATTAAAGTTATATTGACTTGAGTTTAGTAAATAGTAAGCGAGGTGTAAAAGTAAGCTTATTATTGTTATAGCGATAACTTACTACAGCTATATAGTAATACGTTTAATAATAGTATTTATACTAAGTTTCAGTACTGCGGATACGTTAAGTTATAGTATTTCTATATTAACAATAAGGGCCTTTACCTTACTTCGCTACCTAAGAGATACCTTATAACACTGCTCCTTGAAAGCACACTTTACAGTAGTAAGAAGTTTATTATAATAGCTCTTAAGTAAGGATATTATAAGTGGGTAAGATACCTAAACTGTAAGGCGTATATAAGAACTTATCTTAATATTACATATTAAAGGGTAGATGGAACACTTATAAAGATAAGGTTACCATTACCGCTTAAAGGTAAAGGTAAGAATTACCTTAACTGGGAATAAGGGCTAAAGATTATATATATTCGGCTTAGATAGTAATGATGGGTAGATGTGGTGTAGATGCATTAGGTACTGGATAAAGTTACTAAAGAGGATTTCTGAGGGTTTTTGGGACTTTAATAGCGAGATTAGTCTGTTTACTTTCAATTCCTGTAGCACAACTTTTATTTTTAGTAATGGGACTTTTCTGTTCCTTCTTATAGAGTTTCTTTAATCTGTAATAAAATATATATATATATCTTAACGAAGCTCTTTTTCAGCGCTAATTTAACTACCCTTATACAGTATTATTAAGTTATGCTGAATAATAGAATATAAGCCCTGTTAAGCAGAACGTACCAGCATATAAGCTCTTTAGCTTCGCCTAAGAGCCCAGAAGCAATTTTATAAACAGTTGTAACCTAGAGATTCCAGAGTGCACCGTGTTTCTTACAGCCCTAATGCTGGGCCATTTACTTGCACGGGACCATTTTTGGGCCCTTCGGCTAAAACTCCACCTTTTTGGAAGACTGTACTGTTTAATAGGCAGATATTAGCCGAAGCTGAGTTAGAGCTGACCTGGACTAATTAAACGTAACGAAGAGTCACGTGACTTTGAGCATAGGTGGTTGCCGATTTTAGGGTAGTAAAACAGAATATCCGCCCTACCAGAAGGTAGATGGCCTTAATTAAGCTATCTTACGTAGCATGGCTAAAGGTTGTCTTAGGGCTACTGTTATCCCTTGACATTGTCATGTTTTGTTAGAAGCGCTGCATATTAGATTTGGTGGAATTATGGGGTTGCAATTGCTTGGTTGTATTGCTTGTGTGTTCTGTTCTGTTCTGTTCTGTGGCTCTTTGTAAAATGCTAGAAAGCCCTTATTTATAGCTGTAGACAATAGCAAACTATTGACAAATCTACAGTTCTGTGCACTTTCCAGGGTCTTCGCCTTAACAGTGTCCTAGCCACTGGCCTAAACTTCCCTTTTTTCTAACGCAAGCTTGTATGATACGCTAACGTTTAACCTATAGTTAGAGAAGGTATAACTTCCTCTCTAACTTACTCCTTTGGCAATCTTGAGTTATAGTGCTGAACCGTAATAACCTATACCGCGTTATTTAGTCATTACACTTCTGTAAAAGAAGTAGTTATAACAATTAACTGTATGGTAAATTATAGGTATTTTTTCCTCTTGTCGTTAGAGTGAAGGAAAGCGAGACCACCGGATTGGGGTGGTGTGAGGTCCCAAAACTAGGTCCTCGCAACACCACGGCCATGTCAGACCGTGGCAACTGTAGCCGAGGCGGCCCAGAACAGTGATCCCCTCGCTCAGTTTGGCTCAGTTTGGCTCAGTTTGGCTCAGTCTGGCTCATGGTTCAAATTCAGGGGTTTTATACAAAATGCTCCACTCCCCTAACACAAACCTTTTGTTACCTTGACACGATCCAAACTCAGAGCGACTGCTTGTCCTTTTGCGCAGTCTCAAAGGCCCTAATGATGGCCGGGTACCAGATATTCATCATTTTTGTGTCGCCCGCATCGTTGGGATGAACACCGTCGCGGTTGTCGGCCGTGCCGCCGAATCCCGTGTACTGGTCAACGACCCAGATGGGCGACTCGGTCTTGTTCTGGGCCTGCGCCCATGGCGGAATGGCTGCGTTGAGGGCCTGGATCCTGGTGTTGGCAGCCGCAAAGTTGGAGCCGAGCGGGATGATTTGGGCGACCTGGTGGTGCTTTTTGTCAGAAACTTCTCATCAACGATCAACCGCCCAGAGCTAGGATGCATACCACAATCTTGATGCGCGGGTTGTGAGTACGCATCTGCGAAACGAGAGTCGTAAAGGCGGCGATAATGTCGTTGGTACCCCTGTTCCCGTTGACGTCGTTGGTGCCCAGGTGCATTGTGATGACATCGGCCGGGTTCTTCTGCAGCCAGCCCACCAGCTGCTTCTGGTTGGCAATGTTGATGGCCAAAAACCCCGAGTGGCCCTCGTTGTCGCGATCGTACTTTGTGTTGCGGCAGTTGTTCTCCCCGCGGCCGGACCCGACGAAATCGACCTTTGCCCACTCGGTCGACTGCAGCTTGTCCCACAGCTTGGCTCGCCAGCAGATAATCTCGGTGATGGAGTCGCCAAAGGGCATGTAGCGGAGCGTGGCGTTTTGTGCCGCTGCGCCCGCTGCTAGGGCGGAGAGGATGAGGTTGCGGCAAAGCATTGCGCAGAAGTCACGGCAGCTTTAGAAGGGGTGGGTAAAGAGGAAATCGGGTGGAAGCTCACAAGCACGTTTCTTCGAAGGAATTTCAACAGGTACCGTCTTTTAAACCTAATTCATGGTATACCTTATTGTTCGGATGTCTTCCGAACTCGAACCCGCGGGGGTGGTAGGCGACGCGAATCAATATCGCGAAAACGGGCATTCGTGGAATTACCCGTCCTGGTTAAACACCACCGGAGGGTCGTTATAGCCTTAATACAGGAGTAGAAAAACTTCGGAGCCATCTAGGGAACACCGGGATTCACCACTATATCATATTCGGCCAAGTTTACTATCCGGATATAAAGAATGGGCCTCGTTACTGGTGGGGTCAATGGGCGTTCCCGTACATACTGCCATGCCTTCGACCTTCGACACGCTTGGAGTTGATTGCCGAGTTGCATACAAGTGCTGCCACGACCCCTGGTTTTGACTGCGATAGCCGCACCACTCACAATACTGCACTTGTAGCTGCGCAAGTGGACTTACCATCACTGACTCGGCCGGGACACAACGGTCTATACTACGATTACCGGTCTAGCAACATCACCACTGCCGCCCGGTTGGGATTGGCCTCATTCGAGTAATTGGCACAGCGCAAAACCACCCCAGGAATTAATGGTACCCAGTTACTTGTTGGCATAGAAGTTCACAGCAGCCCAGAACTGGCATTTAAAAGTGTGCCTGGGCGGCTTCGGGCTGGTCGTGCAACCCCAACGGCTTCAGCTTTTTCGAGTGGGTGGCCGGGGTATGGCTGTGCTGGCTCTTCAAGGGCAATTTTTGGGTGCGTTGCTGAGGAGGAATTGGTTTTGCACGACTGGGAACGGGTGGTGTCAGACATATACCGTAATTATACTCACTTCAATGATGCTTTATGGCCATGTTAACAGCGCCGGCAACGGCCCCATCTCCCACTGGCCTTTCAGCGTGTCTGCAATGTCGACGCCCTCCGGAGGTGGTGAAGACGAGGGTTAGGCCTTGTAACTACAAGGTTCCCACTGGCAGTGGCACCGCATCTGGGCCGACAGCGGTCTGCCGGCGCCGAGGTGTCGCTTTCTAGTTGAGCCGGTGAATCCTTAAGAAGAGAAAGTAGAAGAGCTTGGTTCCCTATCAGAATTAGGTAAGGAGCTATAGGGGTAAGGGAAATGGGGCTGTGGAGGAGGACTGAGAATCTGAAGGAGGGGGATTGTGTAAAAAAGGAAATGTTGGTTTTTGGGGCGTTGGCAATGCGGCACTACTAGATAGGAGGGCAGAAGGACATCCATTCTCTTGCTTTTTGCCGAGTATGACAAGTGTCACGACGCTTTCAGTTTGATATTGTGAGGAGGCTACATGCCGTGTGTGGTTTTTTTATTCGCATTGTAAATGGATGTGTCCTTATCCACCAGACGGTGGCGGAGTTTCTGATACGCCCACCTAGCATCCCGAGACCACCCCCTGGTGAGAAACATTGGTATAAAGGGTGGTTGGATGAGATCTAGGTTTACCGCTGTATGGCTGGGATTTGTATTGTCTTTCTGAGTTCGGCTGACGCCGCTGGGACGGACTTAAAGACTGCGGATGAGTACAAGTGTAGTACGGACCTGAACACAGGTGATTCCGACGACGACGATAGCATGCAGCTTATGGAAGCCGACAAGAGGGAAAGAGGAGGTCTCAAAAGTTTCTTCGACTACGCAGCCAAACGCTGGGGCTCGCACTCTCGCCTGGGCGAAATTTCCTTTCTGTCCCGCGGCTCGTCAGTATCATACGGTAACGAGGGGGCAAGCGAGGAGCATTTACTAGATAGGATTGCCATGCTTTGCCACGCATCGACCAGTACCTTCCGAGCCTGGTTCCAGCTCTGCTGGAATACCATCAGCACCATTTCCCAATTTCCTGACGGGCTGACGCCCCTCCTCGTGGCATCACATATTGGTCTTCCGAGGACGATTGAGGCCCTGCTGAAAGCCCTGCTGAAACCGAATCTCGGCGCGGCAGCGGCACAGTCTCGTGTTCGTCAGAGTGACTCTGAGGGTTGGACAGCCCTCCACTGGGCCGTCTGAAACGGTGATGAGGACAAGGTCAGCAGGGACGCCGTTGCTCTTTTGCTGCAGCATGCAGGGGATGATGACTACAGCTGTTCCGACGGCTTACAAAATGGAGTAATTACGAACATTGTGACAAAGGTAGTGGATCTCCAGGACAAACGGAGGCTCACGGCTCTCCACTGGGCTGCTGCTGATGGCCAAGTCGATGCTCTGTGGCTGCTGCTTGCGTCAGGGGCGACAGTTGATCTTTTTGATCAGGAGGGCATGACGCCGCTAGCGCTGGCGGTTGAGAACGAATTTGAGGACGCGGTGGAGTTGTTGTTGGAGTATGGCGCGGATGTGAATGCCGCAGCTGGGGCAAGTGGTGATGACGGCTATGATACTGAAATGGGAAGCGAGGATGGGGAAGGGCGGGGGGTGGGTGGAAGGCTAGATGAGAGGACGGGGGACAACGGAGTTGACATGGGCCAGCATAAGAAATCGCCAACTAAACGGGCACCGCCGACGGGAGGCAATAGAGAAACATCGAAAGAAGAGTCGAAGCACACTAATGACGGGGGTGGAGGTGACGGGCAGATGTTGAGGCACCCTTTCTATCCAGCTCCTCCGTCGGTCTGCCAAAGACAGGAAGACCGACGCTAGATAGAGGTCCGGGTTGTCCGGCGAAGGCGATGCAACTACCGATGGAGTCGAGCAGGATGCAACCGAAAGAGACGATGCGCCGAGAACCGGATACCAAGCAAAATCCAGGGCTCCTTCGCAGACTTTCTGAGACTACCCGTCCTCCTCGACCTAATTATCTCCTGATCCCATTCTTGACCGTGCTTCAAAATGATCTGTTAAATAAATGGGCGAAGGGTCACCCATGCAAGGAAGGACCACCACCACATTGCTAAGGACATCGAACAATTCGGCAGGTCCCATACGCTGTGCGTACAACGAAGGGGCTCAACGATGGCCTTGTGCCCTCGCTACGCTTTCCGGCTCTCTTTGGTGATAATCTTTTCCACGTCACACTCTTCCTCGTCAGAATCATCCACTTCTGGAAACCGCCAACGGCTTCCGGCACCTCCGCTTCGGACATGTGCTGGCCACGACCGAAGGTCTGGTGCGATCTGCCATTAGCAGTATTCGCAGACAAAGACGGATGGACGCCACTGAAGTCGGCCTCAGCAAATGCAGAAACGCCAGATCTTGCGCTCAGGAGCGAGCTTGCACACCTCCGCTGTCTTCTATCTGATGCAGCAAATAAGCATGATTTTTTGGGATATCTTTGTTCTAGTGAAGGATAGTTTGTCTGCGAGCAGCCCCGAGAGTTGACATGTCCTATGCACCGAAGATTGGCTGAAATGACACGTAATAATCCCCTTCAAATCCCTCGGCGATGGAACACAACTTCGTCCCTAGGTACTACCTTAAAGAAGCACACGCCAGGAAGCTACCATCCAATTCTCAGTGTTGGTACCAGCCAGCTTTGACCCAGATCAAGTTTCGAAACGTTTACTGAGACTCGGCAGCATAGTCATCTCTAAGGTTCCCAGCGACCGTAAGAAAAGCATCTAGGTCACCCGGAATGGAAGCGCAGTTTTTTTGCGACCAGTGTTCCAACAGGGCCCTCGACCTGGTGAGGAATACTCTTTCAGCATTACCGTAGTAACACCCAGAAGACTTTCAAGATCACGCTTGTTTGGAATTATCACGCAGGCGAGAGAGCATTAGACGACCTCGATCTCATAGCATGGCATCCTCAGCGAGAAAAATACCCAAATTTATTGTCTCGGATGATGACTCGGATGGCTTGCTTCTGAGCTGCCCTCCGCCGACGCCCGATTTTGTTGCACGTTCAAGACGCAGGACCCTCCCCCTCGAGGAACTTGCTACAGCACACTCAAAGTCCACCAAATTTTTCCCTGCATGCCATCAACCCACAGGACCACAGACCCCACAAACCGCAGCCGGCACCGGTGGCTCACCAACACCCCCTAACCCACCCTCCACCCTCGTCGCCCTTACCAGCACAGCAACCGCCTGGCCTGTAGTGATATTAAACATCGGATTCGGATGCCCACCGACGCTCAGCAGCGGATTAATATTGACTCCGTGCGTAGTAACCGACACGGCCAACCTCCCATCATTCTCAAAAACTTCATCCAAAAACCCCTTCATCCTCAACGCCTGGGCACTCGCGGACTCAATCGTCTCGCCTGTGAACAACTCGTCTACTTCACTAAACCCTTTTTCAAACTTGTAATCCGGAAATCGCATTGCGATCCACGACCTCGGATGGCGCCACGCGCAGGTACACTGGTTGATCGACTCTCGGAGGGACTTTGTTTCTTTAGCATCGCTCCGTCAACCAAAAGGAGGACTAACCTCTTTCACCGTCGGCGCAAATCTGCTAGAGTCATCCCAAGCCGGAAGCGAAGCAAAAGTCAAGTTTGCCGTCGCGAGTGTTCGCGCCATGGGACTGACGTAGAATGATTGAGGAAAAGGGATCGCTTCTGCTGACGCCACATCTCGCCAGAAGACGTTTGATGCGAGGATCTGTGTGACGCCGCGCGGTGTTATTTCAGCGTCGAGCCAGGTTGTTGTGCCGTTTCCTGGCTGTTTGGACCAGTAGCACTCCCAGCATTTAGTGCCATAGTAGGACTAGGCGACGTTGTGGTAAGCTTCGCCATGGCGAGCGAGGTAGAGGAGTTTGTACGTGGTGTCGGTAGTGTTGCTGTTGAGGGCGGTGAGGTAGTATGTGAAGCGGGACCAGAGGTGTTTAGTTAGGGAGGGGTCGTATTTTTCATCGGTTAGGTAGGAACGGTTCAGGAGGCCGTAAGAGATTTTGGTCTGGGGCTGTTAGGAGGATATCGAAGGAGGGAGAGGGGTAGTTAGGTACGTAGTCTGGCGGTGAGGGGTTAATGGATGAGTCCTCTTGAAGGAAAAAGCCTGGAGGCGTGCTGTAGCTGAAGGATGCCGAGGAAGCTCGGGTGGAGAGACACAGGAGGGCGCCGAGGAGGGCCCTGATACATTTAGAAATGGAAGCCATTGTTGCGTTGCAGGTATGTTCGTCATAGACTGGAGAAGATGTCGTCTTTCCGAGTCTCGACTCTAATTCGAGGTGGGGCGGCTAAATCGACGTAAATATTACCGACGTCACTCCCGTTTCTCTCGTTACCGAATTAACCGTATAGGTAAAAAGGATTTCCATAACCGTAAATCTTCGCTATTATATTTCTATTCATTTTCGTTTGGTTAGCAAGTATTAACGACCTAGTATGTGTATAAAGAAGCGGCAGATATCGTGGAGCATTTCGTCTTCCGATCTCCAAAGTGCACGGCGTATCGCACGGAAATGCTTCAGTGCACGAACACCTTTCGCAGCAACACCTCCTTCAATCTTAGGAGGAAGTTACCATCAGTTAGTAATAAATGGACCCCAGATATAAGAGTCGTTCGAGCAATAATACAATTTGCGATGCCTAAGTGGAACTTTGCGCTGGGCGACTTGTTTGATCTCCATCTGGGGAGCATCGTAGTTCTTCAGGTGTACGCTCTCTGATGTGTCTTTTCGTCCGACGACGATGTCGTAACGCGAGCGCCGAAGTCTTGGTTGCGGACCAACACCAGGGCAACTGCACCGGCGAGCTTACTGTTTGCGGTCGGGTTTCACCATAGTTGGTCAACCGACGTTGAGGGGCTTGTTGAACCAATGGGCGTACATTCCGAGGGCCGTGAGGATATACACCAAGGCATGACCCTCGAGGATGGTAACGGGGAGCTGGGCGGCCAGTCTTGCGGCTATTTGAACCATCACCCAAGTGATCTGCAGCACCACGACCAACTTGGGAACGCCATCTGCCTTGGACTTTTTGGTGATGAATTCATCAGAGACATCAAAGAAATAACCCTCTTTGGCGAGGGTAATGATCCCCTCAGGCATCACGGTGACGGAAGAGTACTCGTCGTGCAAGTCGCCGACATTGAGCACTCTGCCACCCATAGTGACATAGTCCCCATATTTCATGAAATACCTGCTTCCATTCTCCTTTCCGTTTGACATCTTCCACTGCTGTGCGCCATCTCCCGGTATCTAATACCTCTGCCTTCGCGCTTCATGGTTGAGGTTCGTGCAGATGTCGTTCGCGAGATACCACTTCGAGTATGCGACGTATGCGGCGTAGAGTACCACCTCGGGCGCGAATATGGCGACAAGCACTTACTTTGGCTTTTGAATGGCACGCTCAAACACCGTCCGGTGTGGCTTTGAGGTGTTCAAATGGATAGGTGTGTAGACTCACAGAATAAGTGCAAGAAGACAAGTGTAGATGAGATGCCACGTGCCACGGATCGAAGATTCTGGCTGCCATGTAGGCGCGATGCCGATGCTCTCATTTTTGTCGCTTCTCAGGAGGAGCGGGGTAAACCGGTTGGTCGTCTCCCACGAATGCGGCGATGCGGGTAGCGCGTGCGCTTTCCATGACAGAGGAGGACGAAGACTGACATTTGTGTGCTCAAGACCGGCCGTTGACTGGAAGGAGTAAAATTCTCAATTTGATGTTGGGGTTGTCGTGACTAAGACAAAGTTTAAAGTGGCTACAACTTTTACTGAGAACGAACGAAATGCTGAGAGAGGCCTTGTTTACGTTAGCGTTGAAGTGAGCCTGGGGGATGCCAAGGAAACAGGCATATAATCGCTTTGCCCAATGCGCCTTCGCGTGTCGGTGATGGTGCAATTCAGCTGCAGAAAAGGGTTTAAGCTGGCCAGGACTAGGTAGATGGACAAGGCTTTCGCGATCCCTGCCAGAAACGAATTAGAGCTATTGCAACTAGCAAGCTGACCGGCAGCTGGGCATATGTTAGCCTATCCAGTCATCAGTAGACTGCATCTACAAATTGATAATTCGACTAGCCAACACATTCTCGGGAACGAGGTATATCACATTTCTCTTGATAAGTAATGCATTATTCGCAGTTTAAGCCCCAATACCCGGGGATAGTCCATACAGTTGTACGAGGGTGTTTAGGCAGCACCACCTTCGCCGCCCCCACCAGAGTCCCCGCCAGACGAGCCGGATTTACCTTCTTCCCCTTCCACGCCTCTGCCTCTGCCACGGGAGACTTGATTACCCATCTTTCTGAATACCTTTTTGCGGATGGTAGATCGTGTATTTACGTCCTAAAACGTTAGAGCGTTGACCTTCAAGGGAAATTCGATGCAGGGTAAACATCATGGACATGACGGGGCACATGGAATAAAAAGTACATATGTACGGTACTTACTAGAATAGGACGTTGTCGAGTCCTTTCAGTTCTGGTATTGTAGACAAAGTTCGATATGCTGACTGGAGAAAGACCAGATACCATGGCTGGGACGAAGGCCGCCTTATATGCTCGATTTCCAGTTCCGCAAGGCTCTGAGCGTAACGTATCCCCAATGATTCTAGGCAGTCATGTGCACGAAATTTGGTACGCAGGCCGCGCCAGTCTGACTCACTATGAGATTTCAATGACTGGGAATGAATGGCATGAGATGCGCGCCAAGGGGAGGGGTAAACGCTCGATCCGGAAAGATGGGCGGTAAGCTGCTTGTGGTGTGGTGCGTCATGCTTCACGACGTATCCTCTGCCTAAATCCACTCCGAACGTTCCGAAGTTGATATTCTATAGCAACAAATGGTAGGTTTTCGTAAATCGAAAAAACTTCTCATTGACTTTCTAACAAGATGTGAATCATAATATTTTGTTCTGATAGATGCAGTGGTAAACCGTTCAAGATTATGTCGATGTTAGCTAAGGTCACCAGACCACAAAGTGAATTCAATTCCTAAAATCCAATCCAGCACTTTAACTACTATTAAGATGAGCTGATATGAGACTCTAGTGGTGGCCACCGTGACCGCGGCCTCCCGGACTACCGGGACCGGTGCTCTTTTTGGCCGGCTTGACAGACTGAGAATGGTAGAATAGTGACGTAAGGTTGTGTTTGGCCTTAATCTTCTTAAGACGGGCTAGGTTGGTACCGTAGTAGACCCTGTTGGCCGTCTCGCGATCAAAAGTGGGATCGGCATAGTTGATATTCATGCCCCAGTCACTGGCCTTGAGGGCTTGTTGACAGAATCAACCCGGCCGTTGAGGAACTTGGTTCAGTCGGCGGGGAAGACGCCCTCTTCGATGCGGTCGTAGAACTGGATAATGTACAGCTTGTTGCGGTAGGCATACGCCGTGGCCGTATTGGAGACAGACGAGATGGCTGAGTTCTTGCCGCCGTGCATGTCGAGCTGGAACCACCAGCCGCAGTCAGTAATCTAGGTAGCGTTATTGAGCCAGCAGTCAGTAAAGTTCTCGGCCGACTTACCGCCAGGGCCCTTGAGGGTAACGCTCTTAGCATAGATGATCTCCTGCTGGCTAGGCGTGATCCTGTCGATGGTCTCCTAGAAGCCGTAGTGGACGGCCCCCTCAATCCAGTTGACCGTGTGCGAGTCGGTAATGTTGGCCAAGGGAGCGGCTGTGGCCAAGGAGGGGCGCAATGGCGGCGCGCATGCTAGCATCGTCAGGATAGTAGAGACCCTCAATGCCCGGTTTGCCGTAGTTGTAATCAGACACGCAAAAGTTGACCTCCTTGGGCATAACGTTGCGGGCGTGCTTCTTGAGAGCCTCGAGACCGGCAACGGCCATGGTGCGGTTCCAGTTGAATTGAACACCAAACCACATCAGCATAGTAGGAGCGGCAAGGTCTTGACTCTCCAGCTCGCAACGATGCCAAAGCTGGACCCAGCAGCATGGATAGCCCAATAGAGATCAGCATTCTCGGCAGCCGTGGCCTCAACAATGCGGCTATCAGCAAGAACAACAGTCACACCAACGACGGCATCCAGGGCCAGTCCGTACGTATGCAAACTAAATACAAAGCCACCGTGGAGGAAATGTCCAGAGATGCCAACAGTAGTACTTCGGTTAGCATATTAAGTTACTCCTAAATTTAGAGACATATTTATCACCCAGGGCAGGTACCGTAAGCAACGGCAAAGCCATACTTGGCGTAAAGCTCAGTCGCAAGATAACCAAGAAAAACACCGGGTTGTAAAGGGCAATATAATTCTCCCAAAGGGTCACATGGTATATACGGTCGAACTCGACCACCAGATGGCCGTCCTCTCCACCGAGGCCGAGAGATGTATAGCTATCTGCACGATTTGACCAACACCTTGATACCGAGCTTCTTGCCGCAGCACACCGACTTTTGAATCTGCTCGGTGGTGACGGGCACCGAAACGGCCACAGGCGTGTAGGGGAGGCGGAGGTTGAAAGGCGCGGCGTTGCGGAGCCACTCGGCCAGTCCCTTGACATCGATGGGCAAGCGGAATTAATCAGACACGACTCAATCTCGGCCCTCGCTACGATAGCTCTGGTGTATGCGAGCGGGACCAGAAGCCCAACGGCAAATGACACGACAGCACACATGGCTGTGGTAGTAACAGTATTCTCAAGGGGAAAAGAAGTGTGGAGCACAAAACAGAGCGGTTTTCTGGCCGTTCGGCAAAAGAGGGATGGAATTGCTTAACTAGATAAAAAGGAGAGGGTGGCAGAGAGCCAGTAATATAGTGGTGGAAGGTGGCGAGTCACGTGGCCAACCAGGTGACCATATTGTATCACATTTTCTGAGGTGACTCCGATCAGCCTCGCCGCTGTAACGTTCATCGGTCTGGTGGCCTCTCAGGGGTGAACCCCAATCAAACAGCGCACACAGAATTAGGGGCTGCTTGTGCTCAATTCTTGTTGTTAAACCATCCAGATCGGTTGTGCATGCCGGTATTCCCGGATGAATGCTGATTGGCCGCTGTTTCACAAAAGAACGTCGCTTGGTTACCGGGTACATCAATCCGTACTACCTTGATGTGACCCCCAATATCGAAAATAACGATGGTCAGACTGGGTAGACGGCAAGTCTCAGCTCTGATTTGTCGGCTACTCTAAAAAGGACGCTGCGCCAACTTACAGTTAAAGCACTCAGCACACCGCAAAATTTGTAGTATCGAGCCCGATTATATGCACGCCGTCGGGATAGAATCAAAACGGCATCAAAGAAATGAGTAGCCAATTGATATAGCTGCTCCAGTTGACCGGGCAGTTGCACATGCAGTCAGCATTCTATCAAAGAGGTTGAGAGCTCATCGCCGTCGTTTGACCGGAATGACCGCAACTCGGGGTGTGAATAACCGAGATCGGTTATCGCCATCGAAATAATGTGAGGATGACGGCTCACACAAACAAGAATCGTAAGAACTCCAAGGTACCTATAAAGCTAGGAAAATCCCCCCCCCCGGATATCCTCACTTGGTCTCCTCTCATCCCTCCACCAAACAATCATCACCCTTACATACTGCTGATCAGATTCGCTTCTCAGCCAAACACAATGGTCTCCATCAAAGTCCTTACCTTCTCTTCTCCCTCCCCATCATCCATGCGGCACCGGCTCCGACCCCAGCCTTAGTCCTAGCCGTCTACGGGAATCCGACACATAACTTGTCCGCTCTCCCCAAGGACATGAACTCCCCCATCCGCCGCCAGATGCCAGGGCCACCTCCAGGCACAGAACATGGCAGGATCCTGCGACTCACCGCCTGCTTTGAAGACGACGGTGGCTACTTTCTCGAATTCGCGCGTTACAACAGTGGTGCCCAACTGCACTTATTCCCCCAGCAAATCGCCAGGCCCCAGCGCGACGGCAAAAAGCCTCTATGGGAGGGCAAGGGTATTTCGGTTATGGTTGGAGGCTCCCTCTCTTTATGGCCAATATCAGGGCTGACGGGCCGGGGCCCTTGCATAGCTATGCGGGAAGTGCCTACGATACCTATTTGTTCTTCAACTGCTATGCCGACGGCCAGCATGTCGTGTATATCGATGAGGGCCATGAGTGCCAGTCCATCTATTATTGCAAGGGGGGGGGGCCGTATGGTTAAGAGCATTATGTACCGGGATTGAACAAGATCAATGTGATGAGCGGGTTTCGTTTGCGAGTATCTGCCCTGCTTCTCTTTTATACCTGAGCTGTCTCCCATGTACTTGCATTGACAGAGGTGTGCCGAAATTCAGTTTCAAATCAAGTAGTAAACCTCGCCCGTCTACCCCCTATCTTTGGAAAGAACTTCCGAAGCAAGTGTCGTAGGACGACATTCTTCTCGCCTTGTTCGTTTGCCACTTCATCCTGGGGGAAGTATTTGTCGTGCACCATAGTATACTCACGGAGTGCCTTCTGGCTCTCGAATACCCTCACACTCTTTTTACCGCCACCCCCTCTTCCCCACTCAATTAGATCGACGATATTGACATGAGTATTTCGAACGACCTATACAGAATGGCAACGTGTTAGCTCTAGGGAGGAGGTTACGGCCCAGAGCTCAATGGTTGACTTACGCCCACACACGCATCAATGGTTTCAGGGGGCCGCTGAATTCCAATTGCCCGGCATAGCGTGTGCCAGGCGGCCAAATCGGTCTCACTGCCAAACCAGATTCTCACTTCATCCACCAACGCCACTCTGTAACTCTTCCATGCTATATCGCCCTCATTGCTGTTCCTGGGCCATGCCATGTGCCTTCGCAAGAGACTGTACGACTTGGCAGGCGGCAATGAAGGATCATACTCCAAGGACGGAAACGAGAGGAAGAATTCATCAAGTGGCGTGTTGGTGATGGTTGACTCGGTAGCGACTGCGGCTGTATTGTTGTGGGCTTTGGATTCGCGGAGATGTTGCTGCAAGCTCTCGACCAGATTGAACCTGCGATTGCAGACTTGGCAGTATTGGCTGTCTTTGTGGCGCGGCGAGTCCTGGAGGTGCCGTTGCCGGCTTTCCTCGGTTTTGAAACTCTTGTTGCAAGGTTCGCAGGTGACCGCCATTGATGTGACTGAAGATGGTCGCGATGTACGAGATGCGGGGGAAGGGCAATTATTGAGCCCAACCTGTACGATCACGAGACTTTGGCCAACGTGAGTACTGATGATTAAGCAATATACTTCCTACCGAGTGGTACAATAGGAACGTGGCGTGCCTGATTTACAAGGTGTGGTAATATCGAACGAGGTCCGGATTGGTCTCGATGAGTATTTCCGAGCCTTGAGATTTCGTCGAGAAGGCCACTACAGGGGCCTTCCCCCCAACTGACTATCAGTAAATCTTCACCAAATGCCCCTCCCTTTCGCCTGGACCTCGATACCCCTCACACGCAACATCCACCTCAATTTCTTCAAGAAACACGTTCCCAGGGTCGACCTCCGCCTCATCCTGGTGGTTCGGATCGTCAGTATCATGCCAAGCCGTAGTGGCAAACCCGACCCGTCTGTACCTAGTGCGATACTGCGGATGCCGTACAAGAATTAAGTGCCGTCCAAAGTTGTCCTAGTCGATGTCTCCATAGCGAGTTTCTTCCATAAAGTACTCGGTAAAGAGGGAGAGAAAGAACAAATCGCCATAATCGATCTCTTCACAGGTATCCAAGTGTAGTTTGATAGCCTCGCTCAATGCCTCCTTGTTGTACGGTTGTGATATGCGCTTTAGGTGGCCCTGAAGAAGAAGGAAGCCGCCCTTGACGGCACCGGTGTCGTCTGTGCCTGTAGGATCGACGTATGCTTGGACCAACTTGGTATGGAACAGACAATCGGTTCCCGGTTTGTGCCAAAACTTGACCGGATGATCGATGGATGCCCACGACCAGGTAGGAGCCCGATATGCAGGACGGGGACGCAACTGAGGCCCAGTTGTAGACCAGGCAAGATGATGATGCAAAAGATTGCCGTTGTCCCAGACACCAGCGAGATAGGTGCCGCCCATGACGGCACGAAGGGTCTTGGCAACGCCCGATAAAGCCGGGAGCTTGTCCGAGCTGCATGTCATGGCCCGACGGGTATAATCCTCCACGATGGCGCTCCACGACGTGGCAGCCTCGTTGGCCGATGTCGATGTTTCGCTGCCGAACACGTTGCGAATCCCGTCGTTTTTCACACCCTGCGGTAATCCGTCTGGGAAACGCTCGCACGCGGTGAGCTGGGTGCACTCCCAAAAGATCTGCCCCTCCCCAAAGTGCAAGATCCGCCGGGACAGTAATCTCTCCTGCAGGACCCAGGCTCTTCCTTGAAGAGGGCAGTTGTCAACCTCGCCCACAAGCAGTCTCTCGTCAGAAATACCAACCTTGCCGATCCTCTCAAGATCGACGAGGATTTCGCCCACATCATCGGCTATCCGTTCCCGAAACAGACCCTCGCTGCTGTTGTGTGATGCCGCGGCGGCAATGTTACACCACGCCCGCCTGTACACGTAGTCCATGAGCGCAGCCTCGCGGATCCAGTCGTCGACGTCGTCTTGGACTATGCAAAAGCTGTCGATCCACAGATAACGGAGACCAAGTTTCCGACAGACCGAGATGGCTTCCGCGAATGTCTTTGCCAGTTCCGGAATCTCGATGAGCAGGGCCGTCCTGTTGTCCTTGGTGAGTCGTAGATGATTTCCGTCTCCCCAACAATGGCTCAATGTGGCATAGGAGCCATCTAGTTTCTTGTTCGCCGTCTCGATGATGTTGACTTTTAGAGGGTCGCCAAGGTCCAATAGACGCGTAGGATACCAGGCACTGGTACCTTGCAAGGCTTCCAAACTTGCGCAAGACTCGTGTCCATGTACACAGTCGTCGAACCACTTTGAGATGCAGTTCCAGGCAGAAGTCGAGTTGGACGTCGCGCCGATATCAAGTACTGGTTTTTTGGGCGCTTCTGCAAAAGAAAGTTAGCAGCAAATTTCTCTGGTAGTGTCATCACCCTCAATCTGCATACCTGAATTAGGTAGCCAACGAACAGCGAAACCCATGCCATAACCTCCCGTCGTGATCGACAGAGAAAATGGTTTCCCATCGAAAACCTTAGCCGAGTACATGACCGGGCCTCCACCAATTGTCTTGTTCGTAGCCCAGCCATCCAATACGGACGCCGGGATATACTCCCGCAACTGGCAGCATATCCAACAGCCCCCATCAACAGCATTATCCCAGCTCTGGTAGCTGTCGTGGAGCGGGGCACGGTACTGCGCTGGTATATCTGGCCATTTCAGTCGGTTCATCCACCCCATGCCATCCAGATCGGTTGGATTGCACACGCGGACCAGGCATTTTTGGCAGGCGGCGCATAGAGACAACGATGCGTTTGCTTCTTGGACAATTACGGCAGTCGCGTCTTTGAATTCCTCGTCGTTGCAGTCTTCAGCTCTGACAACTGAGGATGGGTCTAGGACGATGCTGTCGGTTTCTAGACAGGTGTCAGTCATGTTCAGAAGTCTAATTGAGTCTCGACATACTCCTCGATTTTGTGCCATCCAATGCTGTAGCCATTCTTTGCAAGTCCAAACTGGGTGTGCAGCTGTCTGAAAGGGAATGCAGTGATAACCAGTGGTGAATGGTATGGGGACAACTTTTTGTGGATCAGAAACAAATGACTATTACCAGGGCTCGAGGATTCAGGGACACAATGTTATGGGGTACCTAGCAAGGAGGAGAGAATTGTTGACGATTTTCCTAGGCAGTCCACCTCCCGGTTGGGCAGCAATAGATATTAGGGGCGTAGCTATCGTCCCGAGGTATTTCGTAAGACTCATGATTGTCCGGAAACCACTCACATGCACCCAACGCGGGGTAGTATACCGGGAGACGGCAACGCAAGCTGATGCAAGGTGTCAAGCTCCGATTGGAGACAACGAGTTTCTGGAGGAAGCCTCCCGTCAAATTCGCTGTCCTTCCCCACCGAGTTACGCCAAGCTCTGACCAGGTGCTCATGTGTCGTCAGAACGGCCACAGGAAGAAAGCCGGCCCCCACCCTCGCGGGTGTCAAATGTAAATAACAAAGATAGCAAGAGTAATTGTTCTGGGCTCACAGACCAGATCCCCTACCACAGCTGTTGTTCTTCGAGTGTGGCACATGCAGCGGATTCCATGTGCTCACCGAATCCTCACCCTCTCACATGCAATCGCCGCGTCTTCGAGAATCTCGCCATCCATCAATCCCTGGATCCATCCCTCCCCAACCCACAAGTACGTCCCATCCTCGGTCGGCCCCCTCAGGGCATGAGGCCCGGCAGCGCCATCAAAGATGAACACCACATCCCCCACCTCAGCACCCCCTGGAACCCATCCCATCCGCCCATTGTCCAGATAACAAAACCGCATATGCCCCGTTGGGGAGTCCGCAACGCACCTCCGATACACCGTATCATCATCCCAGGTGTCGGAGGCGTGCATCACCCCCTCCGCAAAACCCTTGAGCTCCAGAAGATGCACCTCAATCGCGGATACTGTTTGATTGTTCAGGGGTTCAAGTGTCGCCTGGTTCACGCCGCAACACAACGCACGGATGAAGGTCGCGTATGATTCTGAAGTTCGTCCTGTCAGCGCCATGGAATCCATCAGCGTGTACAGCCCGTGGAGCTCAACGCCGACCATGGCCGAGTGGCAGTCGTCAAGCCAGTTGGCCTCGGCTTTGATGGCGGCGGGGGAGTAGGTCCCCGTGGAGGGCTCGACATCGGCATCTAGATAGTGCTGCTTTTTGGTCTTGCAGAGTCGTTGTACGGTGCCGGCCATGCGGCCACGTAGCGTGAGGATGCTGCCGCTGCTTTCAATGTCGACAGCGACGGGGAGGTTACCGCCGGCGCGGTGCCTGTGGAACAAGTTGTGGTAGCTGATGATCGGGATGCGCGTGCGGGAAAAGTCGGGGGTCCACGAGGGAAATTCGCGGGGGGGCTGCTCGCCGGGCTCGAGGAGATACGCCCAGCTCAGGGCGCGCATGGACTTGTTGCGGGTCAGGTCGAGGACGGCGAAGTCGCGGAAGACTTGTGGCGGCGGAAGGGCGTAGTTAGGGAGGGGCAACCACTCGTCTTCGTGTAGGGAGATGTCTAGTAGCGCGTAGAGCTTGTCGCGGGGGTCCGAGGCGCTGAGACTGCTGGCGCTGAAGAGGAGGTCGAAGTAGGAGTGGTCGTTACGGGCTGAGAAGGTGGTTCCGTTGCGCTGCCATTGCCACGCCAGCATGGTCGAGAAGAGACCGCTCGCATTGGCGATTGGTAGGCTGCGAGGGTCGTGGCGGAGTCCGGCTCGGGAGAAAAAACGGACGACGGTCGCTAAACGTCCGTAGGGAAGCGAGTCACTGCCCAAGATGCAGACGGCCTGCTTGGATTTGACAACTTCCTGAAGCACCCACAGCCTTTGGAACCAGGGACGAGAAAGGAAGAAACCCAGGTGGTGCCATCCATCGTCGGGGAAGCCGGAAATATTCTAGATTTCGTCAACGGTCAGGTCCCAGAATTCTTCATTCCTTGATTGCAGTTCGGACTCGATGTACACGTAAATCGTGTCAATGGCTCGCATCGCGTGGGCATCCCGTTGGTCTTCTTCCCCCAACCACACGATGACCCGGTTTGCGCGAGCGTAAATCTCCCCCATGAGCTGAACCTGGTGGCTCTTTTCCTCGTTATCGTCCTGGTTGATACAGATCGCGTCGACCAATAACGTCCGCGTAACCAAGGGATCCCGAAGGGCGGTCAAGGCTGAGTGAGCGCTTCGGTTTATCTTGATCGTCTTGCCGTCGCAGACTATGTTGTGAGTCTTCTCAGAGTCACCCCACGTGTAAGACAGGGCTTCATATCCACGGTTGTTCTCCGCCAGAGGAAGGTGGTCTCGCAGGGCTGTGACCTTGAGACTTATCGTGATTTGGTCGGAGCCCTGTCTCGGTCGCAGATGTAAGAGTCGGATTCGGCCGGGGTGTGGAAGTGGTGAGATTATATAATGAGCGAATCGGACCCGTCTCTGGCCGTTGATGCTAGGATTTCGCTCCCAGCTCGGCCAAGGGTCGGTTGTTGAGGGGCGTACATCTTCGGCGCTGTATTCGTAACAGAGAGTTGGTTCTTCTGGTGGTGTCCCATTGGCCAAAGCCGGCAAGTCTGGTGTCGATGAAGGGTTTGTGTCTGACGAGGCAGGCCGAAGCGGGAATATTTGCTTCAGCCGTTTTTTCATTGAACTCGCAGCATTCTTGATATGCATTCTCAAGGTTAAACGCCGTCAGCTGTTACAAAGAACGTGTTCGAACTTAGGGTGATAGATCTATAGTTCTTCGACAGTCGATCAAAAAGAACTTTTGGAGATGCCACCGCGGAAATGGCATCCCCCATGCTGCCGCATTGACCTCGGCTGCGTTGCCTGTTGAGTCACCGGACTGCCCCATTGAGAAATCTCGGGTTGGTGAGTCTGCATCGCCATTGCTTGGCAGTGTCGTGGGGCATGCAAGCTAGGTAAGCGCAGTTGAAGCGAAGAAAGGCAAGGGAATAATTGGATTCTGGCGCGTGATGTTATCAATGGAACACAAGATGTGCTGCGGTCGAAATTTCGACGCAGCACTCAAGAGAGCCCACCTCTGTGGGGCGGGGGCCTATCCCAGTTGACTACGGGTTAGCGAAGTGGCCCGCATCCACTGTTAGCTTTGTAGTTGGATGTTGGATATTTTGAACTTCCATTTCGGAACCGAACATAAGTCACCAGCTCCGATTCTCTTGCTTTTCACTTCCCCTCCTTCTCATTGGGAGTGACTTGTTTTAAATCTTAGTTGAAATATCATAAGCCAACTACTATATTTTCCCTTAATATATTGTTGGCCCCATTATTAGAGATAGAGGTAATGGCTATTACTACATGTATTTATCGGTATGATGTGGAATACCGACAATAACGGCTCAGAAATGAGGAAAGGTCTGGTAACCTCAGTGCTCCGCTGAGCTTTGAGTTTCCATCCTTGGATTGGCCAAGGCAACCTGAGGAGGTTGTCAGAACGGTCGAATTTAAGAGCCGATTTTGCCCAGCATTTGCGTCCGGCATCATATAGAGTCCGAGAACCCGACAGCCGTCGTAGATTTAATATCCGTTAGCTACCACCTCGTTTGCCTTTTGTACAGTGCTTCATCTGCTTCAGTATTTCACAGATCAAAGCATTGAAGCTCGAAATGACCGAATCTATCAGAACACTCACCGCCGGCTGCCACTGCGGCGGCATCCGCTTCTCCGTCACCATCGACACCTCCAATCCCAAAGCGTCTAAATGCAACTGCTCAATCTGCCTCAAATCCGGCCGCGTGTCCATCTCGGCCGACAAGGACACGGACTTTAAGCTTCTGTTGCCCTCTAGCCTTGATGAGGTGCCAAAATACCGCTTCGGCGCCCAAAGACAGTCCCACTGCTTCTGTCAGGTCTGCGGCGTGCATTGCTTTGCCTACGGGAGCTTCGAGTGGGAGGGCCAGCTCGTGCACCTCTTTAGCTTCAACGCCCTCACTCTTGACCCTGATCAGGGGCTTGACTTGCGCGAACTCAAGTTTTCGTACTGGGATGGGAAGTTGGACAAGTACGCGGAGGGACCCTCGGAGAAGCCTCCTGCTGGTGGCATATTTTGAGAACTCAGTAGACGATATGGAGCCAAGCATCAAGTTATTCCCCGACCACACCGAGGATTCCATCATCCCTGACCTCTGATAGTAAGAGAATAAGTGAAGCAGCACTATTTTATACCCCCGCCATTTTCTTGCTAATTTAAGCCCGTGAGTCGACGAAAGTCAAAGTTGGTGACGACGGGAAACTCGTCAATCTTGTCAAAGCCGGGTCCCGAGGTTTCCTTCTCCCACTTGCCCATTGCCATCTCGGCCAGGAACCTGCCCAGTGGCTGTGAGGGACTGCATTTCCCCGGAAATACGGTGCGGTAGACGGGTCCGAGCAAGGTGATGGCCGTCTGTTTGACGACCGGTCTTGGCGAGACGTAGGGTTTGATCACATCGTGATCGATCCAGTCGACGAAGCCGGGCCGCACCGTGTTCGCGTGCAGCCGCGGGTTCACCTTGCGCGCCGCGGCAAGGGCCATCTCGGTTTCCCCTTTGACACGAGCATAGAGGGGTGTAAAGAGCCCCGGTTCGAACGTGGCGCCTTCTCCGGATACGAAGACGAATTGGAATGGGCCGCCGTCAGGCGCAAGGGTCGCAAAGGCTTGGGCCGCCGATACGGCGTACGTTGTTGTGATTTTCGTGTACTCCCTGCTCCCACCAGCCAGTCAGTCTGGGACCCGATTCTTGACAAGGAAGTCGGCGCGGACTACCCACTCCTCTGTAACAGTATTCTGGCCGGTTCCCAGCGCCCAAACGCACCCGCTGGCTCCGCTGAGTTGGGCGAGAACGTCGGCACTGTACTCGGCAAAGTCGTTGTGCAGGACAACATGGATGCGGGGGTCGTTCGCGTCCTCGGCCATCTTGACTGGACGTCTGCTGAGAATTGAGATTCGGGACACATCTTGCATCCCGATCATGGCATTCAAGACGGCCGAGCCGACCAAGCCGGTCGCGCCGATCAGAATGAGATGCATCTTTAATGATGGAAATCCGGTCTGTAAGTTGTGAGGCGGGGCGGGGTTGGGTTGTGTTTTCCCCTCTTTAGTCTATGTGTCTGGGAAGCGCTGGAGCTGGGTACAGTCAGACCTGCACATAAGCATACCAGACATAAGAATAACCTAGCAACAAGCATAAGAATCAGCCGGACGGAAAGTTGAACGTAATCCAGATCAATACTTTGGACGTTGAAATTCTGCTTCAGATTCGGCCCAGTCACAACAGTGATGCTTAACCTAGGTATGCCTACAGAAGATTTATAGTGCGAAGATTCTATAATGCCCCCTAAAATGGCAACTTTAGTAGATTGTTTAGTGGATGACAATACCCCAGCGACTCACTCACCAATTTGGCATTGAAATATACCTCGTATAAGCATAAAATACCCGGACCGAACTGTTGCCTATGCGCAGGTCAGATTGTAGATTTAGCCAGCGGAGTCAAGACCAAGTACTTCTAATTCGAAGGTAAAAAGTACGACTTTGTAACGCAAAGACGTCTAGGGATTAGGGTTTATAGTGTAAGGCGGGGTCACGGAACAAGGTGGTCAGAATCCAAAGTTATAAATATGTATAAGTTCAACTAAAAGGTAGCCTTCCTCGAACCTTGAGAAGCTGCAAAATTTCTCGGAGTAAACACTCGAGAACGCAGACATTGTAGTCATGTGGACAACTTGAACTTTCCATACCCATATTCTTCACGATTTGGAGAAGCTTCTGGCACATGAGTAAATCACGTCTCTATTGTCATTATCCTCACCAAAGCATGCAATCACCTGTACTGCCTAGTTTGCACACCCAGCCATTCCCCGTTGCGTCCAAACGAAGAGTCGACATAGTTATTCTTCTTCTTGACCTTCTCGCCTCCTTCATCCCCGCCGTCTCCACTGCAGACGCCACACTTGCAACAAACCCAGATCAGAAGGATGATCACAATGAGCAATACCCCCACGGACCCGCCTGCAATCTTGATTGTGTTGTTGTTCCCCGAGCCGGTTGACGCTTGCGCAAACATGTTAGTTCTGCCGTCAACCAACCCCTTGGTTCACTTACTCGAATTACCGGCTGCAGTGATTGCGGGCATCGCTGCCGCCGTGGCTGACCACGTAGCCTTCAGCTTGGTGACGTCGCTGAAGGTACAGCTAGGCAAACTCTTGTTCACAAGCCCATAACTCCCCACATAGGCCAACCTGTTAATATCTGGGGCCACGAATCTCTCGGCCTGTCCCTCCCCATCTGCCCAGACACATATGCCGCCCTTCACCGCCCTGTTAGATAGAGCGAAGCAGAGACAAGTGTCGTATCCGGCGCCCACAAGGCCGCCCTTGTTGTGGGTGCCATCGGGGCTGAAGATGGCCACATTGTCGGTTATGGTCTCGAAGGAGGCGAGGGCGGCAACGCACTTGTCACCGTAGTTGTGCGGTTGGTTGTACTCGTCACCAGTGCCTAGGTTTCCACAGACTGGTTCAAAATGTGTAGATTGATACAGTAAGCTTTCGTATGGCTCAATCTCCAAGCAGGTGCCCTCTTTGACAAGGGGAGTTTTAGTGCTTTTCGAAGCCATGTTGCATCCGGTATCCTCGTGATGGGCGTAGTGGGGGAGTGGGTTGAAGTGGAAGAGAAGGCTGAAGAATGCGATCCTGAGGGGGGCTCCAAGGTATGGGTTTTATTGTGCTGATAGGCGCCCCCTTTCGTGAGGCTGAATCGATGTTGGGATTTCATTGGCGTGCCAAACCGATATCCTCCGCCACCAACTAATATTCCCCCAATCTGGAACGGACTAATGACGCCACATGCGGTCCAGACTCGTGAATCTCCTGATTGCATGCAAGAGAGCGCGCGATGAGCGCTGGGCGTTGGCGGCGCGAGCGGAACCACATTGCAGTGATGATGGCCAGGAGTTGGCAACATATTGTGTTTCAGCTATCAATCATAACGATGAATGCAGTCTTCCACGACTGAAGAGACAGAGAATGTGAGATGTGTTTGTAACACTGCGGTGGAAGTGGAAGGAACGGGCCAAGGTGGTGATTCCTCCGGTACCTGAAACCCAGCGGAAGGCCTTTCGCAGCCCGGGAGCAGCGTGGTTGCAGATGAGCGCGCAGTATGAGCATGGCTAGGTCGTGACGTCTTTTTATCAAGCCCATTGAGAGGCCGGCATGAAAAAAAGCAAGTAGTTAAAGATCCGTTGTCTGTCCATGCTGGGGGAATTTGGGGTTGCTGGTGTTGTCTTCGCGTTGATGCTCGGGAGAGTCAGTGGGGACATTCTGGCAATCGTGAATCTGCGGTAGGCACTGGGGGCCTAGAAGGGCGGCGAGCCAATGGCAGAGACGCCTGCATGCGGACCTCAGGCTGAGCAGTTTGGGACCTCTCTTCAGCTTCCCCGCACTAGGTTCTTGCCCTTTTTTATCACTGTTCTCCCCGTCATCGCTAGCTAGGTACCGTCCAACGAGAACGCCCACATCCCCAGTCTGAAGAGCGACACCTCCGAAGGCAACCATGATTCGATGGCATTCTGCAGATTGTGCATCTCTCGAAATTGTCGTTGGCACGAATGGAGACTCGCACTTACCCCATTGCCGCGCTTGCGGGAGCTCACCGCCTTTGGGCGCCTTGATCGAGCGTATGAAGCAAGCAGCGTCGAGCACCATTCTCTACATCCCACCCGACCAACCGCTGGGCAAACTCAATCTTCATTGGCCTCATACCGTCAAATATGTCCCCGAGCCTGACTTGGCTGAAATCCTAGGCCCCATTCCAAGCGAGCGGGTTCATGCTAGTCCATCTGACCCGACCGACGACCCCAAGCCTTCGCAGCTTGATGTTACAGCCGTCTACCCCACAACACTCGGTAGCGACGAGATTCGACTCTTGGACCTCTCACCCTCTCCGGCCAAGGACGCACCCATTCATCTCGACCTGGGTATCTACCCTGACAACGGCCGCCCTGAGTATGAGGCCATGTCATATACCTGGGCCGACGAAGGCGGAAACAGCGACCCTTCTGCTCCGGTGTACATCGGTCTGTTTTGGATGCTCGGCGCCCGAAATTGACTCGAACGTTGTGGGTCGACGCGATTTGCATCAACCAGCTCGACACAATGGAGAAAGCAAACCAGATACCGAAAATGTCAGTCATCTATACCGAGGCCATGCGTGTCGTTGCCTTTCTTGGCGAGGACGCCGTGGGAACAATAGTAGGGGATTTCCCGTCGCGCAAAGGGATCGAGTCGCTGGCCAATGACGACACTCTCCTCGGGCAAATCCTGACATCAACGTATTTCAGTCGCCTGTGGGTGATCCAAGAGCTTTTGCTAGCGCGGCAGGTTCTGCTCGCCTTCAACGGAGTCGAATACGTTGCCGACCCGTATAACAACGAAATAGTCAACTGGCGTAAGACCTCTGTGCCCTGGATGGAAGAATTAGGACGGCGATCTATCTCAAGGAGCCTTCTTGACACTCTCCGTATAACACATCGGACAAAGTGTGCCGACGGTCGTGATAAAATACTTGGCATCTGGGGTCTCCTGAGTGAAAATCAGTTGAAAGTCGCTCTTCCGGAACCCGACACTACACTTTCCACACTCCAGATCATGGTTGGCTTCTACGCTCACGGTCTACTGACAGATCCACGGTACACGTCTGATATGCTCTGCAATGCGATAGGAGCCCGCGGTTGGAAGAGCCAACCATCCTGGATGCCTGATTGGCGCCTCGATGACTCCATCCTGCCAAACCGCGAATGTCACAATAACTGCAGTTACCTGTCTGTTTGGACCAGAAAGGAGCTGACTGACCCCGCACCCTCGTATGAATTGCTCCCTGAGCTCGGGGACGAGTATCTTGGCCGGGATTCTCGGGCTTTTGTCAAATACTTCCTCGTCTTCGTTGGTAGTTACGAGTATAGGGCCTGTACCGAAGACCAGACATACCGCGCTATTTCTTCCTGGTTTATCGGCACTTCATCAGGGCACCTGTCGCTGCACGTCATCCGGCTCTGCAGGTTCCCGGCGCCCACGGCCGACTTCGACCGTGTGAGAAAAATACAAGACAGGAGCGGAGCCCAGCTGTTCACGGCTCGGATCAGGTTGGGGAGCTTCTCCATGATTCTCGTGGCGTACTCTCAAGACGTTTTTCGTGATGCCAACCATTCAGCAGATTACATTTTTTACCCTGATACGAAAGAGCCATATTCCGCGGTGCCTCTTGTTTTGCGGCAAGAGAATGGTCCAGGGGATTATCGGATTGTAGCAGCGCTTCATAGCATCTGGTTTTTGTTTCACCCGGGTGCCCGTGGCCCGCGACGTCTCGGGCGCTACGAAGATGGAGACCGAATCTTACAGATTGCCCATCTGGCCAACGAGTGGCAACGTCATCAGCTCCTACGATCCTTTCCGGCATTGACTGAGGCGGGAGAGGTTTCGGACCATTATCTTATCAGGTCTGATCCCGTAACGGCAAAGTTTCACAATTCTCGAACGGCGCAAGCTTTGCGGCTCCAGATGTTTCCGGGAGCAAGGCGCAGCAAAGACGTTCTGCCCGCAGTATACATTTGCATCAGAGATACAAACCCATTCGATCCTTACTATGGAGAGGAAACATGCCAAGAGTTTTGTGATCAGCTCCTGGTACTAAGCAAAGGAACCCTGACATCAGTCTTTCCACCAAAGCGCTTGGTCAGATGGGACATACCCACTTTCAAGACAATGTTCATCAAATTCACGTTCTTGGCAGGGACCCCCGGATTCAACGAGGCTCGGCGGACCTACTTCGAGCCGCTATTCTCAGAGGCGGCGGAACGGGAACGGAGGGTGGAGGAAAGAATGTTCCGAGCGTTTCTTCCAACTTGGGAGTGGATGGACGAGGGCTCGGGCAAGTGGGTTGCAATCGACTGGAACACTGGCAGGCCGAGACCAAGAGAACTGAAGGTGACCGGTCCAAAGCCTGGGGCCAAAGAGTTTCGAGTGAGAACAAAGCTGGTGAAGGTGATGGAGTGTTTGGCAGGTTGTTCCTGGGAAGCGGAGGTATTGAAGCGATTCACGCCCGTGACAGAGGCCCTGGGCGTGGGTGAGCTGGAGCTTCTGGAGAAGGGCCCGGAGTGGATTGCATGGGAGCTTGAACGGCTGGGGATATCAGAGGGCCCAATTGGCAAGACAGAGCTATGGCCAAGGAAGCTCGTGGAGGATTATGGTCTTAGTGGTGAGCGGGAGTTGGTGCGAATCTTTTAGTTGGTGGGCGGGCAACGTCAAGTCAATTGGTACACTCTCCTCCCAGTCTGGAATAAAGGGCATCTTATAATGCCCCACTCTCTCTGTTTTTGCAAGTTAATTTACTTCTTGGCATTGCAGGCGCGGGCGCGGGTTGTTGTCGTGACCTCTAACATAAATATATACGTATTATTTACTTATAAAGACTACATTCAAATATATATAAATATTAACTCTTACTTTTAGGCTTTAAATTTCTAAAAATGGTACTTAACCTAAATAAAGGCAAGCAAACCTAAACAAATCCTGAGCCGAGCCTGAGCCGGCCTAAGTAGGGCCGGTCTGAACCGGGGTGAGCAGTATCACGTGCGCGACGTACTAAAAGGGAAATTTCGTGTGCCCAGATTCGTCTCATCTAACAGTTATAACCAACGACACTAAGCATGCCCCTACTTTGGACGCAACCCGCTGGCCAACACCTGAATGGCTTTCTGCTCGCCCGGGCCAATCTCCACTTGAAACCACTTCCTCAATGCTTCAACCCTCTGCGCTTCCGTCTCCAGGTTCTCAAGAATCTCAGCTTGCCCTCCTAGTTGTCGCTTGACGTAGTCCCTAAGCAAAATAAGCAAACCGATTGGCTTGCCAGTTTTGTCGTCGAGAATGGTACGCATGCACATGACTGCCTGGACAAAAAAGCTGCGCGGCGATGTCATGGTGGTGAGGTTCATTACTTCGAAATCGGCAGGGAAGAACTCCACCTCAGTGAAGGCATACATAGGTTTCCAGGGCGAGGTCGGGTCAGCCTGCGTTGAGTATTCCCATACACGCTGGCTCGCGTCCGTGTGAATAGGTAGCGCCTTGTACTCGAGCTTCCCTCTCGCGGGCGAAATCTGGGGGAACTCGCGGCCATCCTCCAGGGTATTTGGCTGCAGGGGTCCGTTGCTGCCGAACCCGACGTCAACAACGTAGCGCCTGCCGTTTATGGTTACGATGTTAAGCTGATGGTTCCAGCCGCCGTATACACCTCCCGTACAGACCCTCCCCCCCATGCTGAAAAGGGGGTAGCCAAGACTGCGCAGCACGGTTGCGAAGAATTCATTTAATTCCATGCAGTAGCCGCTGCGGCTCCCCTTGACGATCTTAGAGAACAGGTCGTCTGGACCGAGAGACAAGGTTCGGTGCTTGGAATAGTGCAGACTGAGGCTCACAAACGGCACCCGCGCCATGTGATGGCGTTGCAACGTGGTGAGGAACTCGAGGGCGTCCCGTTGGATTTGCTTCCGGGCGGTGTCGATGTTGAAGGGGAGGCCCACGTGGGATAGGTAGACGTCGATTTGGTGGTCCGAGTACGTGCTCATTGTGACGATTGATGCGTTTATCACCGCGATCCATCTCAAAGTGTGGCAGCCAGGCCGAGCATTTATACCCTTCAGCCTGCCATTCTGAATACACGTTCATGACGGTTGTGGAATCATTCCATCTTGGCGTTGCACAACTTGGCAAATGTTCGCCATAGATTCCATCTGACAAGAGGCGCGCATCGAAATCTTCCTTCGAGTGACCTATCACCGTCATTCCGATTGCGGCCGTATTTGTCGGAGATTTTGTAGAGGAAATAAAGATTTAAAATAACGAGATGGAGTAATGTGGAATCTTGTCATCGGGAAAGCCGGGGGGCCGTTGGAACGTAAGCGGGGTAACTTTCCTGCGGTTCTCATGACGATGACGCCATCACCGCCACCTTGAGGCCTCTCAGAGCCCAACCGGGCCAAGGTGGAACGTTGAAGCGACACTTGCGACCGAAACCGGGTCATTCGGGCACCGTCACGTCGGTCGACGACAGTGATTCCCGGCGTGGGTGAGAATGCGGAGTGGTAGGCTAAACCAGGGAATCATGGAAGCACCCGCGCCAGTGCCAAGCAACCTCTCTCCAATCATGCTGTAACCTCGTTTTCCTCGCAGCAAAAATCCCGGAACTCATTTGCAGTAAAGGGCCAAGGATCGGTTTAGTGCTGCATTGCCCATACCGCGAACACGCCCAATGTTAATCGATGCCTCTGTCAACTCACAAGATTGGCAGGCAGCTGGGAATTCTCAGGGGTCCTGACACGATTCCATGACCGGGCCACCAGCTGCTCCACTGGGCGCCACAAATCTCCTTGCTGCCCGCAAGGAACTCCGACGGGACAGCAAAGTGCAACACCACTCCCTCATCGCAAGGCATACGAGCCATGGCAAAGTGGGCGTATGTCTCGGCAACGTCCAAGTCCTCTAATACAAATAATCGCGACTTTGGCGGTGAAAGCCACCCGGACCCTCGGCCCGAAGCGGCCTGATGTCAATTGGACCGTCCTATTTAAAGGGGCGTCCCATCCGGGCAATACCGTCTCCTTTGTAAAGCATAGTGCTCGGCAGCCAGTGCCTCCCGGTCAGGTGGCTGGGCGTATGTTTGTAGGAACCGAGCCTTGTTTCGGATCCGCTCGTCGAGATACTGAAGGAACTCCCAGGCGAGATCAAGGCTATCCAAGAACCAATACTGCGCCGATGCTCCTCTTGCCTTGCGCACGTCAGTGACTCTGCTGTCGAGAATCGCGTCGCAAAGGCGGTCTTTGGCGCCCATACCGGTCAGGGCCCATCGCCATTCGTGCTTCGGGTGGGGGGAAGATGCGTCGCCCTCTTGCCTGGCCGTGGCCTTGACATAGTTTCTGGCCTCGTTGATGATGTCGCTTCCGTGGCCCGGCTCTCCTGGTGTTTGCTGAAAAAGCTCCCATGCTTCGTAGATGCGGGCTGATGCGTGTACGTCGAACCCGCAGAATTCGAGTGATTCTTCAGAGTTGAGGGCCGAGGGTATCTCGATACTCTCGCTGTCCTGACTAGTAGAGTAGCAGGTACGAAAGATGGTGAGATAGCCGCGCTTGGGGGGCGCGATGCGGTTGACGGCTGCAGCCTCCGATTGGGGATTGAGAACTCGGGCGGTGGTGCTCATGGTTAGACTAGGAGTCAGGGTTTGATTTGATGATGTTGGCGGGAGTTTTTGGTGACGAGAAAGGAGATGTATGAAAGACTCGGCATGCAAGAATTTGTAGTCGGAAGGAGGGGAGTGACTCACCTCCGGACCAAGGACGCGGCGAAAAGCCGGTGCAAATAGAGTTCTCAGTCGACAAAAGTCTATCGGGCGAGGCGCAAAACCGTTGAGAAACGTCCTCCGAGAAAGGACTTACGGCCGAGTTTCCGTCGAACAATGCGCAAGAGCCCATTGATAACGGCAAACTTACACATGAGCCAAAGATCAAGCTTGTTAGGGATAAAACCCATCCAACATGATTGACCACCGACTCAGCGAAAAATAGAAGCAATCGCGGTCAATTCTGGCATTGTTATTTTTGCTCTGGAGAAGCAATCTATCTATCTGCGGCACTACGGAAATCCATCTATCAGAGGGTCTAGCGAGTGAATGGAATGTCTGGAAACTAAGACTCCAGAGCGGAGTTGAGCCTCCAGCAGAGGTATGTTGAAAAAGTGTCGTGTTTGGAAGATGTCTAATGAGGCCGAAAAGTGGGTTTTCTTACTGTTTTCGAGCCTCTGTGCAGCGACTACCAAAACCTTTTCTTGATAATACCGGCTTTTTCAGGCTGACAACAACCGCATTCTGAGTCGCGAACCCGTAACGCTGACCAAAGTAGTCGGATAAGGAAATTTGAGCGAGGCGGTGCATGTGCCCCCGGCCTTGTAGTAAATTCCAGCCGCCGACTTGAATTTCTCCAGCTGGTTGGCGATCTGTGTCAGGTTTGGGTTGTTGCCGGACCACTCAGCAAGACCGCCAGGGACAATGCTATCCAACAGGACGGCCCTGCCGACATCGGCGAAGTCCTCGGTGTAACCCTTCTCAGCACCGTACGGACTGATGGCATAGCTATCGTTGGTGACAGCGTAGCGCCACGCAGACGTTTCGGAGACGGCGCTGCCAGGATTAGGGTGCGCCGCGTTGGGGGATGCAAGCGTCGAGTCGATCGAATGGCCGAGCTCGTGGATGATGGCCGAGGCAAACCAGGCTTTGGAGCGCCCAATGAGGATCCCGTCGCTCGCCAAGGTGCCAAAGTAACCGTCATAGGCAGGGTTGTTAGTCTCGCTGTCCTCGTACACCATGAACATGCTAAAACCGGCCAACCGTCAGCTGGGTTTCCTCTATCATGGTATTGTTCTTTTCATCTTAACTTACGAGGCCGCCTGCCGCATGGGAGCAGGCATACGTCCTATCTCGTCTGCGATGTCCAGTGCGGTCCTTGGAGAGCGCTTATGCCAGCAGATAACAAAGGGCCCAACTTCGCAATCGTCAAAGGTTACATTGTAGATGACGAAGTCTTCCGCCCTGAATTTATCCTGTGTGACGCCCCAATGGTAGCAACGCTCAGGCATCTTATTATTTGTCCAAGGCACTGACAGTGTCGGCTTGTTCCTTGGGAGATACTTCTCGTAGGCCGCATTACCTGCCGAGCCCACGTTGGACCAGTCCAGCTCGGGGAGCACATACTTGCCGCCCACAATGCAAGTGTTATTGGGAGTCGGCGTGCATGCAGGGTAGGGCGTTCTCTCATCTATGCCCTTTCCGGGATCGGGCAAGATAGCAAGTACACCTAGGCGCTGAGTTGCCGCGAGAGCGAGTAAGAGGCATTTGATGGTTGCCATAGTGAGGCTTCGGTGTGTAGATAGAAAAGGTAGGTTGAAGGAAGAGGAGGGGAGATAACTTGCTGTTTAATGGGAGTTGGTAATGATTGAAGAAAAATGGGAATCGAGCAGCGGCCATGTTTATGCTTCTATTTTATCATCTCCTCTCAGCACCACATGTTATACATGCTGGCCAGCGAAACAGGGCTGATAGCCTCATGATCTTAGCGCAGCGGGTTGCGATAGTTAGCATGCGTGGGAAGGGCGAGGCTCATGCTCCTAGGGTTCCAAAATCAGGTATTTGTCACGACCACCGGCGCGCATGATCTTCGCCGTAGCGGAGGTCTGGTTATGGGGGGAGGTGTAGCCTAGTACGGAGCCGTGGAAGTATCAGATTTAGGAGATGACCGCTCGTGCCACATGGATGCGCCTCTTTTGTCCGAAAGATTAGCCGACTGCAACCATCATAAATTCTCCGACCAGAGCCGATTGGTGCAAGCCTTGGAGAAAGGATTAGCGATCTAGGCTTCAATCCCTAGTTGAGTCCTTTGTTTCACAGCACGTCTCCCCTTCCCTTCCCGTCGAACACTTCGGCCTCGCGGAGGCAAGTCCTAGGTTTGATTAACTCCGTGGTGAGCGTGTCCCGTGCTGCGCCTCGTAGGCAGCAACGTCTACCCGTGCGGGTAAAAGTCCTTTTAGCTGCCGGTATCGTACGGGGTAGGCTCCGCTGTCACATCTATCACCGTCGTAGCCGGGGCGTATACCTTCCGGTTAAACTGGTATAGGGTGAACGCGTCATTCAGAAAGTACAAGCCATCTATTCAGCTTCGCTGACCTAATACCTAGGGACCCTAAACCCCCTTTTCTCTAATAGTATCGCTTCTCCTTAGCTTTTTACTGAAGCTAGAGAGCCCCTATTATAGACCTATGTAGATGGTTCAGCCGTTGCTATCACAGTAGCTCAGACCCACTAGCGCTCTTACAATGCCAAGCATCCTATCAGCTCCACTGCCTAGATAGCTGGGGCCCCTAAGCCCATTTCTTTCTAACAGTAGGAGTATTCGTAGGAAGTGTAAGCGCGAGACTGACTTAAATTTCTTATAATTAGGTAAGTAATACGAAAACATAAGAGGAAAGTCAAGACTGCTGATTTTGAAAAAAATGAAAACCATTTTAGCCACCTTTCATATTGGCTCAATTTCAGGCCTACTCAGCTAGAGTTAAATTCATTCCGCATACTGCAGCGCAGATTTCATGAACTCGACAATGCTATCTCAACCAGACCAAGAATACGGAACCCGAAGCATACTCCCCCCTAACACATCAGGACAAGCAGAAGCACGCTTCACACGTCTCGCCCTCAACCTCCCCCCAACAAAAAACGCATTATGAAACCTCTCCTTAGCGGTCTTCCCACCATTCTCATCACCAACCCCCCTAGCAACATCCCCTATAGCCCCCACGATCCGACCCAAAACCCTCCCAACATGCCTCGCCGAATACCTCACCCCAATAACATCCCCCGGTTCCTGGACCACAAACTCCACCTCCCATCAGACACCCCATCCCAATCGAAAAAACACCCAAACCCAAGCATTTTGCTCCCTAGTCAAGTCAGGACATGTTCCAACCTACAAAGCCCAACCTCCTTCAACCGTCCCAAACTCCCCGCCCAATCCGCTAACAATACCCTCCAATCATATCCCTCATCTAACCAAACCGATTTCAAAAACAAAGACTTTAATATCTCCTTAAACCATTTGATCAAAACCACAAGTTGCTCCGTGACCAAATCCCACTTTGTATTCGCCAATTCCAACCTCTCGGGCTTGATTTCCCCTGACTGGATGGTGCTTACCTATTACGACCTGCACCCGACACAGGCCTCGAGAGGACTGGCGCGGGTTAAGACAGAACGTATAGCAGGACGCCAACGGTTGAGGGGCGTTCCGAAGACGGCTTGTTAAGCTAGCACTCCTAGACGGGGGGTTCAATGTCACTGTAGGTCGCTGTCACTATAATAGACAGAGGTGAGTCTGAAGAGTAGGACACAAATGAACAATTGAATACTAGCGTGAGGAACCAGGAGTCCCTTACAGCTATCGTGGTCACGATGATGTCTATCTATACTAACTAACTTAGAAGGTACCTTTGTACCTTACTCTGTCTGCTCCCTAGCTTAGCGACAGAGCAAACAGAGCAGCTGCTCTGTCTGCTCTCCTGCTCTGTGACAGAGCACTGGGAGCAACAGAGCACCTTCTGATTGGTCCTAGGGGCTTCGGGTCTTTGCACCCCTGGCCCGGTGCGCAGTACCATATGTACTGTCCCTCTACACTGTTCGTCCTGCGGGGAATTCGTCGGGCCGTACCGGCCCAGGTAACGGCCTGCAGGGTCGTCACATAGAGATGCAGATTTAGTAACTACAGAAAAGCCCCCCCTGGTGACTTTCTTTAAGCTGGAGAACAGCCAGTCCAAATTCAGAGGTACAGCAATGTCGACATTCAGGTCCAGGGGCTAGAATAACGGTAGTGGCCACGAAAACAACGAAAATAACACTTCTTTCGGCTTCGGAATGTAACTTACTGCCCTAGCTTTACTTACAACTTAGTATCGTTACAGCAGTTGCGAAAATAAGGCCTTTAGTGGGATAACAGTCTTGGTAACAACTGTATATATAAAGCTAACAATTCCATTATTTGCCACCTTACAGATTAATATAACTAGTACGTTCTGGAAGACTTGCCAGTAACCCTCTCTAACGTAGTATTCTTTACTATATGGCGTAATAAATTTAATACTTACACCTAGAAACGATTAAACAAAGCCGTAGCTAACCTTTAGCACTAACAGCTTAGCCACCCTAGTCCACAGGCACTGGAACACCTAGTCTACTCTATTAAGGGGGTTAGAATGAAAGGGCTTACTACTGTTTAGTGTAATGCGTGTAGTATATCGAAAGCTAAGTGGCAAATCTAACAAAAGCCGAGAGAATATAACGAAAGCCCTTGACTACGGCTTATAATAGACTTTTATAACTTTAAAGAAGGTTATAATAGTTACAGGAGCCTCCTGTTAATTACAGACAGGTAGTCTGGCCTAGCCTGGGATTATTATCTTAAGGATAGAACCTTTAAAGCTATTATAACAGCTATAACCTAACTCTTTAGCTCCTTATAACAGTAATACTAACTACGGCCTACTGTTATTAAGTATAATAATAAGCTCTCCAAACTAGTATTTAAAGCTTATTTTAACTAACGTTTTATTTGAATTGAGTCCTTAACACCTTACATATAAGCCTAGAACAGAGGCATTAAGCGCTTAGGAAGTGTAATTAAAGATAAAATCCGATTAATGCGAGCTGGAGTAAAATTACTAACTAAATTATAGCCCGAAATCTCTAAAGCTGCAGTGTATCTGTATAACAGAACACGAAAATATAATTATAACTGGAAGACTCCGTACAATCGATTTTATACCTATATAGCCTTCAGAGACGGCTGTTATTAAGAATCAGAAGCCACACTAAGCCCACCTTCAAGCTTACAGCTGTAAAGCTTTTACCTTAACGATAGAAGTATAAACGAAGAGTAATAGGCTACAGCGCTTAAATCCGAAGGCCTAGATCGGCTACCTGGTTCGCTATGGTTTAACAAACATCTACAGGATCTGGAACCCATTAGCTAATAAGATTATTAACATTAAAGATGTTATTTTTAACGAAGAAGAGCTTTTTAGTGGTAATATTAAGGCCCTGAAAGCTGATTGTCTGTACGTACAGCTAGATAAATTATAACAAACCCTCTTTTCTCTAAAAGAGCTAGATTTAGAATATTTATAACCCTCTGTAATACAGGAAGACGAAGAAGTCTATTCAGTTAAAGAGGAGGTTGAAGAAGAGGCTTAAGAAGAGGCTGGAGAAGAACTGGAAGAATTTCTATATTTGTACTTTAGATTTGAGCTGTATCTTACACCCTCTCTCTTACCGGTAGCAGCTCTACTAACTAGAGTAATCCAACAAACCAGTTACGAAGCCACAGCTAACACTACGGAATTTAAACCCTGGATGGCTTCCTTTACTACAAGACAACTACTGTAACCAGTATAAACTTACAGTAGCTAGACTATTATAAAGGCTGTAATTTAATAGCTGGCTAGACGGCTAAATGGTTTCCAGTCGCTCTATAGCTAAGATTTACCTCTACTGTTAAAATCACACTATTAACTAAACAACTACCCTTTCAGACCTTAGTTTCTATAAGCCGAAAAAGACTACTTGCAGAGCCATACGCAGATGCAGTTATAAAGCGAGATGGGTAAATAACAGCCACTAGGCTAATAAATCCTAAACTGTATATAGGTTTACATTTATAAATACAACCTAGATAGCACCTTTAAAGGGTGTAAGGCTAGAATCGTTATTAAAGGTGATTAGTAAAAGCTAACTATATAAGAAACCTACGCAGCTACCCTTACAGCCAGATCTTTCCGTACAGTTATAGCTATTACAGCTTGGTTTAACCTTGAATTAGTCTAATACGACGCAGTTAACGCCTTTATTAACGTAATCCTTTAAGACACCATCTATATACAAATGCTAACAGGCTACCGGAGCCCTAAAAAGGTTCTGCAGTTAAATAAAGCCTTATACAGCTTACAGTAATCTCCACTACTTTAGCAAAAAGAACTTATAACTACCCTATAGGCTTTAGGATTCTAAGTTATTCCACATAAGCTTTATATTCTGATTCGGAACAGTATCCTTGTTTTCTTCTACGTTAATGACATTATTTTCAGCTACTGTAAAGAGGATACAGCTACAGCCTAGGCACTGGCATTATAACTGCAGTAAAAGTACTAATTGACTAGTGGAAATAAACTACAGTAGTTTTTAGATATTAAAGTTCTGAGAGATAAGACCAAAAGCTTAATTTGGCTTTCCCAGACAGCTTATTTTAACAAGATTATTACATTAGCTACCACATAGGTAACTATAAAGGTCAAGATTCTAATAGCTGTAGTTAAATTATTACTGTACGATGGGAAAATTAAGCTTTAGTCAGTCACAGCTTTCTAGTAAAAGACTAGATTAATTCCATACGTTGCAGTAATTACTAAGCTAGATATAGCCTTTACAGCCTTACAGCTAGTTAAATTTAATACTAATCCTAGTCCAGAATATTACAAAGCAGCTAATCAAGTGCTTTACTGCCCCCATAACACTCAGAACCTAGCCTTACAGTTAAGGGGTGAAGGTAACTTTATTATAGCTAGCGATGCCTCCTTTACTAATAACTCTATCGATTGAAAAAGCTTATAAACTTATACTATAAAGCTATTTAGTAACTTAGTGGGCTGGAGAGCAAATAAGTAAAATACTGTCACTATATCCACTATAGAAGCCGAGCTTCTAGCCCTGGCATAAATCTAGTATGATAATAAGTAAACTATTTAACTAGTAATAGCTGAAATAGCTACTTTACAGATTAAACTCTAGCATGTGGATATTCATAACCATTAGCTTCGCTAAGAGGTGAGTAATAAAATAATAAAAATCGAATTCACACCTTTAAATAATATAACAGCCGACAGCTTAATTAAAGGCCTGAATTTTCCACTTCACTAACGGTTCCTCTAGCAAATAAGGGTTACAGAGTTAAAATAAAAGTCATCCGCACCTTAATTCTAGGGTTTCTCCTATAAATTAAGATGTAAAGATGCTCCTATACGGAATCGAACCCTTAACCTTTTCATAAAGGAGTGAAATGTACCACCATTATGCTACAGGAGCTGTTATTAAATGAAAGATTGTAATTCAGAATAATAAGGTCCAGACCCAAGCCCTGTTAGATCTAAGGGGGTGTGTCAGAAAGAAGGGGGTTTAGAGGCCCTGGGCATCTAGTTAGCGGAGCTGACTGGATACCTGGCACTGCCAGTACGCCAGTGAGCCTTAGCCACCAGAGTGACGAAGCCTGAATCCTGTAGAATAGTCCATAAAGAAGCCTCTAGCTTCCAGCCAGAGCCAGAGGAACAGAGAGAGAACACAAGTAATACGATCACGCAGTTGTAACCCTTACAATTCCACAGAATCCAGAGTGCCGCGCTTCCAACAATTACGAAATAAAATAATAAAATAGTAGTAAGTAATTAGGGAGCTCTACCCTAGTGCTGGTTAGTGGTACCTTGGCGCTAAAATACTATAATATAGTGTTGTTTTACAGTCCTACTGTAAGACTTGCTCCCGATTATTAATTTAAGTTATCTACCTATCTTGTATTCCTTTACAGGTTGTGTAGCTAGCTACACGCGCGTAATGGTGATTTATTCCGTAACAATTACAGTAATATATATTTTAAAAACGACCTTTTTAGTTTTAGCAGTATTAATTCTATTTTTATTAATCCTATAATTAAAATCTAGCGCTCATTCCCTATTAATCTAGATAAGCCCCCTATTTTATTCCTTAATACTAATATTTACTACGCGTTTAACAACTGGAACAAGTTCAGATCACCGCTTAATTAACGCTTATCGGACATCGACTAGCGGCTAGTTCATAACTTCAAATTCAAACACTATGCGGGTTTGGAGGCTTTAGTTATATATATTTAATAAACCAATAATATAATAGCCCAGGACATTAATTAATATTTCCGTAAAGGGTTTAAAGAACCAAGACAGCTATTTAATAATTGGGCAAATATAGACTTTTCCGTCCTCTAGGACTTTTATTTTTCCACAAATATATGTCTTACTATTAGAACCTTTATAAATATACCATTCCATTCTAATATTAACTAGATTATAGGCATTTTTATAGTAAAGCTTAAAAATACTAAAGCCAATACTAAAGGTGTGGGGCTATTAATATTAAGGGGAACTAGAGACTTAAAGAGGTTGTAGGTTAACGAGAGATAAAAGCTAAGGGTATTAGGATTGGTATAGTCGTAGCCAATAATAGTATATATCTTACTACTACCCAAGTAGCTATAAGTAAAATAGTTGCATATACTGCCGCTTATAACAATTAAAATGAACGAGACAACAGTGGTTTATTAGACTGTGGCGTTGGAGGATTCGGGGGTTTGCCAGAGGGGCCATAGTTGTAAGCGAAGTGGGTTTTAATAAGTTCTTCTCGCGTTTAATTTTTCCTACATCCATTAGTCTCAGAATAATACCGCTGTTATTAATATTTGATTTTGTGGTTTCAACGTCCAGAAAGCAGAACAACGGACTCTCGCTCGTGGTAATGGATACCCTAATAGCATAGCTACATATTTTGGTAATTACAATAAACAAGGCATTTGGTATAGTATATATTTCCTTAAATGCGAGGTTAGCGTCCCGCTACATTGTGCAATCCACGGCGAAGGGCTAGAAAGGTGAGGCAAAACGGGATCGGTGATGTGCAGGTTGGAGAGTTGTCACAGGGCGAACCAAAAACTGGCTTGAGAGAAACTGCTGCATCGGGAGCTTGCGTCAAGACAAGCTCTGCTGGTATCTGTGATTACATGCGCAGAATGTTTCGTTGCATCCTGGTCATATGCGGGCCTCGTCATAACAGATAGAAACAACAACTCAACACAACCACCCCTCAAAACACCCCCGGAATAAACCTCGCAGTCTTTGCATGCCAAACCTCCCACTCCTCCCCAAACGCCCCCCTCATCATCTCCTCCTCCTGCACCACCCTCATTCCCATCGTATAGAACCCAAACGCCACCCAAACCGGCACCACAACCCACCTATGGAACTTGATCAGCCTTCCATTCCCACCCCCGCTAATCCACTCCGGAACCCAACACCCCAGCGCAGACTTCATTCGGTACGTCAACACCGAATTCGCAACTACAATAGTAACAAGCGCCGTATAACTCGGGTGCTGTACATATGCATAAATCCCCGTCGTAACCAGCTGATCCGGCTTCGCAAGCGTGAACGTGAAGTTCCTCCCGAGCGCAGAGTACGACACCAATCGCAATGGGACTGCAAAAAGAAGTACCACCAGCGGGATCACCGTGGCGCGAGACCACGTCAGAAAACGGGTGTCGATCTGGCTCTGTTGCTGACGGAAAAGGAGGAGCCAGCGCGGGATGTTCGGATAGAAAAATGCGAGGAGTGCGAGGTGAGTTGCGAGGATGACGGGGGGAAGTGGGCCGAGGGTCGTTCCCAGTTTACTGCCTGCGCCCAGTTGCCGCATGAAGTCGCCGGTGGAGGGGACGTCGGTGTTGCCGACGACGGGGTGCGGAGGGCTGGCGCCGAGGTAGGTTCCTATTGCGGATAGGAGGAGGGCGAATGCTAGAGAGGTTTGGACGAAGGAGGGCATTGTGGTCAGATAAGCTGCGTTGTTCTGTTTCAGTAGTGTTAAAGAAATTATTGCTGGGGGCGGACGGAAAGTTCTTCGAAGCGCTGGGAGTTGTCTCCCTGAGGGAGGCATGAGAAGTTGAAAGAGGGCTTCGGACGAAAGGTCGAGAAAGGCGATGGAATTATATGGTGCACAGCCTCATCCGAGCCCACACAATATGATGGTCGCACACACTCGCCCGGATAAGCGGGACATTGGAATGCCGACGCAAAACCTGATGGACCCAGTCAAAACGTTCGGGCCGTGCATGTCTTTTGCGGCTGGGTTCGGAGATGAACAACGTCAGCGAATGAGATCGCATTCTTGAATGGACTTGATCGGTTCCGCGTATTCGCAATGTTGCCTTCAAACTCCCCCACCATGGTTGTAACTCGGCAGTCTTCAGAAATAATGGCATTCTTTCGCTTTCAAATCCTTGCGACCACGAGCAAAGAATAACACGGGAGCCTCCTACGCCTTCTGGGAACCATCATTCCCTGGTTTTAATACCTTCAAACACGTCGACCCAATTGCCCGCGGATTCGAAGCGTTTAGGAGTCGCCGTTGTGCTATAGCAACGGGTCCTCGCCGAGTTCCAACAGTCTTAGGTGGAGGTCACCCAGGTTAGCGTGGGTGAGGGCCTCGCGGGCCGATGGCAAACATGTTAAAACCATCATATCTCTTATGTTGTTATGATACATCGCCAGCCACGGCTGAAGGGACGCACTTCTTGTACCTCTTTGGCAAGCCATCACGTTCCACAAGGACCTCTTCGATTCTTATGGGTGAAGCTTCTTTTCTGCTTATGCTGTTTCGATTTCAGTACGCCACATTGATTCAACCTTGGATTGTCCAGAGAACTCACTCCTGTACTTCACGTCTCATTAGTTGTACATGAAACCTACGCTCGTCAAAATCTTCGGAGATACTGGGCAAATCAACAGCTGAACTTCCTGGAAGGTGGGTATGGAGAAAGTCGATAGAACCTGGGTCCTTTTGTGCCTCGCTGTACTTCTGTGATGATCTGGGCCCCTCCCAGTCCCAGACCAAGTATACACCGTGAACTGGTTGGCGTTCCGTAGTGCGTGATAAATCTTCAGTCGAAAACTCTTCAGGGGGGTCCTCTGAGGGGATGATTGCACTGGTGATGACAAGGGCATAGTCACCACGCAGTCGGATAATCGCCGGGTGCGCTGCCCCTTCAATGAGACAAAGCACATCGCCTGACAGCACCGGAGTTGCTTAGGCCTGTGTTGGGAGTACTCCATGTTGCCCCAAGGCTGTGGTGTTGTAGGTGTTGGTTGTACGCGCGTCAGTTCCAACTCTACCACAGACGCGACGTCTTGCCAGAATAACTGCGACCTGTTCCTTTTCCCAAACGACCATTCCAACCTTCGGACCGAAGATGTGACGTGCAACACGGTGGAAAAGTGTCTTGAACGGCATCTGATAATCTTGTACTACGCTTCTAAGGCCAAAAGTATCAGAGCTCGTACCAAGGAGAGCGAACACCTTGTCGTGCGGCTTGGTGACTTCGTGGAAGCGGTACATGTCGAGGAGCTGAATTAACGGCCGAACATTGAGGGGGGATCGCAGTGAGGTAATGACGCCGTTTGGGTCAGCGTCGAAGGTCTCGATGGTGGTGATTCTTCGAATAAGGTACGTGGAGGTGTCCAGCATGCTCTTCCGGTAATCGTCGAGAAGATCAGGGTTGTCCTTGTTGATCAAATTTGCCCCCTCGCAGAAGGCAAGACCGTCAACCTCGAGAGATCCACACAAAATTGTGACGTGCCGTGCGGCGGCGATCTCTTGGAGAACCTGGCGGAGAGCGAGTTAATAAGCCTTTCATGAATTAGACAATACAGACGAAGTATCCGGGTTGTATCTCCGAGTCTGAAACTAGGGGGGGGTTTCCTGCCCAAACACGTTGAAACCATGACGCTGAAAGCAACATCTCGAACGCTTCAAGTTGGTCTTCTTCCGGCGTTTGGGCCCCATTTGCAACGTCTCCGCTGGCATATTGGCACACTAGTTCTAATGCTTGACCATGCTTTCCAAGGTTCCCCAGCCAAACGACCACCCGGATTGCCTTGGCGTAAACCATTGACATGACCTGGACCTGGCGGGACTTCTCTTCCGTATCACCTTGATTGATGTATATTGCATCGATCCAGATCACACGCTCCAGGACGGGATCACGGAGCCGTTCCAAGGCTTCGCGGAGGTTTGCCATGACGGGAAAATCCTGTCCATCGACCGATATGGATTTGGTCGTCTCCGGTGAACCCATGCATAGGATAGTGTTTCGTAAAGGTGTGACCGTTGCCTTCTAGGGTTAAGCGTGTAGATGAAGAGGTTACATTTTATCGGGAAGTGCCAGCGGTCATTAGCGCGCGGCATCAGCCGAAGCGAGCGGATGTGCCCTGTGTGGAGAGACGTGGTATACTGGTAAGATTATGTCTTGGCTCCCACCATTGGCCATTCCAGTCGAAACTAGCTCGGACATGGTCGAGACTCAGCTGTCTTTCGGGGAAGTAGCAAACATAGAAGCGGCGGCGAACGGCGCCAGTCATGTTGCAGTGGATTTTTCCCTTGGGAAACCTGCCCACGGAGGAATGCGGCCTAGCGGGGCTGGATTTGGTGGGTACCCAAGGGCTTTGGCGGTGAAAGATGGTGGGGAGCGTTGGTGTTTGATTGATCGAAGTTTCCCCCGGCTGGTTCAAAAAGATACTCCGAAGTGGGGCTCTTTCAATTCCTGCCAATCGTCCCTTCCAAGCCTTGACCAGATGGTCCCGTGTAACACCCTTTCAGCATTGCAAATTCGACACCACGAGATCGTTTCCCAGTTCGGGATTGACTCAAGTACCATGCGACCCCCGAATCGGCATGTCGCGCCTCGTAACATGTCCACCACACCGCGAGCTTCCAACCCGCCCCTATCATGGCGAAGCATCACCAACCCACGTTCGCCAGCCCAGGCAACGCTAATGCTCCGTGGCTCCGGCAGCCCGTTGCCGTCCGTTGAAACGAAGATACCCCTCCCTTGCCGCATCACGGCCCCGCAACCCACCCGTCCGCCCATAAAGCCGCCCTTCGTTGTTTTCTGAGGTACGTACATACCTCGTAGAAGGTGCCTTTGCGAACCTGTGTACCATAACCAGCAACTTGATCAACTTTGGGCCATGAGTTCCGAGACCCCAGACCCCGTGGAGACTCTCCCAGCCGACCATTGGGCCCAGCAGGTGCGTGTCGGAATTTCGAGTTATAGAGGTGTTGGCAGCGGGTGCTCAAATTTGGCGCGGGACAACAGCCCCTCGAAGATGACGCCGACTCCAGCTACGATGATGCCGCGAGTTCCACAGCGTCGCTGTCGTGGAGTATCTTTGAGTATCGCAAAATCTACGGACGGTCGTTCCACAGCGACAGGAATACAGACGCCGAGTACTGGTACGTTGCGCCGCCGCGAGACATGACAGGCGAAGTCATTTTTGACTGAGAAACGCAATGCGACATAGGACGCCAAATGATGAGAGGATGGCAGAGGCGGGCGATATCGCGTATGTTGCTCTGTCTGACTGTGGTCGCCGCCTGGTTAAGCGAGCTGCTGTCGATTGCTGACCGCAGTAGCCATCACACCGTCACCGTCGCCCTGGACAGGGCACTCTTCTGGGCTCCCTTGAAGTATGACATTCAGGTGCGCTGCACCGATACACTCGCGCGAAGCTCAACCAGATAACACGGTCACAGACAGCGTTGGACGTGGAAACCGGTTCGGGTGTGTTCTTACCACGCTCCTGTCCCGTTAGCATGGAAATGAACTCTATACTAACACCCTCACGTCAGGAATCTGGGCAACGGACTTCGCAGACATGTTCCCCGGTTGTACAGTCATCGGCACCGACATCTCGCATACCCAGCCGACCTGGATCCCACCCAACCTCAAGTTCGAGATCGAGGACGCCACGTCGGTCGAGGGCAGCGCAATGGACTAGTGGGGCAAGGTGTTTGTCGAGGCCGGCCGGAAGTTTGGGCGGCCGTTTGATGTGGTGAGCAATAACTGTGTGGACATTGCGTTCAAAGAAGCCGGGTTTGAGGAGATTACGAGGTGGAACTTCAAGGTGGATTTACCCTCCGTTTTGGAGGCTAGATAGAAGGGATGACTGATGCAGGGGGCTGACAGACTCCAATGGGCGGATGGAGCGAGGTCCGAAGCTTAAGTAGATTGGCACCTTTGCGCAACTAGCGCTCACGACCGACCATGAGGGTGAGTTACATTGGGCCCATGGTTCCGGGTCGAGTATAGTAGTGCTGAAAGAACGGCAGGATGGGTCCTCTACGTCTGGACCACGGTCATGGGCTGAACCAAGGAAGAGACGCACGCCTACATTGCCGATCTCCGCAAGCAGTTCCGTGACAAAAGAGTGCATGCCTATGTTGCGTATCGCTACATCTATGGGCGGAAGCCACTGAAACCCTGGCGGTATCAGAGACTGGAATGGTGCAAATGACAACGAGTTAAGTACTGATGGCCGTGAGTAGCGGCGAGTCTAGGGTGTTTGAGCCAGTCTGGAATTAATTCTTCTCCTGATTCCAACTCTTGTAGAAAGCAAACGGCGGCCCGGAACGATTAACAATCCTCATCTCCCTTGGCTTGATGTACATCGGCTCGGTTGCTTCGAGGTACTCCTTGTAATACTCCTTGGGTAGCTGCACATTGACCAGCCACTCCGCAGTGGCATCCCTGATCTGGGTTAGCCACCATCTCCTTTGATCGTAGGTTGAAATGAGACAAAACAAACCAGTCTTCAACCCAGGATATGACCCCGGAATCTTCAATCGACTGGTAGAGTTCGAAGAAGTGGCACAACGGCTCGGCCGTCACGACTGCGACGATCTGTTTTCCCCATTCTAGAAAACTAGTTACGTTCTCCGGCGCAATCTGGATGGTGGCGTGAAGGCTGACACCGTAGGGTGAGGGCTCAGTGGCATGAACCAGAGACGAGCGGGACAGGAAAAGAGCGGTGGGAGGAAGCAGGTTGAACGGTTTCATGTTGATCTTCAATTGTGTTCCTGTGAATCTCGCCAGCGCAAGAAACGTCCTACCTTGTTCTGTTCCTCAATGGTGGCAGGTTTGTTTATAAATACAAGTTTCCAAGCTTTTAGCTGACGTCACGGTCCGAAGGTGCCCTCGAGTCCGAGGTCTCGGGATAGCCCGAGCATTGTCTCATCATACCTGGCCAATCAAGAGTAACTGAGGGCCTCCGAAGGCCCAGAAGACCGGACCCCGCGGCCGTGGCGCTCGATTGTCAGCCCTGTGCATCATGCACTCTGCACCAGGAAACAATGGTAGGGAAGGTGGGGGCTCCCGCTGATGTCGCGCATGACGGACTGATTGGCTGAAGACAGTTACAAATACCCCTTCTCAATGTCCTCACTTACCGGCCGAGCCTGTTCCCTATGCTGACTCTCAGCGTCCTCCGCCTCAAGCTCAAACTCAGTACCCCCCGGCAACTTCTTCCACACCAACGTCTCCAAGTCCAGCGAATACTTCTCCCCGTTCAGCTCAGTCGTCACAATCTCCCTCCCCACCAGGCGCGCTCTCCTCGCCCGCACTGCATTGTGCTCATGCGGCGGCAACTCCCCCGTGCATGGCACGCTCTCAATCCTGAAATCCGCTAAATCCAACCTGAATACACACGTCCTCTCCCTGTGCACACTATTCGGATACTCCACCCCTCCAACAATGTAAACACTCTCCTTCCCAGTCCCTCTCTGCCCTTCAGTGCCCACATAAACCGCCACGTGCCCATTCGTAGGCGGAAACACCCCCTCGGGATATCCATAAATCGTAATCTCCTCCGGCCTCGGCGCCTTCGTCATCTCCCACCTCTTCACCTCCACCCACTCATCGCCATCCTCTTCATCCACCCACTCCAAATCCGGAAACACAATTCCATTCGGTTCCCCGTCCCTGAGCTCCAAATAGCGCGTGACCAACTCTACCTTTTCTCAGGGCTGTATGACGACGACGTCGTTGTAGATACAGAAGTCGGGATCGTAAGAATCTTTGTGTTCCCCTGCTATGAGTACCACTCGTCCATCAGGCAACCAGGCCGTTGACCGTCCGAACCGGTCGAAACACCAGGTTGGGCCGTTACGGAAGGGGTTGATGTCTAGCATCTTGTTTGAGGCGTAGGACCAGTCGCCCTTGGCGATCATGTACTTCCAGAAGGGCTTGTCTATGACGGTGGGGTTGGAAAGGGGTTTGTCAACCGGATGGGCGTTAGTATCGGGGAGTAGGCGGGCTTTGATAGGATCCGGGAGCGGGTCGGCGGGGGGTCGCGGGAGGGCGTGTTTGGGCCATGGGAGGCGTTTGGTGTCGGGGCGTTGTTTGGAGGGGTGGCTGGCCCGGGGCGGACCGGGTGGTGGTTGAGACATTTTAGGCGACGTTAGAGAGAATTGATAAGGGATATCAATTTGGGTTCGATGATGGGATTTATCTTGTGGAAGGAAGAGTGGTGAGTCGTCGTTGCTGGATGAGTCAGACTGAGAATCCTGCGTGGTTCTTGTGGGGGTACTCTCGGCGCTGCGCCCTGCACTAAAAACAGCGTTATCTCAAGATGAAGACAGATTCTTGGCACAAAATATATACCCTAGCGAAAATGAACTACTTGCTTGGCCTGGGGTCACTCGAGTATCCCGTGTCCCGACACATTATCGACACATTATCGACAAACTCCTCGAGCACCTCCATGCCATCACCTCTAAGCTTTCGCCATATCTGCCGCCTGGTATCCGTGAGAGTCCAGCTGTCACCAACCAGGAATTGCGCACTGGTCCCCGGAGCGCCCTGCTTGACCCAAACCGACCACGGACTTGGTTTTACCAGCTCCTTTCCATCATCCTCCACAAGCTTGTAGCAGTATGAAACCCCGGCTTCCGGAGGGATCCCGTTATCCTTCTCAACAGCGATGGAGTCCTTCAGAAATGCCGAGCCAGCTACCGAATCGACGGGGCCCTTCTGCTTCTGCAACAAAATGTTCAGCTCGTTGCCTTTGTCGCAAAGGAACGGACGGATCTGTGCTGGGAAGTTGCGCAAGTGCTCCCGAATCTGGTTGCAGTACGTGCCCAACACCGCTTGTAAGCCCTCATCGAGCATTTTGTTCGCCTCCGCCTTCGATGTCCCCGCCTGGAACCGCCACACGGTCGGGATACTCTTATACCCCGAGAAGTCATCCTGAACGGAGCTCTGGTCCATGCGAACCTTGGCAATCCTATCCTCCTGCATCGCGCTGTATGCCTTGTCGACGTCGCTGATGTAGACGGGCACTTTTGTCTTGGCCTCGTCGATGGCTATGCGCACCGTGGCAAGGGACGTGTTGTGGCCTTCGACGTTGCCATCGCGCCTGTGCGCTGCTCCCATGACCAGATATGTGCGGATACGCAGTGTATAGGCCTGTATGATGCTGCAGCGTAAGTCCGACAAGGGTGTGAAAGGTAACGTTGCTGTAGTTCGCCAAGTTGATATTGGCCCGCAGGTCGTCTAGGGCTTTCTTGAGGCTACCGGGGTGGTCGTCGATAACCATGTTTCGAAGATGGTCGAGGATGTCTCTCTGAAGAAAGCAAGTTAGGTGACTGGGCATTTACCTAGAGGTTAATTTCAAATTCAGACATAGCCTACCTCAATGGCAGTGAAATCCTCCTTTTGCACCTGGAAGATCTTGGAGTGTGACGACAGATAGTTCTGAAAGTCATCCAGCGTGTTGGCAGCCATTCGGAGCCTGTCGCTCTCCGCGTGGCTTTCGAGGGTGGTTTTGAAGCTCCGTGTGAGGGCCTGCATCTCCTGGCGGACGTACTCCTGGGTCACGCCCTTGCTCTTCCTGCTGGGCTCGGGCGGCCGGAGAGCGGCATAGGCAAATCCAACCCCGGCCGCGACGACCATACCGATCGGTCCGAAAGCCATGAGGACCGTTTCCGCCGCCGCCCTTGCCGCGTCAAGAACGGGTGGTATGCTTTCAAGTGGTGCTTCCTCCTTTGCCAAGATTTTGCTTGCTTCCGGTCGCTTGTCAGCGGAAAATAGCTTTTCCTGATGTCCTTGGTGAAAAAAAAGAAGAAAAAACTAGTGATTAGTAATTACGTGTCTGTCACAACGAGGAATAGGTACCCCAGCACATACCTTGTCCCCCGCAATCTTAGCAATCGCAGCGCGCATCGCCGTTGCCTTGGCGGCCCAGTTCTCGTCATTCCCCATCATTCTTCTCGTTATAGATTGACGTAAGTCCTGTCTCGCAGGGCATGAACTTATTGCCGGTCAGGAAGATGTCTCTAAAATAACCCAAGACTTGCTGAAAGCTCTCGGCCCGAATGCACTCCGATAACAAGACCTTTTTTATCGTCCGAAAAGAGTGGTCGGTGGCTGCAATCTTCGGGCTGAACTATGCAGCTTGAAAGCTGAACCTCGCAGCTGTAGGCACGGGTCAGCGTCTCGCTATTGGTCTAGATGCTAGCACAGTCCAATAAGATAGAATCATCCAGAGTCTAGAACTAATATTCTCATGCAAGGAAATGCATCGAGGGAGCTGGGTCGGAGACAACGCTCCTGCGGCATGCCCAAATTTGGGTTAGGGGGGTTCGGAGGGATGCACTCGATCGTGATCCATTCTGTTCAATATTCCGACCGTCTTTCCGTCCCCTCCCCTTGTAATAATACTCATGAAGACTCAGATGAAAGCTTGTCCTTTCCTTGCAATCCGAAAAATTCACTGTCTTCCAAATTGTCATCATGGGTCTAACCGGCGAACACCCGGAGCCAAAACCCAAGGAAGGCAAACAGCTTGAGAAAGCGAGCCTGACCGCGATAATTAGCATGACGGTCACCCACAAGATGATCACACGAAAGCCGAGGGGGTCGGTTCTAATCCTGGGAGTGAGCAGGACATCAATCGCGACCACAAACAAAAGGCAGAGAAGGGCGTTTCTCAGAGCGACGAGAACCAAAAGTGCATCAGCTCGTTGGGAGAGGGCAGCAAGGAGAAGCCAGAACCCAAGGCTATCGACAAAGCTGATGATACACGGAGTACGTTCCATTCCCATCCGCCTGGAGTCAGTCATTCACAGGGGGAGCGGCGACACAAAAATACTAGTACCTTACTGATATCCGCCAGTCCCATTTTCAGGGTCCCAGTTCGCTGCGCGCTACGATGTCAAGGGGCTGGAATTCATGATCAAGGGGTCTCTCCGCGACTATCTAGGAGGATCCAAGAAGAACCCAGCTGGCGGTCCAGACATAATCACCCCTGGCACCATCGGCGGCATAGAGTCGGCCAAGCTCGACGGGTTCCTCCGCGAGACTGAGAAGCGTGATGATTACAAGGGCTGGAGAAGTTGCGGCGGTATTATGATCTGTAACAATGTCACGAGAATCATGACAGTCGAATTGCCATAATTAAATCCTTGGAAAGTGACATGGCAAGTGGTGTAAAGAAATAATCCGACTACCAGATTTATGAACCTTAGGTTAAGTAAACAGAAATACTGTGTTGGGGAAAATTTAGAGACATCAGCCGCTTAGAGCGGTGTTAGCTAATAGAATGATGCCGTTTTCGTTGTACAACCTGTTTGTGGTTGAGTTTGGGGGGCGGAGTCTTTCTTCACACCACTTGCAGGAGAAGCATCCTTCGAACCACTTACTGCTCCTCATAAATGTGGGCCAGTCCCTAGGTTGATTGATGTACTGGCTGACTCGGACTTTGTGGAGGACGGGCGGCAAGCAAGGGCATTGCAAACTGATCAAGGGCTTTCCGGTTGGTGCCCGATATGCACGTGAGTGCAGTAGGCCTCAGTGCAGATTTCAAGCAAACAATATTCCTTGCTTCCAGGTTTTCTCCCTCTCTTCTCTCCATCATCCTGGAAGTGTGGTCCAGTGTCAAATCGACGACAGCAACCTCGACCACTCTTCATCATGGCGTCCGCAGATTCGGATGTATCCCCTTCACCGCGTGCTCGCTGCTCTTCCTGTTCCAAAGAGAGCAGAATCAAGCTCAACAGCTGCGCCGGGTGTCTCAACGCTCCCAGCTACGGTGGCGATGTCCCCCGACCAGCTGTCTATTACTGTAGCGCCCAGTGTCAGAGGTCTCACTGGCGCACTCACAAGACCGAATGTAAGGTCCTTCAGACTCGCAGGTGCATCCATCGCGCGGCTCTTGTTCTCGGCTCTTTCGTCGGCATTGTTGAAGCCAAGGGCGACATGGCTATGGCTCGACTTGCCGTGTTTATGACCGAGTTGTTCAAAGGTAAGGGCCACGAAACAGAGTCGCCGTTGAGCTCTAATCCGGTATTTTCTCCTGCGCAGACATTCCCGTCATCGTACAAGAAGCCGTCGTTAACGTGATAAACGAGCCCGCCGAGACTTCCCCAAGAGAGTCTCACGCCTACAAGATCACGACAAACACTGACGACAGTGACGAAACGTGGGCTATCGTTGTTGAACGACCTCATCCGCCCACAGAATGGGCTCACTTCATCAGCGAAAACCACATTGACGTCAAGGCAATACACCAATTGGGTTTCCACCGCCGTAACCTTAGCCCCGCGGACCTGTTCACCGTGTCATTCGAATTTGATGTCAGAGCATTGGCAGAGGCCCGCGAGGGCAAGATGGGCTGGTTTCTCAAGGGCACCAATGCCCAGTTTGACAAGGAGTTGAAGTCGATTGTGGCTGCGGAGCGAGATAGCATGGGTGTCATCAAGCGGAGGATCAACAGCGGCATGTCAACACCGATAACCCAGCCCGCCATCACATCGCTCTACAAGATCCAACCCACCCGTGGAAAAGGAATGGCAATGTTCGCTTCCATCCCCATCAAGAAGGGCACCCGCATTCTTTGCGAAGCACCAACCGTCGTCCTCGCCGGCAAGGCCGACTTCGAATCCGGCATCCGTCTCATGGACAAGCAAATCACCCAGCAACTCACCAAACTCGACCTCGAAACCCGTTTGCGCTTCTTCGCCCTGCACAACAACTGGACAACAGCATTCCCCACAGTCGTTAGGCATCGCAAAAACCAACGCTCTCCCATTCGGCCCCGCTGGCGCTGAAGGCGGCGTATTCCTCGACGCATCGAGAATCAACCACTCGTGCGCCAACAACGCAGAGAATATCTGGAACCCTCGTCTCAAGAAGCTCACCATCCAAGCTATCCGTGACATCCCAGCCGGCAAGGAGATCACGATCTCATATATCTGGGGTTTCAATAGTTACGAGGAGAGACGCCGCCATTTGTTCGCCTCATTCGGGTTCCACTGTGGATGTACGCGCTGTGGTGCTTCCCTAGCTGAGCGGAAGGAAAGTGATCAACGTCGCAAGCGGCTTCAGACGCTGGAGGATGAGATTGGGGATGGGATGGGGATCGTGAGGACACCCCTGGCCTGTGTGCACAAGGTGTATGAGATGACGAAGTTGTTGGAGGAGGATGGGTTGGCTGGGTCGACGATTCCACGGGTGTACCATGATGCTTTTCAGATTGCGATTGCTCATGGGGATCAGGCCCGGGCAAAGGTTTTTGCTGAGAGGTGTTATGCCGCGAGGGTGCTTGTTGATGGGGAGGATAGTGAGGACGCGGCTGAGGCTAGGGTGTTTGTGGAGAGACCGTCGAGTCATAGGTTGTATGGGACTACTATGAAGTGGAAGCAGGGGGTTGGAAAGGTGCCGACTGGTTTGAGTGAGGAGGCTTTTGAGCGTTGGCTTTGGAAGAAGTAGCTGTGGGTTGTCACATTGCATTGTCAACTGTCTCGATTCAGGTTGTCAAGAAAACAATCATGTTTATTCCCCCAGCATGCAGTAAGGAAGAGTTGGAAGCTGTGCTAGTTCAGATGCCCACCATCAATCAAAGCCTTCAAGTCCGGCATAACCCCAATATTCCCCGCCTGGGGATCCGTCGTCGGTGTCCCACCGATCTGAATCAAACTTCTCATCTGCCTTGAATCCAGCTTCCCCCGCCCCTTTGCGGTCAACATCCCCTGCACACTCAACGCCGCCCCCGCAACAATCGGCGCAGCCCCCGACGTGCCTCCAAACTGAACATACGCATCAGTACAGCTATTCCCATTCGATATACACCCTGAGGTGGTGATATTCTCGCCCCAGGCATGCACATCAACCCTCGCCCCATAATTACTCCAAACCGTCTTCCTCCTCGGCAAAGTCGACGTCGAAGCACCCACCATAATCGCCCCCGAATCGCCCCTATAATCCGGACTGGCAGGATTCATATACTCCTTTGCCTCCGTTTCACCAGGTCTCACAACCGGCCCATCAAGATTCACACCTTGCGTCCCCTCGCCCTCTCCACGAAGTCCATTTCCAGCTGGTTCGATAACCACAATCCCCTTTGCTGTAGCAGCGCGAATCGCCTCGAATTCGGCGTCAAAAAGCTCAGCAGGCCAGTATTCCGTTCCCGGGTCGTTGGCAACTTGCATCTCCAACAGGAGCACATCACCAGCTGACATCCGGCTTGTCGCATCGAGAATAGCCTCGGGGTTGTTAGGGTTGGGATTATCCCCCCTCAATACGGAAACCAAATTCCCCTTTGCGGTAGGCGCGATACCCACTCCGCCGATGGCGTTGTCGACCATGAGCATGATCCCCAAAACGGCGGTTCCATGCGGCCAGTTACCGAATCCTCGACCGGGGAGGTTAATGCCGCTTAGCAAGGTGATATTTGCTTCCACGAGGTCGGGATGATCTAGTTTCCAACCCGCTTCGATATCGACTACCGTTTGCCCTGCGCCATCACCACCGGGAAAACCCCATGCGTATTCGGCGTTGATACCGGTTGGGCCGAGGTACCCCTGGTTGGGGAACTCAGGGTCGTCGGCTGGTTGGATGCTTGTTTGTGCAGGTGTACTGGTCAGGGGCTGGCAGCTTGCGATTTCGGGATAGGTGTGTAAAGTTTGGAGGAGGGAGTTGATTTCGAAGGAGGATGAAGGGAGGAGGACTTGGTACCAGGCGGCAAAGTCGGGGGCTTTGTAAGTTGGATCGTTTGCTTCGGCTTCGGAGATGATGGTGGAGATTGTTGAGGGGGGGAGGTTGAAGAGGGGGCGGGTTGTTAGGGTGGTATTGTCACGTTTTGTGAGCGAGAGGGATGGGAGGGCTTTGTGGATGAGGGATTCGACAAGGGAGGCGCCGGTGAGGGCATCTTGGCGTTTTCTAGTGGATGAAAAATCCGGGTGCAGTTTTATAGCGATTGCGGGTGGTGTAAGGTCGGGGTTGGTCTGGCGTGGGATTGAGAGGGCTGTTGAGAAGGATGGGATGATGGCAAGGAGGCCTATGACCAGTGCCTTGGTATTTCTGAATACCTTGTGTTGCGCCATGTTGGGTCTGACTGTAAATGAGTGTCGGAGGAAATGTGTGAGGAGTTACTATTTCCGTTTGAGAAGAGAGGAATGTGAGCGATTTATATGTGTCTTTTGCTGAGGAACTGCGCCTCATCTAGATGGTGGTGTGAACGACCAGGATGCTCGCTTTCTGAAACAATGCTGTTGAGTAGAATTCTCGCGAGCTTAAGCGAATGGCGACAGGGGCAGACGACTTGTGATGAGCCAACTTTCTTCCACAGAAGGCAATGGACTCTTCGACGCAGAAATCTGCGCCGCTCGCAGACATCATGTGTTCAGGGGCAACTCCACAATCTGGTCACAACGTGCGAACCCGTCACGCAAAGCCACAGTGATTTTGATCCTTCGGTTCCGTGCTGACGGAAATGCAACCCCATTGACGTGCCTAGGGCTGACTCGCGGTTGTAAACCCGGTTCCTAAGCCTTCTGTGCCGCACGCCGCACGCCAATCATTATGCAACTTCCCGGTTACGCCGACAGATGACGAGGCATCGGATGAACTAAGGACAATTTGACCGAACAGGTTGTCACCTGGACGGCGGCAAGCTGGTGACAAAAACATCTGCACAATGAATCCAGGTAGAAATGCCACTTTACGTCGTCTCAACCGGTGCACTCATTTCTTCCACGCGTTAAATATAATATTCAAACCCATGAGAATATTTCTTGATGCGTCTGCAATATCCCCTTCTGGCATAAAAATCTTTGTGTATTCCCTTCTGTTAGTGAGAAACGCCGTATGGAATCTTGGGTGTGTCGTTTATTTTGTCAGGGACTTGGGCGGGTTTGGGAACTTTTGTCTGAACGCGATAAAGTCTAGCTCACCCGATGCTAAGTTGTGCGAACATGATTTTCAGACGGTGCATCTCGCTTCAGTGTTCCAACCCCTCTCTATGAGGGACTTCCTGATACCCTTGGGCCTGCATTGAGAATGGCTGTTGTCGGACTTGCACTCTAAGCAAGTCTTGATGATTTTGCTGGCTGAAAATTCAAAAATACAGTCAGCTTCAAGTAAACCCAACGGCAGAGTGAGGGAGCAATGGGAACACGGAAGTGAGACGGACCTCTGTCAGTGCAGGAGACACGGTAGTTTCTGCGCCAGTCGGCCTCACGCCTCGCAGGCTCGCTCAGCAGCATGTATTTGACGCAATGGCGGCATGCGATCGGGCGCGCGATGCGGTTCTGCTCGAGAATCTCGATGAACTCCTTTCCGGCCTTTCTGGTGGGATGCTCGGGGGCAGCCATTTTGTAGGATGTGTGAATGGTTACGTGAGGATGTGTTGATGATGCTCGCTGAAAAGGTTTTCGGAGATGTGGTGCTTGCCGAAGAGTGGGCGGTGGTGCTGGAGGAAAAGAACGAGAGCTGGTCTGGAGGAGGTCACGCGAGGAGATAAATAGGTTGCTTCAGGGGGGCCCGAGCTTTTTCGGTGCTGTTTGTGAAGATGGGACGAAAAATCTTTGGTCTTCTGGTCACTTGATATTGTGATCAGTGTTGTGGATATTCGAGAATGTTGTGGGAAGATGACCTGGGAGAGCAGAAGATGGAGATACCGTGGACCCCTGCCCGCGATGGGTACGCCAAAAATATTACAAAGAACTTCAAGTTACGACGAACTTCAAAACTTAGGAGAATCTCGAAATAAGGGGGTTTCTCACTGTTGCATATATATTTTGCTGCTTGTGGTCTTCGCCCGAGGTCTTGACTTTGTACAACACACGTTTTAATCTTACCGACGATGCACTAAGTCGACTTTTTTGCCCTAATGGGTACCTTTTCAAGCACACACTACCTGGACTTTGTTTTACACATCTTCTCGAACCGGTCGGCTTGTCTAGATCCAATTGTAACGGTTCAAATCGGTCGGATCAGGGCAAAGATTCCCTCGTCACGTAGGACTATCACGCTTCATTTGCAAGGCTTGTATCATTTTGATCAGAGCATTCTATTCCCCAAAGGAGGGTGAAAACTTCATACTAGAGTACAAAGGACCCAGAGCAGATCCATCGCGTGACTGAATGTCTCACAGTCCCAAAAGCCTCTGGCTTCTACTGATCCAACTATGTCCCACACTCCAGCCTCTACTTGACTTTTTCTGCGCCTCGATGTGGTCGTATGTCGCGAATACATCCGAGTCCTTCTACGTTAGCTTCTTGAGGTCGTAGCCTAACATTTGGACAATGGTCGTGATCCTCCCGTTCTAGTCCGGAGCCCCTTTAGCATAGTTGGATACCTACCTACACTATCCGCGGACATCTAATGTCTTGCCATTGTTGAGCATCCGGTGGGGTTCGCGTTGGAAAGAATACAGCTCCAGCCCGACGAGGATACCTCTCGCGTCGGTAGAAGGCAGTAGGTAGCCAATGTTATAGATGTCTAAGGTACGCTTTGAGGATTAAGATGTAGATAAAGTAACAGGCTAGTTTGCGGCATTACTATTACGACGTCTACTTACGGTGTCCCTGCTTTAGGGTCTGGTATATACTGGTACATGTTATTGGATAGTTCATAACACCCTAGTCACCAAACTGGGATGGTATTTATAGTAGACTGGTACGTAACGTACTAGCTTAGAATGTACCAGTGTATTATATCCTGGCTTAGACCATTTGTAACACTAGGGCCTAGAGCGTGGTGTGCGGAAGGCTGTACGCGCTGGTTGGAGCCGGCGGTACGGCTGATCGGACCTGAACGGAGTTGGACTGGCGAAGCCAGTTCAGCAGACCGGATGTCTCTGCGAAAGGACCGATACAATAGGAACTCTCTGGTGAAGCCGGGGAGCGGTAGACGGGGCTTCAATTAATCACTTACCCACCCCCTACCGTACGAACCCCCATCTTGCAGTGTAACGCCCTCTCTTCGTTACCCCTGACTCAGCCTGTATTACAGTTTGCTACAAACGCAGTATAACCAATTGTCATGTTTGAGATTTGTTGGTAGCGTTTATAATCTCTATGGCCGGTGAATTCCGAGATTCCGGTCGCCCTTTCCGCACATCCCAGGTTCCTGGTTACTTTGCGGTTTGTCCAGGGTATGCTCTTGGCTGCATATAGGCCTGTCCGGTGGTCTTCCTAACATACCTGTCGGATCTTGTCGTTCAGGGCTTTAGTGTTTCGTGCTTCCTCCTTTGAATGCGGTGATCTTATGCCTATCGTTTGCAGGCTGGTGGGTTGGAGTGGGAGGGCCTTTCTGATGGTTGCCTTGATCGCTATATCGATCGTGTGTGGTATCTCTTCATTGTCGGTGGATTGTGCCTCTAGTTCGTAGAGGAGGACTGGCAGGACATAAGCTTTCACCTCGTGGAGATGTTGGAGAGGGAGAGGGAGAGGGTGGGGTTGTGGCTAGGGTTTGACGAGGAGTAAGGTAAGGTAAAGTTGTTAGGTTCATAACGGTTGGGTGACAAGAAGGGGAAAATTTAAGGCAGTAGAAGGAGCATGAATCATCACATCGCCGGTCCGACATCAAACTGCTAGGGCTATCCAAGTACATAGGTGGGAATTTCATTGAATCCATTTCAGATTGTTACTTCCCAACCTTCATTCCATCTATCCAAGATCTTAACACACCTAAGGTAGGTCTTCAAGAGGTCTCCGGCTGTAAATCAGCTGCGAAGTTTTCAAAGTGCCCATGAGTCGTGGGGACTGTGGAGACTGTCGGGGAATTAGCGGCTAGGTTTCCTCGGTATCGGTCACCTCGGTTATTCTTGCTCGCATATACGTGTCCAAATCTGGGAAATCATCGTAGGTGGGAATGGCGGGAAAATTGAACGTGAACAAATGACGAAAAAGAGGGCGAAACAGCTTCGGGAACGGTTGGTGATTAAACGAGTGTCATACACTACCACCAATTCTGGTCCCCACGCTCACCATAACTCATCAACAGCCAGCTCACGCTCGAAGCGCAATGTCGCCACACTGAACAATCACATCAGCCTTTCCATACCCTGACTGCCAAGTCCCATATGTCGGGAAGATCCTTCTACTCCAACTGGCAGAGTGTTTCCCCCCTTGTGTACCGATCGCGTCGCGTACGCTTGTATGGCCATTGAGCGCTGCCCAGTCCATCGGTGTGCAGCTATTCTTGTCTCTAATGGACGGTTTGATCCCCGGAGCGCGTAAGAGGGATTTGGCGGCGGCGAGGTTTCCCGTCACAGCTGCCGTATGGAGCGGCGTGTGACACTCCCGGTCGTCCTGACCGTTCACGTCTGTTCCAAGGGCTATGAAGGTTTTGATCATCCACTCAACTGGGGAAGACGGCTCAATCACTCGAGACGCCTCATTCACATCAACATCATTCGCGCGATCGTCTTCGTCGTCGCTGAGCTCCTCCAGGACGAGCTCATCAACCTGCCAGCCAACGCTGGTCCGCAGGGGCGCAGACCAGTGGCAGAGATAGTGAAGCGCTGAGCGCCCGAAGCTATCAGTGTGGCTCGCATATAGTTTGATCTCGCGGGGCTGAAGCTTCGACCGGAGAAACCTGGCGACATATTCGACAGTGCCCTTATTTTCGCTCAAAACGGCCGCCAGCACTATGTTTCGTTGAAATCGGTCGACACAGTCATGACTGGCGCCGCGCTCGAGTAACATCTGCGCACACGAAGTTGACCCGGACATCAGGGCGTGGTGCAGAGGCGTCAGAGAAGAGTGGTCCCGCAAGTTGGGGTCTGCCCCGATGTCTAGCAAGACGGAGAGCGCGTGTTTGTTGCCGAACATTGCGGCGAAGTGCGCCGGAGAGCGTCCCTTGGCATCCCTGAGGTCTGTTTTGGACCGCATGCTGGACAAGCACTGGCGGATGAAGTTGTCTGACTGCCACATGGCCAAATAGTGCAGGATGCTTCGTCCGTCCTTGTCGAGTCCCCACGTCCCGAGATCTCCCATCGCACCTTCGAGAAGCGCAGTCACGATAGAGCGATGACCCTGCTCCGCGGCGAGGTGAATGGGAAGCTTCCCCGCCTTGTCTCGAATATGGCTGTTGGCACCGGCCTGCAGCAAGGCTACACATGCGAGCTCGTTGCGAAACTCGGCAGCCTCGTGGAGTGCTGTTCTTCCAGCGTTGCTCCTCTTGTCCAGCCACGCTTTGGACTTGGTGCTGATCAGCGACGGGAGGGACTTCCAATGGAGTTCGCAAGCCCAATGCAGCTCGGTCCTGCCGTCTGCGTCTTGCCAGGCGTCGTCATCAGCGGGGAAGCGGTGAATGAGAAAGCCTGTCACGTCTTCCCAATCCTGCTGGGTACAGTAGATGAGCAACTTGACACCCCAGTCCTTGGACATGCCGAAGACGTAAGCAGGCAACTGGCTCAGGACTCGGACGAGCCGTTGTTTCACACCATGGTACGCGTACCGTTCTAGAAGACTGAGTCCATCCTGGTCAACGACGATCGCCTTGGATGGCGATCTTGTGATAATCAAGTCTTCCACTTCGTCCCAGCCGAGTGAAGCGACCCTGTACAAGTACGAGCTAGGACATTCGGAAGCTATAGAACCTCTCCAGCCCATATCCGCGGAAGCTCCCGATGTGGTTGCTATTGGGACGACCTCAGCGGCGACTGAGCCGAATGGCTTCTCGAACCAGTTTAGTGGTACATCGCTGCGCGCAATGATGGTCATGGCGGCTTTCTCCGAGATGCCTTCATGGAAGACTTGCTCAATGGCGTTGTGGCCAAAACGGTCTTTCTCGTAGATGTCAACATCTTTACGGCGGAGAAGTTCATCCGTGACTTGGTGAAGGCTCTTGCTGGCGGAAAGGCACCACTGCAACGCGGTCCAGCGAGTGGAACCAGAGCTTCTTGCGTTGACTTGCACTCTAGGATCCGCTAGCAGGCGGAGCATGAGATCGGTGTCGACATGGGCTTCCAAGGCCAAGTGCAACGCATGGTTGCCGCTCAAGTCACACCGGTTTAGAAGAGTCTCCTCATAGGCCAGCAACAGCTCGAGCGAGTTTTTCCTCCCCTCAACGAGGGCCCAGATCAAAGGCGTCCAGCCGTGGCAGTCGGCACCGTTGATATCCTGGCCTTGTTCGATGAGATTTTGTAACACACGGGGATGGTCTCCCGTCTTGAGGACAAAATGCAGGGGAGGCAGACGGTAGAACTGGTCGATTTCGTCCCAGAACTTGCCTTGGTGGTATCTTGCCATCCCGAGGAGCGTGGCGACCATGAGAAAGTAATGCGACTGGCGGAGTAGCGCAAACCTGGTGAGGGATTTGATCACCTCCGGATCTGACGAGCCCTGGATGCAATGGTAGTTCCAATACGAGACGCAATATGCGAACAGGCTTCGGGTCCGCGTGTCCAGTTCCGTCTGGCCCAGCTTCAGCATGGCTTGCCCGATGCGTTCCGATACGTCCTGGTCCTCGGCGTGCACTGAGTCTGGGTCGTCGTACTTGGCAAAGTTGAGCGATCTAAGCGCCTCCTCCGTCTGTAAGGCCGTCAGAAACATGTCTTTCATCCTATCCGCCATGGCCTCTCTAGCAATGTCGCGCAGCTTCACAAATTCGCGGAAGCAAAGCACAATAATGCAGCTTTTGGCTAGCTGGGCGTCGATGTCTGCCTCTCGGACGACGAACCTGGAAAGCACTGTGGGCTCGCCACTCGCTACTTCTTCGGGGGAAATCTGGGCAGTAAGCAGCTCCTTTACTGTGGAGTGCGCAAACCTCACGCACGAATCTGGGTCGACGCGCAGCAGGTAGCCGAAGGCCTGGTCGAACCGGGAGTCGAAGTTGAAGCCCAAGGAATCCTTGAGGTCGGACCAAGAACTCTGCCCGGTGCTGATAGACACGGCATGCTGAAGCTCAGTCAGTGTAAGCGGCTTCCGAGAGCCGAGGACCCATGTGAACCCGATCTTCGCGAGGAGGTGTGAATCCTCGGGAATACGGGCAAGCAGGGAGCAGTAAAACGCCTTGGCCTCGCCAGAAAGACTCCGGAGGCCATCCAGTCGAGATTTGATGACTTGAGGGGACCAGTAGCTGACGCCCCCCTTAAAATGGTTCCAAGCCAGCGTCGCTTGGAGGAAGTTGCCCTCGGAGGCCTCCATAAGCGATTCCTCGATCATGTTCTGGTACTGCCAGGAGATCTCGCTTCGGGAGCATAGATCCTCCAGCTTCTCGTTGATGAAGTGACGGACGTCGTCGGCTACCTTGTCCCGTCCGGTTATCTCCAGCCAAGAGATCGCGTTGCTACCGGCGACAGCGCCTCCCCCTGGCGGCTTGTTTCGATCGCAAAGGGCAAATTTCAGTTTTCCTCCCAAATCTTGGGCAATAAGATGTTGGATTCGGCAAAGGAGAGCGCTCCTGGACTGGTCCGGGAGCTCATCGATGGCGTCAATCAAGATCCAAAACGTAAAGTTCGGGCTGCGTTGCAACACGATTGTCAACAATCTCCAAGTTGTCTCCAGGTCCCCAAATGTATCAACATCCCCTGGCAGATTCCGCGAGCCGGCGACGTAGGCCTTGTCGAACTGCAGCGGCAGTTCTTGGCGCTCAGGCGCGCAGGCGCCTTACCGCTCCAGGCTTGCCTGGAGCGCAGGGGCCTTGGATCATGTGCTCTCCCCACACATAGGGAGCTTCCATTTGTATATAACTGGGGAGTGCTTCGCACTCCCCTTTTCTACTAAATCAAGTCACTTTGCAACTGCACTTCCGCTGCTCCTGAGCCCCTCGTTCCTCAGCCAAAACGTTCCACAGGCCTTCATGTCGGAATTGTTGAGATAGCGGAAGAACTGATTGTTCTGCGAAAGTATCTGGTATAGTAGGGACTTGGCTAGGTGTTCCTCGGAGTTCCGTAACCACTGCTTGGAGGAGCAGAAGAAGAAGGCGACGAGTGACTCTGCGCCCGACGATGCAGCGTTTCTCTGCAGCCATCGGCGCAGATGCTCGATGAGGAACCTGGCTGCCGTTGTCTTGCCGACGCCGGGAGGGCCAGAAACCCAGAGAAGGCGCGTAGATTGAAGATCCCTCCAGCTTTTGAAGGCGTCCGTATCGGTGACCCACAAACACGTTCCAGGGCTGGGCCTGGGGACGTTCCTCAGCATATCGTCAGGATCCACGGTCTTGAGACAGCGAGCGAAGTCGTCCCGAACGGGCATCTGTTCATCCGTGACCACGTCTTCCAGCGCGTCCTCGACCATCTCCTTCAGGCAGTCAGCCACCATCTGGTAATCTTCGCTCTTCATGTTGGAGAAGCGACACATGGAGCGGTGATCAGCCTCGATGGGAATGGGAATCTCGTTGGAAATGCCCATGACGGCCGAGTCCTCTTCTACGACAAGTCCGGAGAGACCCTTGATTCTTAGCCTCTCGTAAACGGAGAAAATGCGGCCGAGAGACTGAGCGCGCTCAACGAACTGGAAGCAAGTTGCCCCAAGCACGTTGGACTTGCGTCGGAGGTCGTCGAGAAGCTGCGTACGGACAGACCCAAGCGTCAAGATGTCTGCAAGGCTTCCAAACAGCTTACCCCAGAAGGCCGTGTCGGAGCCGCGATGGGGAGTCCCGAAGAACATGATACCGTACGTGTCGCGGGTGATGGACTGGTACCGACTACTCCTCTCGTGTGCAATGACGAGGGCCTTCTTGACGACGATGCCCCCTAGGCTGTGGCAGATGAAAATGAGCGGTCGTTTCTCTTCGTCACGGTGAGCGAAGGAGCGTCTTTTGGCGACCAGTCGCTCGAGCAGTTTTCTGGCATAGTCGTCAACTCACGAGGTCGAACCCGTGAAGGCGACACCTGAGTTGTAGCCGTAGGTGAAAATACGAGCCCGCGGGACGTCGAGAGGGAGAAAGTCGGCGAGCCAGAGCTTATCTCCCTGGGTCCATGTCTTGTATGGCGTGCCGTTAAGCCCGTGGACAGCGACAATACTGGTGAGCGCTTACTTAGTCCCCGTCAAGACTCATTTGGTTCTCATTACTTTCTGTATAGAGAAGGAAGGAGCGATGGGGGGTAGGTACAGTACATACTCAATCTGCGTGTCGCCTGGCTGTTGTCCCGGCGGCCAGAGTTGAAAAAGGCCGAAGAGATCACCGTGCCCAAAGTCAGATGCGGGGTCAGAGGCCGTCGAAGCAGCCGATGCAAAGGTCGCTGCCAGGCCTGGTGCCAACGGCATAGGAGGTGCGCCTTCCTCCCGTCGCCCCGATGACCGTCCGAGTTTATCGATGAGCCGCTCCATTCATCAGGCGTTGCGGGCCAGGTAAACACGGTCGCATTTCAAGCCCGGGTGGCAATTTGAGGAGGATGCTAGAAAGCGGGGTGGGGCAAAATGGAAAGCAGGGCCGCTGCGTGCGGCTGCTGGCCTAGCTGCCGACGGACCCAATAACGTTCGATTGTGACTTCTTGATGCGCCTGGTTGGCGCGGAACTAGCCGTGCTGCATGTCAGCCAACCACAAGGCCGTTGTGAGGAACCCGAGCCAAACCCCTTGATCCACCATGACGGGAAGGGCGCAGGCAAGCACTAACATCCCGCTTAGCAGTTGCTCGCCTACGCGTCACGGAATTGGTACAACTCGAAATGTCATTTCATGATCTCGCCCCCGACTGTCTCCTCACGCCAAGCTGCCCTGTCTAATGCAGAGATCCAGTCCCTCGTGGCCGTAGGCCGGAGATGGAAGACGAGTCAGCAAGTGAATATAAGGACGGCGACGTATTATACATCAGCCACTTGTATCCCTCCCAGCCACCCCTTTTACACTCTAAGAGCTGGTACCGCCGTGTTTGTGGCGTTGACAGAGGAGAGGCTGGAGGGGGGTTTGAGAGATGGGCTTTGCCCCTGTCGAAGACTGGTTTGTTCAGATCGCTAACCACGAAGACACCTCTGGTGAACCGGACAATGAATTTGAATCGGAAACCGCTGTTTATTGCACAGGCTTAAGAAGTAAGTTAAATAGTTAGCACTCAACTCCCAGGACATCGGTGAAGCTGCATTTACGATGCTAAAGAGGTAGTGCAGGTTGTTGGGGACATCCTCCGTTACCCCTGCCTCCCCTGTTCCCTTTGTTCCTCTTTGTTACCCAGGCCCTATTGCTCGGCATGCATGGTGCGCAATTCTACGGGTGACCAGCGCTTCTAGGTTGACTCTTCCAACAGCAAAGTCGCCGACTGTCTGATGTGCGCCAGAATAAATGATTCATCATCAAGGGTCTGAGCTTGTTGAGGTATGATTCGGGCCTCATCAGCGCCGCATCCCACTTAGGCATCAACAGGTTCAACACCCCTCCTAAACAGGACGTCAGCTTCCAGAAAGCGACAACCTGCGCCCCCTTCTCCCTCGACAAGTATGGTTCCGACTGGCAGTATTGGCGAGACGGCCCACAGAATGGCCCGGCCGGAGTTTACCAGTCAAGCATGTGGAAGTATTACAACATCTATCAGAATAATGCCTTGTCAATCAAGTACTACAACGATTCCGCCTACTGGTCGTCAACCGGCTACCGGCTCGTTGGAATATTTCGGCCTCAGAGGGAAGGTATGCCAGCCACGGGCTAAGCCGTGAATGCCACGAAGTTGTTTCATCGTGCGTCACCGCTGCTGGCTACGCTCTTGTGGAGTGCACTACCATAGCCGCGCAGCCGAGTTCCTCAACACAACAAATACAGGCAACAATTACACCCGGTAAGGCGCAGAGACTCTTTGGCCAGGCAAGCACGATGCTTGAATCCGCGGGCATCCTCAACGTTCCGGTGTCCTATGAAGCAATGTGCGACACAAGGACGCAGTACCGATTTAGCGTGTGTAAGCCTCGTAAGTGATGCAAGCCCTTGACCCGAGTATAGCAACATTCAAGAGGATTGTAAAGGGCGGCGATGCCAGAGAAGCTATCAAGCCAATAACAATACCTGCCCTTGTTCCTTTGTAACTCAGCCTTATTGGCGCAACGGAATCAAAGACAGTGTTAAAACGGTAGTTTTTTTCTCTATCGTTTGAGTGAAGGAAAGCGCGGTTACGTGGTGGTGATGCGAGGACCCAGTTTTGGGTCCTTGCAACTCCACGTCTTTTTTCTAGACCGTGGCAACTATAGCCGAGGCAGCCCAGAACAGTGACACTCTCGCTCAGTCTGGCTCAGTCTAGCTCAGCCTAAGGCGGCAACTGCTCAGTTCCGAAGAAGGATAGGGAAATTCGTGGTGTCGATTTTAAGGTGGTGAAATGTGTGTTGCGGACGGAAAGGGACCGAGGCTGGTCGACCTTGTCGGGCACTGTGATCACCCTGGACTCGAGCTTGGAAACGCATGAGCTCGGCCTCTGAGAAAAGGCTCCGAGGATATAAAACCCAGCCGGAAGACTTTCCATAGCCTGGCTGGGGCGATTGGGTTGACGGGCGTTGGCTGGCGTAGCCAAGCCACCTCGCGAATGCAGTGGTTGTGCTTTAAAATATACCAGTACATGCCATGGGATGGCACAGAATATCCCAGCTTGAAATTTGGGATGTTACTTAGTATACCAGCACCTATAGGATGTCCCACAGTATACCAGTAAATAGCGTAATATCTCGGAACATACCAGTACATAACGTGATGTCCCAAAATATACCAGTACATAATAGGATGTCTCAGAATATACCAGTACATGCCCCGGGATAGGTACACAAACGACGAATAGGTTGCAGAAAATACGAGTCTAATTACGACCCTTTTCTCTTTTAGCAACTTTCCTTGAACTACACTTTTCTAAAATGTGCAGGTTTGATGGCCTGCCATTGTCGATGCCTCTTTAGAACAGCACACCAAACACACCAACACCACACACACGTGGCGCGTCCCTCTGGAAACAAAACACCGCGACAAAACTCTCACACCGTAAATGAGCTTTATTTTAGCTAAAGCGCCTGATAGGTTAGTTCAGGCAGAACTTCAGCAGAATAGTTAATCCGGCCAATAACCAAACATCGCCTTCGAATCAAGCGAGCGCCCGCATTACGCCACGACTTGCCTCAGAGGGTACGGACGCACTTGGGCACACCCTAACTTTGGCACGTAAACTGTGCAACACACGAAAAACACTGGCACGCCAAAATATGGATCGCCTGAAAGCGAGAATGGAGCAGGACCGCTCAACGGCGCTCTTCGGCGACAATCCCCCTCCTCCGCGGCAGCCTGCGCCTTATCCCGACGGCGATATCATTCATCGCCGCTAACATTGCTACATTGCCCAGCACCTTAATGGTGGTAATGGCGCAGTCGTCACCAAATACACGACACACTCTCACAGTATAGGTGCGAACAACCACCTAAATGAAGCGTTGGTATTACGCTTTGTGAAGGAAAACACCACAACACCGGTTCTAAGCATCATCAGCAGTGACTGGGATCGTATTACCATGGAATATATCGAGGGTCTAACACTACAGCAGGCTTAGCTAACGCTAAATCAGACAATATATTAGCACTAAATCACCAAAACGCTTAGTAACGGGTATCCCGTCGTCTTCACGCATAGCGACATTACCGCTTAGAATATCATAATGCGTGAGGGTCGGATCGCCGCTATATTAGATTGGGAATTTACAGGGTGGTATTTAGGGTATTAGGAATATGTGTTTTCAATGCGTGGATTGGACAACATCGGCTGGGAGTTATTAGGTGAAAGAGTCCTATCTCTCTTTAATCAGCGTTACGATTTAAAATATATTCTTCTACACTTCATTCTCCAGCTCTCTTAATAGCAGAATTATATACAATTAGGTAACAGCACCGTCAAAAAACTTATCTATAAGTTCCTATTGAACCAAGTCATACCACTCTTACGTCTACTATCCCCTGCCGACGATTTGTTCCAAACCCTTAAATACGAAGTTTATGTCACAGAATCCTCCCTCGGAATAGCCTCCCTTCCAGCGATCGGTCCGAATCACTGGCATTCTATTATATCATTGGAATTCTATGACGTGGCCCATTCCAGACCACAATAACGGAGGAATGGAATCGTACGCAGTATTTAAAGGTCACCGTTGAAGCCCTCGTTTCCAAGATAGAAGCAAGAATAATAACACCTTTCTCCATCGCTTTTGAGCCCTCAATTCGTTGTGTGTCACAGTTTAGGCAGTTCCAGTCGCTATTGTGCTCCTTGCCCGTCATCGGGGTCCTCGACACAATGTCTACCGGCATCAACTCATCGCCTTTAGGTATCAATAAAGTCCCGGCGTTAAAATAGCTGACGTATTTGACACTTAAAGTCCAGTCCATCTCATCGTGGACTTGGTCGACTACCCATGGGCTTTCGTCATTCACACGTTGTATGTGAACAGTCTCGTGGAAATTCCGGTTGGTGGGTGATGTAAAGTAACAGAGTACGTGTCGTTTGTAATAAACATCAGGTTCTCCTCGGAATATAAAAATTGTCAGACAGATCGTAGTGTATGTTGGTAGTGAATCCGGTTGCTCGTCGGAACAGTCGCCTGAAGCGATATTGAGTGCGGAAAACGAGAAAAACCGAGCAAGGTGCCAAATTTTTTCCCATATAAAACCATTAGCTGTTTGCATTTGCCCTATAAACGCAATGAAAGCTCTAGACGCCGAGTCGAAATTGAGTGGATCTACGTGGCAGTATGTCCTGAAAAATGCAGCACTGGATTTCCGGACAACAATCGTTGTTAAGCGAACCAAATCGAATGCAGGGAAAGTGGGGAGCCAAGCAGATACTTGCAACCACAATGAGCGATTCAATAATACTTTACATAACTAAGCCAAAGCCAAACTATCGCGTGTGGTTAAAACTGCGCGGCGGAAGATCTTGCTCTTGCTTGGAAGTTGTGAAAGCCGTAGCACTTGGCGCACCACATGTCTAAGGGGTAGCACAGCCAAATTAGTTACGGCGCTTCGGTCACGCGTTCTGGGCAGCCACCGGGACGCCAGCAGCGCAGCAGGGCACTTTGTACACGATGGAGCGGGCTACACCCTTAAAGACGCGAGCAGTTACTCATCAGGGGTATCCAACTGGGAGCTCATTCTCTGGTCAAGCATCGCCCTGACTCAACTACACGCCTCGCCTGTGCCCATTCTCCTTCTATACCTCCTACACAGGGCCGATTCGGGTTTCCAACTAAAATTTAGGACAAGCCGACTCCAAAACGGGAATGAGAACCAAGGCCTAATTCGGGTACGAGGCAAGTTCCAGAAGTCGAGAAGTCGAGTTTTCCAAGGTACCATGTCGACAAAGGCATCGGTGGGCTGCCAGTTTGGGAGAAAAATATCCAGCGGCTGCCAGCCTGGGTAACTCTACAGGAGTTGCTGTCACTATAGATGCCGCAATATACTGACAGGTTCAAGGCTTTATTTAAGCTCGAAGCTTCTGGCTGTGATGTTGCCTGGATATCTTCAGAGCGTTCGCGACTGCAGAGAGAGTGGGGACTTGATCCAGAAGCGTGGCAGCCCCAAGAATGGAACGTTCAACGACCGGTATTCTGGAGATGGAAAGGCGAAATATACGCGGTTGAATGCAAAGAAATTCCGGTGTGGGAATTGCGTGGGCCGGTGGCTGAGAGGAGTGAGGATTCAGACTAGGAGAGGTAAAAAGCGGGAATGGCTAGCATTGCCCCCGATCGCTGTCTCACGCAACCCAAAGCTTTACAGCAACGGGTTTTTAACCAAGGGGCTAGATCTTGAAGCTACTGCTCTCGTTGTTCCGATCTCCCTTTCCCCAAGGGTGTTTGATGCTTATATTGAAGATGAAGCCAGGAAAGCAATGTTCCCTGCTTTCCTGACTGTGCGGTGGTCCGTTTCCCTGCAGATGTCTCCATTGTTCAGTTATTTCGGCAACCAGAGCGAGCGAGCAAACGGGACTAAAGGCAACTGCACGCCTGACTCATTTCTATACCTAACACGCCCCCGACTCCAAAGGGCTCCCAATCTCACACAACAAGGGCTATCAGGAAACATCACGACCACATTCAACAGCCGACTGGATAAGCATTGTCCATTCGGCAATCAAGTAGGTAGGTTTCTGTCTTATCCTGAACGAAATGCGGCTATCTATTCGTCATCCGAAAACTCCCAGTCACTTGGACCAGACCATCCCGAACTTGATGATGAGCTTTCCAAGTCAGAGTCTTCATCCGAATTCAACGCATCGTCGTGCAACTCAAAACAATGTTCAAAAAGATCCGAAAACATGAGCTCGTCATCCTCAAGCAATAGCCTCTCTAATGCTGTAAGCTCTCTGTAGTCTTTGAGAATACGAGCCACTACCCCATGTCCATTGGCCTCTGCAAGTTTTATGGCGTGGAGATACTGTCTCTGCCCTGTCCCGGTAGTTTTAACGCCGTAAGTGAGCAGCAGCTTTACCATATCGATTCTCCCATGCTCCGCGGCACCTTCTAAAGCAGTGCGACCACCAAACCGGGTGCTGCGTGCGTTTAGGAGTCCCTTACGGCCATTGTGGTCACGATGATGACTATCTATACTAACTAACTGAGAGGTACCTTGTACCTTACTTAGTCCGTTATGCTTAGTAGTGCACCACGCAGTTGCAGCTAAGCAGTCAACAGAATGGTGCTTGGTGTTGTCAGTCCCTGTGGGCCACTAAGCTCTTTCTTACTGGTCGTAGGGGCTTCGGGTCTTTGCACCCCTGGCCCAGTGCACAGGACAGTGTACACTGTCCTCCTGCACTGTCTCTTCTGCGGGGGATTCGCCGGGCTGCCCCGGCCCAGGTGACGGTCTGCAGGGTCGTCACAGGAAGCCTACGGCTTCCAGAGCCTTCTGTGAGTCACTGGAACAGGGGTGTTCAGGGGGTTAGAACCCCCTGAATTCTAGAGGGTTCTGCAGCTCCGCAGGGTTGTCAGACCCTCTTGGAGGCTCGAGAACCTTCTGGATTCCAGAAGGTTCAGAGCCGCAGGGAGATTGTAGCTGCAGGGTACGCAGCCACAGCTACAGAGCACGCAACCGATTACACTCTACTGAGGTGCTCTGCAGTGCAGGGCACTTCAGTGCCCTCAGAGGCTAGAAATTAACAAGACTCTATATCTTTACGTTTTATTAAGGGTAGTAAAAAGTTCAAGGTGTAGAATAACAAAAGAGTATATATAACTAGCTATAAGTAAGTGTGAGATATTGAGGTAAAAGCTAAGGCGGAACCATTCGCTTTCTGAAGACGGGGACTAGCGTAGCCATTTTTATATAGGACCAATTTGTTACGGCCTGCTCCTGACACACAGGGTGGGTCAGGCAAAGACAGATCGTAGTAGCGGGCGCAAAGCCCAATTGCTACAAGGTGAAGGGGGGAACAAGATGACTGAACGAAGGCTAGCACAACTCTCAATGCAGTACACTATCGAGCAGGTCGCGGACCGGACTGACCACTAGGGCGACTTGCAGGTCGTCACACAATTTTAGGCTCGTTTGGCTAGAGTTGAAGTGGTTGTGGATGCTGCGGCGCAGCCTTCCAGAAATGGCTCAGAGGGTGAGCAAGACTGAGCCAATCCTGAGCGGCCCTGAGCGGGCCCTGAGCCGGGGTGAGCGACGTCACGTGGGTGCGGTACGAAAAAGGAAATTATCCTTTTGACCCCGCACTCGGAGAGGAGTCAAGTCCGCCAGCTGGCAACCTGGTGTGGGCAGATGGTCTGAAAAAAAACCGGACACCCGGAGAGGGGACCCGAGTGTTCGGTTTTTTTTTCGGACCACCTGTGCGGGGTCAATATTTTAGCTGTCCCGGCGCGCCCGTATTATTCCTTGGCGGTAGGAGCTTGTACACAAAAAATAAAAAATAAAAACAGAAAAAAAATCGACAATCTGGGAGTCATGGATTACTGCAAGCGGTGTAGCAACATTACTTTGGAGTCGAGGGACTCCAATGATGATGTTCTAGACCTTGTTGCCGTTCTCCATCCCAGCCTAACCGCACTCGAAGAATCTGCGTCGAGGCATAGCTGCAGACTTTGCGTCATGCTTCTCGGAATGATCGAGCACCGGGCCCTGGGAAAACCTTTCGAAACGTCCACTCGCAGCGACTGTGTCGAACTCTCCATCTCGTATCTTGAGGATGGGGACTGGATGGGCGACGATACTGACACGATACGGCATGAGCCGGAACACCTGATTTTCAAGCACCCTCTAGGATTGGATTCCTTTTTGATCCTCAACCCCACCGAGATTTCTCGGCAGTCGTGGCACCAGGAGGAGAAGAACGGATTGCCTTCGAATGTGGTGGCTAACGCGGAAAAGGCAAACATCCTGGACGGTGCCAGTCAACTTGACACGTCAACTGGCAGCGACGTGGCTCTATCACTTGCGTCTTCCTGGATGAAGTACTGTCGAGAAAATCACTTTTCTTGCCGCGACAACGTTTCGAGCGGCGCCCGTCAGTTACCAACACGTCTTATATGGGTCTCTAAGGCGACATCTCATGAAGAGAAGGTATTTCTTGTCGGGTCTAAGCACACATTTCATGGCCAGCAAGCAACGGACGTGCGATATGCGACTTTAAGTCACCGATGGGATCCCCACCAGTCCAGCTTGACAACAACTAGCAACGAAAATACGCACATTGTGGAAGGCCTTCGGGTCAGTCAGCTCCCCAAAACATTTGCTGAAGCATGCATCACGGCCAAGAAGCTCGGAATCGAGTACATCTGGATTGACTCCCTCTGCATCCTTCAAGATTCAGAAGAGGACAAGCTTCGAGAGATCCCCAAGATGGCCATCTATTACCAAAACGCCGATGTCAACCTTTCCGCTTCGGCAGCTAATCCCGGCGGCCTCTGGAGACAGCGCACAGGGCTGGCAACCAGGCCGCTTACTCTACCCATTACAATAGTCTTTCCTGGCCCTAACCAAAGGAGCAAGAGCGTCATGCTGAGTCTGGCCCCAGTCCTTCGTGGCCCCAAGTCTCAACTGGACAGTCGAGGATGGATTCTCCAGGAGAGAATATTCCCAGCCCGGACGCTCTTTTTTGAACCCTACTGGATTTCCTTCGAGTGTGGCCAGTGGTCCGCTTCTGAAAACCGTCCTCGTGGCCTTCCTATTAACGCCACAACGAGAAGTCAGGAGCGGGAAAACAAGATGGGAACCCATTTGGGCAGGGACTGCAGTTTGGCTGTTATGGGGACCATGTTACGGAATATCAACATCCAAGCCAGCAGCAATCCAGCTACCCCATCTACGGGGAACGAGGCGAAAAGCTCAGCCTATGTCTCGTGGTACCGCATCGTCAAGGAGTACTCCCAACGCCAGCTGTCCTTCGAAGCGGACAGACTACCAGCCATAGCCGGCATAGCAGAGAGGCTCTCTTCGATCCTAGGCGACCGATACTTCGGTGGTATGTGGGAATCGGAGATTATTTCCTGCCTTCAGTGGATGCTCACAACCCCAACCGGCTACGGCAAACTTAGGTTCCTTCCCTACCGCGCACCGACCTGGTCCTGGGCGAGTCTTGACATGTCTGGCTCGCCGCAGAGGAGCCCGTTCGTCGGCGTCATTTACGACCAGGAAGTGGTGGAAAAGGAAGAGCGAGAAGCCATCGTGGTGGATGTCAGCTGGAACTTCCGGACGGCGAATATATACGGCGACCTGGCGGACGCGCGGCTTGTCGTTAAAGGGCGGCCGATGCTTGGGCATGCGCATCTCAGCGCCACGTTTCCGGACTCGAGTGAGATTCCTGCTACCATGGATGAAGAGCTCGAGGATGGGCCGGCTGAGCAGCAGGTTTTGAGGAGAACTGTCGATGTGACGGGAAATAAGTTTTGGTTCTTTCATGTGTTGGGGGTTACCGCTGAGGGAGCTCGTGGATTGGTTGCTGGTAGGCTGTACCTGGATTTTTCGGAGGACATGACTGAAGGACCTGTGCATCTATTGCCGATTAGCAGGAGGTTTATTGGAGGGGGTTGGGATTGCTTTTGTTTGGTTTTGAGGGTGATAGGGGATGGGATATTTCAGAGGATTGGCTGGACGAAGACGGTGCCTAGGTTTATGCCCCTTGCGAAGGAACGGATTGTCATATTGGTGTAGGCAGGACAGCAAGGTAACTACTACTGAAGAGGGTCGAATTTGTCCGCAGTTCAAGCATTCTATCAACCAGATCGGAATAGAAAACCAGGTATTTCATTCTATTTGGCATCTTCATGATGTTAGTAAGTAGATACCTATGTGAGACCAAATCCTATTCATTATATCCTGTGTGATGACCGATGCGCTTGAGCTCGCCGTAGAGCCGCAGCCGATCGACATCATCCTCGGGCAGGTGTCACGGGGCTAAGGACATCTATGGTTAGTCTTGGCTGCAAGCCAAGACCCTGCCCCAGGGAGTCGGGTCCGCCCCCACAAGGGGGCCACTCCCCTTATATACCAGCTCTCCCTGAGAGCCACATTACCGTATCTCTTCTGTCTTCATAGAAACCACAATAGATTCTGTCACCAGTAACGGTCCTCACCTTGCTGGCCCGTAACAGCAGGAGCTTGATCTCCTTTTCGACTAGCCACCCACCTTATGCTGCGCAGCATGCCGTCTACGCGATTCGCTTCGTACTGTGGGAGCCCCGAGAACAGGTTGGTGGCGAGCTTCTCCTGGAGTTTCTGCAGCGCAGGTTCGGCGCGCGACAGCGTCGCAGTCTTGAGGTTGGCGGCACCATCAGCGAGCACATCTGCGAGTTGGGTCTCGTATTCGCGGTACAGCTCCGGGGGTTAGGTCCGACGGACATCGTTCTGCTCGAACCGCTTCTTGAACTCCCATCTGCGCGGTCTCGTCTGCAAGGCCGGCAGGCTCTACCGACTTGTCGCCCTGGAGTGAGCACTCAGCCTTTGTCAACACTAACTCAACTTGGTCCATGCGCCCCGAGCTCAGGTATTCGTTCGCCCAGGATACCGCGCGCTCGGCGTTGTAAAAGTCTTGAGAGGGAGGGGAGGGGTAGCGGCCTTGGGTGGAGCGGGCGGAGTAGTGTTGTTGGTGCCGTGCTGCTCACGAATCTGATCAATTTCAGCAAAGACGCGGGTCTTTAGCTTGTCTGCCTTGCCAGCATCCGTGATCTGATCAAGATATTGGTGGCGATTTGTGCGATGAGAGGAGCCGCATCAGCTGGGTCGAGGTGGCGAGGCGTTGTTCAGCCTGGAGCAGGCTGGGCTCAACATCGTCGACTCGGTACGGCGAGTCGAGATATTCTAGAACCATGTTGATATAGCTTCTAACTGATGAGACGCTCATGGTGGGGAGTGTAGGTAGAGACAAGTGTGACGAGAAGGGAAAAAAAAGAAGGGTTTCGTGGCTTGGGAGGGGATGGAGACACTAACAAGTGCGGACAAGACACCCGGGTCCCAAAAAACAGACGGCCACCGCTGCTTGCAACATACTGCTTTTGTACATACGGCTTTCGTCCACAGCCACGGAGCGGTCTTTTGTGACAGATCTTGTCTTTTCGGCATGATGGTTCGCCTTCACGACCCCAAGCACTCACCTATCCACCATTCACAATATTACTAGGTATTCAAGCGATTTAGCGAGGGTATGCGCCAGGAGTAAAGAGGCGGCAAGGGATTGGCAAGGCCGCGAACAATTGCCAAGTGTTCCCATTCGCTTTCGTGGACCCGATTCGTTGAGAAGGTTGGGTTGCTTGGAATTTCGACTAAATGAGCCTGGCCACGCGGGCCCTTTCAAGATTGCGAAGCAGACTATGTACAAAAGTAGACTAGTGTGAAAAGTGAAGACTGCCCCCCTGAAATCCACACCTGAGCTGGTCCTTGAATGCTACCCTCGAAGTTAGCACTATCTGCAGTCCACCGTAGAATATTGGTAGGTATCTCTTATTCGGCTGGCAAGAGCGTCCTAAAAAGGTATGCAATTTTCGTTCCGTGGGGTTCACCGAGCTGGCTCTGTGGTGATATGACATGCCTATGCTCAAGATATTTGATTGCTCTGTACGACCTAGGTGGCGCTTGAAGACCTGCATAGTTTGCCGTTTGCCGTTTCATTTTTGGTTCTCTGGGCAAGTGTGCATAAAAGGTCTGTGCCGTTGTTTCTTGTCCTGGGCTATACCATCGAGTCATCCCGAAACCCTTGTCCCTCCGGCCCGAACTATTCCCACCACAACCCTCATCTCATTCCAACATCAATTATCTTCGCTCGACAGGAGCCACTTCCTAGAAATCCTTCAGGCACTCGGCGACCCCACCTATTATCAGAATCTAACACTTGTTGCCAAATATTGCAAATGGTTGTTACTTGTGCTGTTATTCTGCAAAACTGTGGCGTCCCTGGCCCCCTGGGAGGCCTGTTACCAAGCCGGAAACCTCCGCAGATTGGCCTCCACAGCCCCATAGCTGACACTTATACACTGCGACCCCTCGTCGGCTAGCTTTATGTGCAAATTGAGAACTATGCCGACACTCCATCCACTGAAAACCTACTAATAATCCGCACGACCTCAAGGATTGGTGTATCCTAGAAGTCTACATCTATGCTGAGTCGGGGCATTGGTGGGAGTATTGGTCGGTCCAGGTTGCAACACTGAAAAACGAATCGTGGACTTCGCCGGCGGAACGGCCGTTCATATCACTACCGGTACCTTAGATAGGGAGGCGTAAGAATTTCAGGAGACTGCCACGCCCGCCCGACCTGAAAGGCTCACCTGTCATTTTGCAATAGCTCTACTAGTCTACCATGCTCGATGGGTATCGCCCACTACATGAGAGATCGATTGGCGTTTGCGTGGTGTGGATCATAGTCGGAACCGGGCTAGACAAAGGGGCAGAGTGGTTGGGCTCGTGATACGGGTGACGCAAGAAGGCCCGGACTCGTAGCAGTGCCTGACTGGTGCTGCCAGGACCACCTTGTTCTTTCCCGAGATATCAGGAGACGGAAGCTCGTGAGGCCGCGACGCGGTCATTTATGCCGACGTGCCGGCAGATTTCCCTAGATGTGGAGGAGTCACGCTTGTTCGGTCTCGGGGATTTGGATTATTCTAGCAGCATGTTGTGCGTTGTGAACTCAGCCCATGCAGGTTGTCGGAGGATCAGTCTTGTTACCCTCCAAGCTGGCCAATCCCGATCGGTCCCACCCACACTCTCTTCAAGCGAGTCTCGGTGTACAAATCAACATGCGACCAACTCGCATCCCCTGCCATACTTATAACCTTTAAGCCGGGCCTGTTCGCTGGATTTCCATACCCCCAGATCTTCTCAGTCTTGCTCAACAAACATGCATTTTACAGGCATCCTGATCTAGGATTCATATATTAGGGCCTCTCATTCCAGCCATCCACAATGTTTCGTTTGACGAGCTCCGAGTTTGTGAGTTGTTGTCCCTGCGGTCTTTGGCTACAATCTCTAACTTCTCCGTGATCTTTAGGAAGGGTGGCTAGTCGAAGCACAAATGATGGGCCTCACCAAACGGCAAACTCTTCGCAGCAATCATGGAGCTGTCGGACTAACTGAACGATTTGGAAGACCTGTCATACGGACCGTCGTCACTATCAGACAGGTATAGGGCGCCGCATCGCTCTAAGAACTACAAGAAACGCCGCCCCCGCATCGACTCCGATACGTCCATCCCCCAATGCGTGCGGATTCTCGCATCGATCGATTACACGAGCTCGAAATCGCCTGGCACCCCACGTGCACTAGCACGTGACTGTCGACTGATGCCTAATTTCGTCCGACATCGAGTTCTCGGTCCGCCAACTACGACCAGGCTCGCGAACCATCATCACTTCTGGCAAGGCAACTTGTTGTCAGGCAACCATCACTGTGTCGACACACGCGGCACGCTAATTTCCCCGCGAAAATCGAATAGTGGGCACGTCACACCGACTTTTCATGTGGACCGTCTTTCTCTGATTCGGCTCAGGCTAGTTGGGGGCTCCTGCTTGTTTCAATGTCGAGCCGTATGGTGCATGGTGCGAACCCCGCATCTGAGGGATTTCTGCGAAGGGATCGGTGAGCGAGCGAGATTGGTCGTATGTAGCTGGACCATTTCGTTCTGCAGCTTCTGCAGCTTGCTTGCTGACAAATTCCTCACAGCCTCGCCCGTCCATAGCGAATCGATGCCACTCCTCGGAGGCCTCTGACCAAGTCATAAGCAAGCGCAATACGCAAGCTCAGATGCCATTTGACGATTCAATAAAGCTCAACATCAGTCCATGCCAGGAATCGACCTCACGATGCGCGTGATAGTGGCTCCAACATGCGCGCCTGGCACACCGCAGCCCCAGACGCGAAGTCGTTTGCGCTGGGCAAAAGCCACGCCGTATCAAGGTGCTGAGATTTGCCATCACCGCCGTACCGAAGCAGCCCGGGACACCACTTTCCGTCCAGGCTGACCGGCTTCTTCTGCAAACACTGCTCACCGAGAATGAACTCAGCTCCTCCTGCGGAAGACACGGGCCCAGCAGACTGCAATTGGCGAGATCGAACACGACCCTCGCGCGGTGGAGCCGGGTGGCTTGAGAAAGCACCTCGAGAAAGCGGCGGCGGCGTTCGACCGAAGCTGCGCTTGAAGCTTTCTAGGCCTTGCTAGTTGCCTCCCTGAGAAGACGCGGCTTTCCTGGGGTCTCACTAAATTCACCCCACATAAGTTTTCATTCGACCTCCGTTCGGAATCAAACTTCTTCGATGTCTAGTTCACTATTCGGGCCCGTGGGAAGAGAGGGGCGTGGGCGGATTGCCTTGGAGTTGGGGAAGTGGGTGCGCCACAGAGAGGTGCAATCGTCTCAGTGTGTTCTCCTAGTGCTACTGGTTTCTGGTCATTGGGGATCCCTATAAATGGGGGCCGGACGAAAACGAGGGTGGTTGAGTATCTCTTTTCGGTATCCACCGCGATTCTTGAGAATCCAAGTCTTTGATATCAAATACAAACCCAGCCAATCTGATCTTGCCAACACTGGCAGTTTTCGCCCGATGTCTTCAACCGGCAAATCGCTGGATGCGGGGTACAGCACAGTTCAATTCGCCCTTTAAGACGTCCTCATAGTGCTAATAGTCAGGAATTGGGCGACAGATCAACGAGGGCGGCATCTTCCACCTCGAAGCATCCCAAATGCTACCCCCTCAATCCTCGCTCCTTGGCCGGTCATCGCGTGTCCGCATATCTTGCAGAGCCCTTAAGACACGGGAACACATTTGTCAATCTTGTGAACGATACGGCCGACATCACTGCTGCCGAAGCAGCTCACAAGAAGCGGATCGCGGAGGAGCTCGCAAGGTTAGGGAACAGTTTACCACAGGTCTCAGGGTGTGTTCCTATCACCTGACCGCTATCTCTGGTACGATTAAGTTCACGGCACAGACCAAGATGGGCCTGAACAGCGAGCTCTCTGGCTTTGCTAGAGAGCGAGGACACAAAACACAAGCAATCAATCACGCAGTTGCAACCCCATTAATTCCACCAGATCCAGTGTTCTGCGTTTCTTACACCCAGTGTGCTCATCTCCTTTTTCACGATCAAATATAGCAGGCTCATCCTAGTAATCGCTCAGAATCGCACCGTAAGAGCCCCACGGGACGAGAGTGCTTGCCAGCCTAGGTGAAGTTATAATAGACTGTCTAGGTAATTAAGACCTATTTATCGAACTTGGTCTCGCGTTTGGCATAAGTTTCCGCAACGGGGCGCTGCTAGGGTGCCAAAAGGTCTCTCCGCTTATTGTATCGTGTATCGTGCTGCTTATTGTTACGACTTGCAGCCAAAGAGGGTTGAGACAAGATCACAAGGCAGAACGCTTTAGGATTAGGGTAGATAAGGAGATTGAATGGTGAAGCAAGTCTTCACAGAAGGGTTCTGTCACCGTAGGTCGCTGTCACTATAATGCACAAAGGTGAGTCTGTAAAGTAGGATACGTAAGCAATGAAATTACTTGGGTGAGCAACCAAAATTCTCCGCCGCCATAAGCACGGTGATGGTATCTATACTAGAGTGTCTGAATGGTGATTGTGTCCTGAGGCTGCCAAGTACTCAAGAGATGGCCTGGGCTAGTCATGCCTCGGACCTGAGCCGGGCCGTTTCGCCCACCATGCTGGATAATGGCAGTTTTGCCAGTAGTGTGGGCTTGGAATAAATGATTGCTTCGAGAATGTGAACTTACGAAGGCATCTCATCACGTTCCGCTTTTGGTCGCCAAATCAACCTATCGTCCTCGCATCGAAGCTGGCAGGGGACAGCCCCCCAGGCTCGTCGAGTCGATTGGATCGGGATATTTTGTGCTTGGCTGGCACAGCCCAAATTTCAGGGCCGGGCCTTGATTCGCGAGTTGAAGAGCGTGGACCCCTTTGTCGAGGCGTTTTCTGTTCCCGCGATTCCGTCTAGGTTAGCCCTGACCGTTGCTCCGAAGATAGCGCATCGACAGGTTGTCTAATCAAATGGTTACAATATCCCAGTGGCTCCTGCTGCCAAGTCGGCTCATCAAACCCACCTCCATCGGATTTTGTCCAGCTTTAACATCGCAGGATACCAGCGTGATACAGCCACGAAGTCGCAGCAGCGGCTGGCTCTTGAATCGCTCTCTCATTGCGGGAACAACATGTTCTAAATGGAGACGACATGCTGGTCC